>Ga0194058_10001474_pt1 | contig 11723 bp, 11 predicted proteins | sample SepL4417m_MetaG_FD_155490 | JGI IMG/M metagenome (GOLD analysis project Ga0194058, IMG submission 155490) | Anoxic zone freshwater microbial communities from boreal shield lake in IISD Experimental Lakes Area, Ontario, Canada - Sep2016-L442-17m | ecosystem: Environmental > Aquatic > Freshwater... | reverse complement strand
ACCTCCATGTGCTTTACGCGGGGAAAAAAGACGGGCGGCTCGACCCGAACGCTGCCGGCGAAGCATTTGAAAAGATCCGTGCGAGGCGCGGGAAGATGGATCGACGCGAGCTTTTTTCGAGGGATCCGTTCTTCCTCCTGCTTTCGGATCTGTCGTTCCTCCTGCGGGACCGCGGGGTCGAAAGCCTGTGGGACACGGCGGCCGTCATCGTGCGCGACTACCTCGACTCCCGCTACCTCCGGCTGAGCGTCGCCAGCATCATGCCCGAAAAGCCGCCCTGGCAGGAGGCGATGCCGGTCGAGTGGAAAAGCGCCAGAAAAATCCGGACTCCGCCGCCTGTCGCCGGGCGCTACGGGATCATTGACGACGAGGACGAGGACGCTTGGAAGCAGATGTGCGGGCCGCTCGAGGACATCGGCTACCTGATCATCGGGCAGCTCGGCATGGGCCAGTTCGGACGCGTTTACGAGGCGATCAACGTCGCCAACGGCAACATCCCCGCCCGCGTCGCCGTCAAGGTGGACCGCATCCGGAAAGGGCACAAAAAGGAGGCGATCGAGGCGGCGGACACGATCATGGAAATCGCGCGCGGCCTGGCGAAGTCGCCGCATGTCATCCGCGCATTCGATGCCGGCTACCTGAAGAAAATCCGGTCGAACTACCACATCCTGCAGATCGTTGAGGGGGACACTCTCGACCACCTGATCGGGATTGCCGGCAGCGAGCATTCGAGCGTCCTTCGCCCGAAGTTCGGCCACACTTCCCAGGCCGAGGCGAGCCGCGAGTTTTTGAAATCGCTGAGCGGGAGCGCCGGCGAGGCCTGGCGGCGGAACCGGGAGTCTCCGCCCTTCATCTCGCCGCCCGGGCTGAGCCAGATCCTCGATCTCCTGACCAGCAAGGCGCTCTGGATCGAGGAGGTCCACGGGCTCGGGTTTGCGGTCAATGACCTGAAGAACGGGAACGTGATGATGAGCCGCCGCGGGCAGTTCAAGGCGATCGATCTGGACTCGTACAGCCGGGTTTTCTCGCACCTCGACAAGCTGCCGGACTTCTTTTTTCTGGCGGTGTCCACGCTCCAGCTCATCACGCGCGGAGCCGCATGGGGGAAGGATGCGACATCCTCGGAGGTCAAGGAGCTCCTTTCGGATCGGGCGGCGGTCGAGAGGCGGCTTGCGGAGATCTGGCCATACGGAGACCTTGCGCTCCAAGGCGGCGGGAGGGTTTCCACGGCGGAGGTCACAGAGTTTTTTTCCCGGTTCATCGACGAGGCGCGCTCCGGAGCTTTTGCGAGCGAGCCGGGCCGCTTCACCCAGGCGATCGACGCCCTGATTTTCCTCAAGCGGCGGCTTTCGACCGAGGAGATGGTCCTGCAGTAGGCCCTGCCGCATCGGGAAGCCCCGGGGCCGGGCGCGCGGCGCTCACCCGAACCGTCCGGTGATGTAGTCCTCGGTCTGCTTCTGGCCGGGGTTGGAGAAGATCCTGTGCGTATCGGCGAACTCGATGAGCTTGCCGAGGTAGAAAAACGCCGTCTTGTCCGAGGTGCGCGTCGCCTGCTGCATGTTGTGGGTGACGATCACGATCGTGAACTCCTGCTTGAGCTCGTGGATGAGCTCCTCGACCTTGACCGTGGCGATCGGATCGAGGGCCGAGCACGGCTCGTCCATGAGGAGGACCTTCGGCCGGTTCGCGATCGCCCGTGCGATGCAGAGCCGCTGCATCTGGCCGCCCGAGAGCCCGAGCGCGCTCTCGTGCAGGCGGTCTTTCGCCTCGTCCCAAAGCGCGGCCGCCCGCAGGCTGCGCTCGGCCGCTTCGTCCAGAACAGCCCTGCTGTTCTGGCCGCTGATCCGGAGCCCGTAAACGACGTTCTCGTAGATGGATTTCGGAAACGGGTTCGACTTCTGGAAGACCATGCCGACGCTCCGCCGGAGGGCGATCACCTCGACGCTCCTGTCAAAGATGCTCTGCCCGAGGAGCCGGATGTCTCCGGTGTGGCGGACGCCATCAATCAGCTCGTTCATGCGGTTGAAGTTCCGCAGGAGGGTCGATTTCCCGCAGCCCGACGGCCCGATAAACGCGGTGACCTGGTTCTCAGGGATGTCCATGTTGATATCGAACAGCGCCTGCTTTTTTCCGTAAAAAAAATCGAGGTTCCTCACGGCGAGGAAATCCGGGCGTCCGGGCCCGGCGGCTGGCGGGGTGGCTTCTTCTGTCATATCCATGATGTCTCGGTGTCTCAGGGGGCTAATTCTTTTTTGAAAATGCCAGCTGGGCGGTGACGTTGGCGAGCGTGACGAACGCGACCAGGACGAGCGAGGCAGTCCAAGCCAGCTCGATCTGGTGCGCATACGGAACGGTGGCAAAGTTGTAGATCAGGACCGAGAGCGAGGCGGTCGGCTCGGCGAGGGATTTTGCCCAGAACTGGCTGAAGAGCGCGGTGAAAAGGAGCGGTGCGGTTTCTCCGGCGGCGCGGGCGACCGCGAGCATGATCCCGGTCATGATCGCGGGCAGGGCATCGGGGAGAACGATGCGCACAATGGTCTGAAACTTGGTGGCCCCGAGCCCGTATGACGCCTCGCGGTAGGTGCCCTGGACCCCGATGAGCGCCTGCTCGGAGGTCAGCAGGATGGTCGGCAGCATCAGCACCGCGAGCGCCGCGCCACCGGCATACGCAGAGAATCCGCCAGCGGTCGAGACCACGACAGCAAACGCAAAAACCCCGCAGATGATCGAAGGGATTCCTGTGAGGAGCTTGGCGACGATCCTCACGGCTTGGGCAAGCCGGGTCGTTGGCCCATACTCGTTGATGTAGATCGCCGAGAGGATTCCCAAAGGTGCCGCCGCCAGCAGCCCGAGCCCGACCATCACCAGAGTTCCAAGGATGGCATTGCCAAACCCTCCGCCCGCCATGCCGGCAGCTGGCGGAAGCCCGGTGAAAACCGACAGGCTCAACAATGGCAGGCCATTTTTCAGGAGCAGATAAAGGATCGAAGCCAAAGGAACGAGCGTGAGAAGCGAGAGCCCGATGCACGCCCAGCTCAATATGCGATTCCGCAACGAGCGCGCCGCGACATTCGAGGCCTCCGCCTTGCTGCTCTCAAAAAAACCGGTTAATGACGTCTCCATCGTGTTAGCGGATGCCTGCGGTCTGCCTCTGCGTGTGGCGGAGGACGAGCTCGCCGATGGTATTCACAAGGAGGGTGATCGCCACAAGGATCAGCGCGGCATACATCAGGGAATTGATCTGCAGCCCATCGGCCTCGCCGAACTGGTTCGCCAGAAGCCCGGCCAGCGTGCCGCCTGGAGAAAGCAGCGACCAGGAGAGCCTCGAGCTATTTCCTATCAACATCGCGACCGCCATCGTCTCCCCCATCGCCCGGCCAAGAGCGAGGATCGTCGCGGCCACGATGCCCGGGGCAGCCGTTGGCAGGATCACGCCCAGAATCGCTTCCCAGCGCGTCGCCCCCAGCGCGTAGGCCCCCTCGCGCAAAGTTGCTGGCACAGCCGTGAGGGAGTTGCGGGAGATCGCTGTGACCGTGGGCAGGATCATCAGCGCGAGCACGACGCTGGCGGTCAACAGGGAATTGCCATAGGCAGGCGGAGCAAAGAGCGGAATGCCGCTCAGGTGAACCACCGCCCAATCCCCGAAGACCTTCATAATGGGGATCACAACCACAATCCCCCAAAGCCCGTAAACAACGCTGGGGATGGCAGCCAGCATCTCGACAACAAACCGGACGGTCTGGCGGACGGGGAGCGGGAGGAAATCCTCGCTGAGAAAGATCGCGATCGACAGGCCGAGGGGAAAGGCAAAGAGGATCGCGATCAACGAGCTCGCAGCAGTCCCGACGATGAACGGAAAAACCCCGAATTTCTCGCGGTTCGGAACCCACGACGAGCTGGCGAGAAAGGAAAACCCGAATTTTTCGACCGCCGGCCAGGCGCCGGACACGATTTCATAGACGATCCATGCCAGGGTGGCCACGGCGGCGGCCGAGGCCACCCAGCAGAGAAGGTGGAACAGGTCGGGCCCGATACGAACCTCCGGAATCGGTTTCGATTTTGAAGGTTCGAGGGCCACGGCTCCGGTTATTTGACGGTTGCGAGCGCGGCTTTCGCCTTCTCGACCACAGGGGCGGGAAGCGGAATGTAGCCGAGCTCTTCGGAAAACTTCTGCCCGTCGGTCAGCCCGTAGGTCACAAATTCTTTGAGGGCCGCGAGCTTGGCGGGGTCAGCATACTTCTGGGACAGCAGAAGCCAGGTGAAGCTGACGATCGGGTAGTCGGCGGCCCCCTCGGGATCGACCGGCCACACGCGGAGGTTTTCCGGAAGCTTGACGTTGGCCAGGGTCGCCGCCCCGCCGACCGGGCTGGGCTCAACAAATTTCCCTGACTTATTTTCCAGGTTGGCCATGGCGAGCCCGTTGTTTTTGGCGTAGCCATACTCGACGTAGCCGACCGCTCCAGGCGACTGCTTGACGAGCGCCGTCACCCCTTCGTTGCCTTTCCCTCCGACTCCAACCGGGAACGTCACCGACTTGTCGGTTCCGATCTTTTCGTTGAAGTCCTTGCTGATTGCGGAGAGGTGCTGGGTAAAGACATACGTCGTACCGCTGCCGTCCGACCGGTAGGCGACCTGGATCGCGAGCTCCGGAAGCTTCACCCCTGGGTTGGACTTGGCCAGCACGGGGTCGCTCCACTTGGTGATCGTCCCGAGATAGATGCCCGCCATCGCCTCTCGCGAGAGGTTCAGCTTTTCCACGCCCGGAAGGTTGTAGGCATAGACGATCTCGCCGGCAGTTGCAGGAATCATGACGACTCCGTTGGCGACCTTCGCAATTTCGGCATCGCTCATCGCGGCGTCGCTCGCCCCGAAATCCACGACCCCGGCCGTGAAGTTTTTCACCCCTGCCCCGCTGCCGACCGACTGGTAGTTCACCTGGACGGCCGGATGCAGCTTATTGTATTCCACTCCCCAGCGCTGGTAAAGCGGGGCGGGAAACGAGGCCCCGGCACCAGAGAGCTGCTGGGCTTGCAAGGTTGATGTGAGGCCGGCGAGCGCCGCGCCAAGAAGGAAGAACGTGATGGGTTTCATAGTGGAGCGGATAAGTAAAATGCCAGGGCGCGAAATTTCCAAGGCCAGCTCTGTGACGATTCCGTCACATTCGGGGCGGGGATTTTCCTCATCGGTATGGCGGCCATGGGGAGATTATAGCAGGTGGAGGGGGTCGACGTCCACGGCGACGAAAACATCCTCCGGCATGGGCAGCGCGTCGAGCACCGAGCGCGTCAGCCTGGCAAGGGCCATCGACGAGGGCCCCCGGATCGAGACCTGGAACCGGTAGTAGGTTTTTGCTCTTTCGAGCGGGGCCGGGGCGGCCTCCCCGACCACGACGCCTTCCGGGGCGGCGGCCTTGAGCTTCCGAGCGAGCGTCTGGGCCGAGAACTCGACCCGCTCGACCATCGTCCCGCGGATCGTGATCAGCACCATGCGCCCGAACGGCGGATAGCCGAACTGCCGGCGGAATTCCATCTCCTGCTCCATGAACCCCTCGTAGTCGTGGTGCCGCGCAAACTGGATGGATGGGCTGAACGGAGTGAACGTCTGCACGTGGACCTCGCCCTCCATCTCGCCGCGGCCCGCCCGGCCCGCAACCTGCGTGAGAAGCTGAAACGTGCGCTCGCCGGCCCGAAAATCCGGCATGTGGAGGCCGAGGTCGGCATTGACGATCCCGACGAGCGTCACATTGGGAAAATGCAGGCCTTTCGCGATCATCTGCGTGCCGACGAGGATATCGATTTTTCCCTCCTTGAATGCCCCGAGCGTCTCGCGGTAGGCATCCTTGCGGGTCATCGAGTCAGCATCCATCCTCGCAATCCGGGCTTTGGGGAAGATCCGCCGGACCGCCTCCTCAACTTTTTGCGTGCCGACCCCGGAGTGGCGGATCCCGGGGTCCTTGCATTTCGGGCAGGCGATCGGGGCGCGCGACGAATGCCCGCAGATGTGGCAGACGATGCGTTCGGCCGCGCGGTGGTAGGTGAGGGAGACGCTGCAGTCCGGGCACTGGCAGACGTGGCCGCACGCCTCGCAGAGCATCGAGGTCGAGAACCCGCGGCGGTTGAGAAAAAGGATCGTCTGCTCGCCCTTGGCAATCCGGCCTTCGATCGCCTCCTTGAGCGGGCGCGAGAGGATCCCCCCCTCCGGCGACTGCCGGGCCTTCTGCCGGAGGTCGAGCACTCGCACGACCGGCATCCGCTTATCGTCAACCCGCTGGTCGAGGCGGACGAGCCGGTATTTTCCTGTCTGCGCGTTGTGCCAGCTTTCGAGCGAGGGGGTCGCGCTGCCGAGGAGGACAGCCGCGCCCTCGCGATGTCCGCGGAGGACCGCCATATCCCTCGCGTTGTAGCGGGGGGCTTCGTCCTGCTTGTAGGAATTCTCATGCTCCTCGTCCACGATGATGATCCCGAGGTTTTCCAAAGGTGCAAAAATCGAGCTGCGGACGCCGATGACGATCCGCGCTGCCCCGGAGTGGATCTTATGCCACTCGTCGTGGCGCTCGCCCTCGGAAAGGTGGCTGTGCAGGACCGCAATTTTTTCCTGGATGTCCGCGAACCGGGATTTGAAGCGTTCGACAGTCTGCGGGGTCAGCGCGATCTCGGGCACGAGGACGAGCGCCGTGCGCCCGCGCTCGACCGCCTGCCGGATCGCGCGGAGGTAGATCTCCGTCTTTCCCGAACCCGTGACCCCGAAGAGCAGGATCGGGGGGGAGGGGGACGCCATCGCCTCCTCGACCGCCCGCATCGCCGCCTCCTGCTCGGAGTTCAGCGTCACGCCCGCCGAGGCAACAAACTTTTCGGCATAGGGGTCGCGGGCGACGACCTCGGACTCGATGATGACGAGCCCGCGTTTTTCCAGCGCGCGGAAGACCCCCTCCGCAACGGCAGCCTGCGCGGCGGCGGCGGCGACTGCGACCGGCCCGCCGGCCTCGATCAGCACGCGAAGGGCATCGGCCTGGCGCGGCGCGCGCCGGTCGAGCGCGGCGAGCTCGTCCTCCGGGATCTCCCTGGCGAGCCTGGCGGTATTCCGCCTCTTTTCGGTAACCCTCCCGTCCCTCACCGCCACCGGAAGGACGCTGCAAATCGCCGTCTCGATCGGGCAGCAGTAGTAATCCGCCATCCAGCGCGCCAGCTCGAGCAGGGCCGGGCGGATCATCGGCTTCGCGTCGAGAAGCTCGGCCACATCCCGCACCCCGCGGGCATCGGACTCCTCCAGAACCTCGATCACGGTCGCCGTGAGGAGCCGGGTGCGCACCGGCACCCGCACGCGCGACCCCGCCGCCACCATGCCTGCAAACGCCTCAGGGACACGATAATCCAGAAGCCGCCCAGCAGCCTGATCCGGAAGCACCCTCGCATACATCCTGCGGATTATCCCCTCGCACGCCGGATTTCACAAGCAGGCAAAGCGACCGCTGATCGCGCGCGTCAGCGTAAAGAATGGAGGGTGGTCGCCCCCGGCCGCCTGTTGTGAACAGCTCCTTATGGCCGGGCAGTGAGCCATTCTTTTCCGTGGACGAGGAACTGCCACCGCCCTCGGTAGGTGCCGAGCTCGCCGAAAAAGCTCAGCCGGGCATCACTTTTTGCCTGGTAGCGGACGAGCGGGCGCACGTCCTTGTCGTGGCTGAAGACGTCGTAGTCCCCGCCCAGCACCTGGACATGCACGTAGCCGCGCTCGTCAACCGTCGCCGGGGCCTCGACAAAAAAGACGCGCCCGTCGAAGGATCCGTCGCGCAGGTTCGTGCCCGGGGGAAGCTCGGAGGTTTTGACTGCGCAGTCGAAGAGATCCACGGCGGAGGTTTGCACGCGGACCGGGGTTCCAGGCCCGGACTCGGTGAGGCTTGGCTGGTTGAGCGGCATCCAGCGGTCGCGGGCACCGTCGCCAACCGTCCGAAACCGGGCCGAGATCGGAAAATGGTCGGAGAACCCGCTCGGAAACTTCGATCGCGACCACCGGATCGGACGGCCGAAAATGTCGGCATTGAGCCCGGGGATTTTCAGCACGGCGAAGCTGTTGTCCTCGTATTGGATGCCATTCTGATCGTAGAGCCCGCGGGCGAGGATGATGTGCATGAGCGTCCCCCATTCCTCTTTATAGATATCGCTGCCGCGATTGTTTGAGGGGAGCTCGAACCACAGGTTGTAGAGGTCCGCGCCCTTGCCGCGAAGGGCGAGCTCGTTGCCCTGTGCCCCCAGGGTGTCGTTGATTCCGGTCTGCTTCATCTCGCGGTATCGGCGCTTCTGGTTGTAATGGGAGTTCAGGTCGCCGGCCACGATCACATCGGCATGCGGATCGGCTTCGAGGATCCCGTCAAGGAGCTTGCGCTGGGTCCTGGCATTTTCCAGGCGGGCCGCCTCGGCCACGATGTCTCCGGCTCCGGATTTCCAGTGGTTGGCGAAGAGGGTCAGCGGGTGGCCGTCCACGTCGAGCACCACCTCCAGGATCGCCCGCGCATTCGGGGTAGGGTGGGTTCGGACCGAGGTGATCGGGAAGCGCGAGAAGATCACGTTTCGGATCGCCGCGCTGCGGCCGTCCCCGTAAGCCCCGGGCCTCTCGTCGGTCGTGGCGACATGGTATCCCTTCAGGCCGGCATCCGAGCACGCCTTGAGCAGCCAGGCCTCGGCGGGCAGCCCGGCCAGCGCCTCCGGCACGGCGGGGCCGGCCAGCAGGTCGGCAACCTTTTTGCCCTTCAAAGAATCCAGCCATGCGTCGTAATCCTTGACCGAGGATTCCGGCGTCTGGTCGAGCTCGATCTCGTTGAAGACGACGATGTCCGGGCCGCGCCCTTCGTCCACCCGCGCGAGCACCTTCGCGATGTTTTCAACCTTCACCGCCAGGTGCGCCGGGGTGTAGGTCGCCGGCTGGAAATCCTCATATGCGGCCACCCCGTCGGCATCGAAAAGGTTCTCGACGTTGTAGACCACAAGCGAAAATTCCCCGGCCAACGCCGGGACCGCAACGATCAGGCAGACGGCCAAAATCGATTTTAGCACATCGGCAGGATGCGGCAGGGAGCGCGCCGAGGAAAGCTTAAACGTGCACGTCCGCCGTCACCGGCACCGGACCGCTGGCGCGACGAATGCCGGGAGCGGAGCGACCAAGCATCGGGCGTGACGGCGGGTAGGTGTTCGGTGGAAGGCCTGGTTAGCCCATATCTCTTTCAAGCAAGTCGTTCTTCCGAAACTGCCTTTCTCCCCGCATGGCGTAAACGATGTAAACAGCCTCATTCTGTGCGCGATAGAAAATACGAACAGGTGGAATGACAAGTTGGCGATACTGTGTGCCTTTGAGCTCGGGGGGCACTGACCCACTCATTGAGTGACTTGCAAGTTGGTCGATTCGCTCAAATACTCGCTGAACAAACTTGCTCGCAGCTGTCGGCTTATCGAGAGAGATATAGTCCGCGATCTCGTCAAGATCTTGCAGGGCGGGTTCCGTCCAGATTATGCGAGCCATCGTGCCATCCTCTGCTTTGCCTCCCTGTGGGAAAGAACGCGTTTCTCCAGAATGGCTTTCTCACCGCGAGCGATACCCTCAAGGAGTGTCAATCTGCTTTGCATGCCCTCATACATCTGCACATCAATGAGATATGCAGCAGGAAGTCCATGCTGCGTGATCAGCACGGGCTCCTGGTCACTGGCAAGCCGAGAAATGACGTCGGTCGCTTTGCGCTTGAGAGTTGTCACAAGTTCGGTTCGCATACGGTGATACTAGAGTGGCACTCGCGATCACGCAAGTATTTTTTTGCTAGACGTCCAAAGTGACCGGATGGCGGGCGGAGTGACGTTGCGGTCCGGCTGAACGCGGTCCCGCCATTCGGTCGACTGTCATGCTCCCATTATCCTTGTGCCTCTGTGTCGATATCGAAGAGCCACTTGATTGCTCTCATGACAGCCTGTAAATCCGCATCTGATAATCGTCCGATCATGCGCTTGAGTTCGTGGTGCTGTATCGCCTGCAAGCCCTGCACATTCACATAACTCCTCTCATGCAGGAACTTTTGGCTTCCCAATGGAAACTTCATATTCGCTGTCGCGGGTCGATGTCGTGATAGGGGCACAAACAGAAAGAGCACGAGGCGCATCCCCATCCCGCCTAGAAACGACGAGCATAGGTCGCGTCTTGGCGGCCATTCCGAGGTCAACCAGATAAATCTGCCCTGGTTCAGTCGTCATACACGGAATCCAGCGCAGATTGTCGGATGTCTTTCGGAAGCAAGATGTCTGAGCTGTCTTCCTTCAGTCGCAGGTCGAAGGGTAGTCCCTTGTAGCGCCGGACTTGGTGCAGGAATATTCGAATTGCATCAGTTGTTGTGAGTCCAAGCTCATGCAGGATCAATTCGGAATCCCGCTTCAGGCGGGTGTCCACTCTGGCACGGACGTATGTTTCTTTAACTGGCATGTCCGAACGCAGTCTCAACGTGCCACATTACGCAAGAGATATTTTCTGCGAACGTTATTATTGAGCCGCGCGCGGCAATTTACCTGCAATTGCCGCGTGCGGTATATGTACTACATACTACAATTGCCGCACCGAAGTGCACAGCCTGCCGTTGGCGTTCCATGGGCGCATTTTGCGCACCAAGCACACCTGAGCAAGGATAATATGGTTTGCCGGAGAAAAGGGCTACGGCATGTCAAGCGGGCTGGGGCCACCTGCCCCAGGACGTTTCATGACATGGAGGTAAATCATTGTAGTGGAGACATCCGAGTGCCCCGGAAGATCCTGAACCGTCCGGATGTCGATGCCGCTTTCGAGGAGGTGGGTCGCAAAGGAATGTCTGCGCGTGCGGCAGGTAGCCGGTTGGACAGCCTGCTGAAATGGCCACGCAGGGAAGCTGGTGCGCCGGCCAAGAGCCTAAAAAAACTCCACGGACATCACGGAGATCGTCCCTCCAGTAACAAAGCCGAAGCAAGCTTCGGGGTATCAGACCCAAAGGAAATGAAATTCCGCCCTGCGGACAGCGACCTCGCGCTGGACAAAGCGGGCGGAAAATTCTAGCAGTATCGGGCATGAGCAGCCCGAACCTTGATGTCCGCGATGTCGCCCGGCTGGCGCGCATCGAGCTAAGCGATGACGAAGCCGCCACCTTCCAGATCCAGCTCGGCAACGTGCTCGAGCATGTCGAGCAGCTCGGCCGGCTGGATGTCTCGGGGGTCGAGCCGACCGCGCACGCGAACCCGGTCTTCAATGTTTTCCGCGAGGACGTCGCGAAGCCGGGTCTCGATCGCGCGGCCGTGCTGGCGAATGCCCCGCACGCAGCGAGCAACCTCGTCGTCGTAACCAAAGTGATCGAATAGCCATGAAAGAGATCTCCCACCTGACCATCTCCGAGCTCCAAAGCGGTTTCCGCAGCGGGGAGTTCACCCCTGCCGATGCCGTCCGGGCGCTCGAGGACCAGATCCGGACGACCGATCCCGGGATCGGGGCCTACCTCGCACGGGATTTTGAATCCGCTCTGGCGGCGGCAGAAAAATCCGACGTTTCCCTCCCGCTGGGCGGCGTGCCGATCGGCATCAAGGATGTGATCAATGTCCTCGGGGAGCAATGCACGTGCGGATCAAAGATCCTTGCCGGCTACAAGGCGCCCTACGATGCCACCGTCATATCGAAGCTCCGCAGCGCCGGGGCGATCCCGTTCGGGAGGCTGAACATGGACGAGTTTGCGA
>Ga0194058_10001466_pt1 | contig 11753 bp, 9 predicted proteins | sample SepL4417m_MetaG_FD_155490 | JGI IMG/M metagenome (GOLD analysis project Ga0194058, IMG submission 155490) | Anoxic zone freshwater microbial communities from boreal shield lake in IISD Experimental Lakes Area, Ontario, Canada - Sep2016-L442-17m | ecosystem: Environmental > Aquatic > Freshwater >... | reverse complement strand
GAGTTTGCAGCTTACGACGCGAAGTTTAAGACTGAGGCTGTCTCTCCAATCTTGAACAAAGTCGGTCAGTTCTTAGCTTCATCCACTATTCGAAATATCGTTGGTCAGCCTCATTCGACGATCGATGTTCGTGATATCATGGACAAGAAAAAGATTATGATCGTAAACCTTTCTCGTGGTAAGATCGGTGAGGATAATTCTGCTCTTCTCGGTGCGATGATGATTACGAAGATTCAGTTAGCGGCGATGAGTCGAGCCGACGTTCCTATCGAACAAAGACCAGACTGCTATTTATATGTAGATGAGTTTCAAAACTTTGCAACAGAATCGTTTGCGGTCATCTTGGCTGAGGCTAGAAAGTATAATCTAAACCTTACTATGGCTCATCAGTACATAGCTCAGATGATCGACCCCGTGAAAGACGCAGTCTTCGGTAACGCTGGTACGCTCATTACTTTTCGTGTTGGTGGTACGGACGCTGAAGTCCTCGTGAAGGAGTATGCACCGATTTTTGAGGCAAATGACTTGGTAAATCTCGATAAGTATCACATTTATATAAAGCTTTTGATTGATGGCGTTTCATCACCTGCATTTTCAGCTCGTACGCTCGCACCAGTCATGTCAATTTCAGGAAACGCTGAAAAGGTTATAAATTTCTCACATGAAAAATACTCCAGTACTCGAGCACTAGTCGAGGCTTCATTTGCAAATATAAAAACAGCCGAAGATGATGAGCTTCGCGCCTCATCGGAAGCTTTCCGTAAAGGTGGTTTGGAAGCTTTGTTGGTCAAGAAGCCCGCCCATGACACAGCTAGCTATCAGCGTCCTGCTCCAGCGCCTTCTCCGGCTCCTCAAACTACACAAGCTCCTCAAGCTACATACGCTCCTAGGGTTGAAAATGCTTCAGCGCCTGTAGTTCCACCAATCGCGCCAGAAATCGCGCCAGTCGCAGAAATAGCTCAGCCTGCTCCAATATATGATTCAGCTCCACAGAATGTTCAGCCCACCCATGTTTCGACGAACCAATCTGACAATCAATCTAACGATACGGAAGCTGACGTTGTAAATAATGAGCCAAGGATTATTGAACCTAGGGGACTGAAGTATCAAAATATTCTTGACGGGAAGCTATATAAAGAGCGAACGGCAAGGGGGAATGTCAAATGGTACCTTGGCGAAGAGATTGATGAACAGAAATTATCTGAAACAGGAATCATTGTCGACGATAAAGCGAAGAAGATGATCGAGCTTAGCAAAAAAGTCGCTACTTCGGTTAAGAAAGCTGATGCACCTCATCACGCTCATCATGATCAGCCAACGCATCACAAAGATGATCACAGAAGCGAAGAGCCGGCTAAACATCATGTCGAAGAGTCTGATAAAGCAGAACACCATCATGAAAAATCAAATGCTGAGCATTCACACGTTGTAGCTCATCATCACACAAATCATCCTGCCCCAAACACGGTTGTACGAGCTGAGCAGGCATCGAAGCTCCCTGTTGTTGACACAAACCACAATCTGCCAGCTGTCTCGGCTAGTACTGCAATCGCTCTGACAGAAAACACCTCTGTCGACACTAGTATTGCTACGGCCACAGATATTCACCCACAGACAAATATTGCGGCAGCACCTTCTGTGGAGCCAGAGAGAGTCCCTCTAGCACCAGAAAGAGCGACAATAGAATCTAGTAATGATGAAGATGTTTCATCCAGCAGTCAGACAAACACGCAATCAAATGCCCAAGCCACTGTCGACGCAAAACACTTAGAAGAGGGTAAATCAGTCAAGATAGGCGAGTAGGGCTGTTCTGTCTCGGTTCATAAAAAAATAAATATCGCTAGGGGAGGGGTGTATGAGGGGAGTGATCTCATGCACCTTTTATTATTACGTTTATATTGTACTGCAAATACCATATTTACGGCTTGGTCAGATCTGAGAGCGAAGGCAGGATAGATCTGCTGATAAAAAGCAAAATAAATCGTCAAATTTGGCACTTGTTATAGTAAAGAATCATACTAGACATATCATGCGTAAATACCTAGTATATTATTGAGACCACTATTCGTGTCGTATAACATACATTATGCGACATAGATTATTGCACTAGATTTGCGTACCGCTTGCTTGATCACTACTATATGTCTGTGCTTTATTGCTTGTGTACTGAGTATATGTAGCCTTGTGGGTTTATGTAGATCTGGCAAGTCGCCTGCATCTTTCTGATGTTCTTGGTCTACTCGAATATTTGATCATTAGTTGCTGTAATCGTTATATCTGCCAAAAAGCACTCATTGAGCTCAGATATGGCATATAATATGCTCAGATTACACTCAAAAGGCCCTAGAATCGCTTCTAAGGCCTTTTTCATACTAAGTATGATAACTTACACCTTTACATATAGAACTGATGTAGACTATTTGTTGAAAACGCGTTTCTGGATGGCTCCGATGGCTGCTGTTTTGATGACACCGATGTTCGCAAGGATTCTTATCATAAATGCGACAAGAATTGCTAGATAAAGATCAAGATTTAGTTTATCGCCGAAGAAAGTGATAAGGACTGCTATTGCCATGTTGAAAGCTAGGCCGGTAATGAATATGAGAGTGTCATACTTATTATCTACGGAGGCTCTGAGAGCCCCGAAGAGCGAATCAAAGATGCCAACGATAGCTACTGCAGTATAGCGTGCATATTCTGCTGGAATGTTAAATTGCAAGAAGGCGCCAATCACCAATCCAACAGTTAGACTCAAGATTATCAGGTACATATCCCCTCCAATATTTAAATTTTTTTTCGTGTACTATTTATCTGAACAATTTCAAGAATTCTATTAGAAATTATATTTTTATTGATACCCGCAAGAGTAATACATTTTAGCCAAAATTACCTTGGTTAAATATATAAATGAAAATAGATTGGAAGAAGGGTAGCAGTCCCCTTTTTAGCTCTAGATTCGTTTTTTCATGCTATTTTTCTGCCAGACAACAAGAAGTGGAGCAGCATTGAAGATAGATGAGTAAGTGCCGATGATGATACCGAAGACTAGGATTGCAATAAAGTGCTTGATTGAGTCACTGCCAAAGATTAGCAGGGAAAGCAAGACGATCACCGTTGTCATCGAAGTATTGATCGATCGAACCATAGTCTGCGTAATGCTGTTTTCGGCAACAGTGGCGATATCATCATGTGGATGTTTGATGAAGTTTTCGCGAAGTCGGTCGTAGACAACGATAGTATCATGAACCGAGAAACCCATGATGGTAAGGAGCGCTGTTACAAACAGCGCATCAGCTTGCATCCAGACAAAGAAATGTCCCATTATGGATACAAAGCCAGCAACTATTAGCAGATCGTGCAAAAGTGCTACAACTGCACAAACACCAAATTTCCATGATGAAAGTGGTTTTGGTACTCGTCGAAACGCAAATGCGACGAAAATGATGATACCTAGCGTGGCCAAAACTACAGCCCAAAGTGATTTTGTCATTAGTTCGGTACCAATGACTGGTCCTACAGTGTCATATTGTGTCTCTGTGTAGTCTGGAAGCTTGAGCTTTATTGTCTCAACAAACTTTGCGTGGTCTTCGTTCGTTAGATATTGTAGACGAATTATAGACTGATCTTGACCGCTTTCTTTAATTTGGTAGCCACTGTATGACAGTCCGTCAAGCGTACTTTTAGCGATATCCATCCTGTTGACGTCTGCAGATTTGAACTGGATCTCGGTACCGCCCTTGTAGTCTATACCTAGTTTTAAGCCAAATATAGATAATGAAGCGATTGAGGCAATAGCTAGAACAATAGAAATTGTAAACCAAAGCTTTGTATTTTTTATTACTTTAAACATGGAGATACCTCTTAATTGGGCTAGTTGAGAGTAGCAGTAATATTGTTCGAGTGACTGTAATCGCAGTAAATAAGCTGATGAAGATACCAATCATCAAGGTAAGTGCGAAACCTCGAACAGGTCCTGAACCTGTTACAAAGTATAGGATCAAGCAGGTGATGATAGATGAGGTGTTTGAGTCGCGTATAGAATTCCAAGATCTTTTGAAGCCATCCATGATCGACATATTAAGCTCTTTGCCGGCCTTTAGCTCCTCTTTCATTCTTTCAAAAATTAGGACATTCGCATCGATCGCCATACCAATGGAGAGCACGAAGCCAGCTATACCCGCTAGGGTCAGTGTGACAGGTATTAGCTTGTAAACAGCGAGAGTGATGATTGCATAGATGATCAGGGCCACTGTGGCAATCAAGCCTGGTAAACGGTAGAAAATGAGCATGAAGACCATGACTAAGAACAAGCCGATAAGTCCACCAACGATCGATTGCTTGAGAGAGTCTTTGCCAAGAGTTGCGCCGATATTTTGCTGGGCGATTAATTCGGCGGGAACAGGTAGCATACCTTCGTTTAGGCGTTTTGCAAGATCTTGAGCCTCTTTGATGTCTTTTGAGCCAGTAATTACAGCGCTTCCATCAGTAATTTCAGACTGAACAGTCGGCGCTGAGACTATTTTGTTATCGAGAACGATGGCAATTTTTTTGTTTAGATTGTTCTTCGTGAGTTCACTGAATTTCTCTTTGCCGACGTTATCAAAAGTTATAGCCACAACTGCTTCAGACTGGGTCATGCCCTGTGAGCTGCTCTGAAAAGTAGCGTCAGATTTTGTTAGATTTCTGCCAGTCAGGTCGGTTGCTACCCAGTATCCTGGATAAGTGTAGGACTGTTCGTAGTAGTCGCTCAGCTGCTGACCGTTTTCTGCGGTGCCTTCTGCCATAAACACCATTTCATATGTTTGGCCAATTTTTTGTATCGCTTCATCAATATTTTTAATACCAGGAAGTTCGATAATGATTTTATCTCCCCCGCTTGTTTGAAGATTTGGTTCTGCAACACCTAGCTCGTTTATGCGGCGCTCGAAAACATTCTTCAAATTATCGAGGTCTTTAATCTTATCTTTAGAGTCCTTTAGATCAGCTTGATATGTTAGCTGAGTTCCACCTACGAGATCTAGTCCAAGCGCGGCCTTTATCTTTTGTCCGGCTAATGGGCTCTGTGGAATGTCAAGCAATACACTGAAAGTGATTATGACAATAATAAAACCTAATAAAATCCAAAGTTTTGTTTTCATTTATAAATTCTCCTTAGAACATCATAATATATCTGTAGATGTTTCGTCAATCGTACGCAGTAATTATTTGACATCGATCATAGGTATTGCAACAAGTTTCTGCTCTTTAGCAAGTTTCGGCAACAGGGAGTCTTCTATTGTTGAGAAACCTGCTGGGATTTCTGCGAAAACTTCAGGCTCAAACAGGTAAATGCCGCTAAGATTTGTTTGATCATTTGAAACAAGAGTTGCAACGGCTTGGTGTTTCTGGTGGAAACGAAACAAGTCGTTAATCTCTACATTATATATTTCGTCAGTATTGAAAACTGCGAATCCACTTGATAAATATTTTCGTAAAGAAAGTAGCGCACCGCCTGAGCCTTCCCCCTTATTTGAGTATTGAAGTGATAGATTGTAGTTCGAACCATCGCCGAGTTCTTTCTTGACTTTGTCACCTAGGAATCCTACGGCAATAATGGCTTTTTCGTAACCTGCTTCGCTTATCATTTTTAGATAATGTTTTGCTGCTGGGATATAGTCGAGCGCTTTTTCTCCACCAATGATAAACACAGCAATTTTTGATTTTTCGTCACCAAGACCTTTTAGTGCTAAAGTTTCGATTGCATGAGATCTGTTTCTGATGTTGGAGCCATCGATAACACCATCAATCTTGTCTAGCACACGTTTTTTGATCGAAATCGTGATTCTTTCTCTGTCCATATTTTTTTTCTGAGATAAATTATTAGATACTCACAATTTATCATACATTAAAATTAGTAGTCAAATATTTTGCATACGATATATGAACAATAAGAATTTATCGAATATGAGAGATCATTTTAATCAAATTTTCTTCAGCAGCAAGGAAATCTTTTGGAAGTTCAGCGGTAAAACATTTCTTTTCTGATTCGCCGATTAGTGGGATGCAGAGCTGATAAGCATGGAGCATCTGTCTTTCGATGTGAAGAGACTCTGAGAGTTTCATGCTTTCTTTATTTCCGTAGACTTGATCACCAAGAACGGGGCAGTTAATTCGTTGTGCTTGGACACGAATTTGGTGTGTGCGACCAGTCTTTATGTCGAATTTGATAAGGGATACGTTTTCACCTTTCGCCGTTTTAAAATACTCAGCAACTTCGTAGTCAGATATTGCTTCTTTGCCCTTCTGTTGACTGACTTCGGCTACCATTTTTCTATCTTTTGGATTCCGCCCAAGGTAGTTCACTAGGTGTCCTGTAGGATTTTTTGGCCAGTTATAACAAAGCGCAAAATAATACTTTTTCACATTTCGGTGTTGAATATGCTGTGAAAGAGAGTGCATCGAACGTGGATTCTTTGCAATAATTATGACTCCTGAAGTATCTTTGTCTAGTCGGTGAACTAGCCCTGGACGGGATTCTGACATTGCATTCCCTTTTTCGATCACTGCATCTTGGATCTTTGGGAAGTAGTTTATAAGTGCGTTTACGAGCGTTCCCTGAGTGTTACCAGCAGCCGGATGCACGACTAGACCGGGTTGTTTATTTACGACTAAGACGTCTTCATCTTCATATATAATATTTAGCGGGATGTCTTCAGGAATTAGTCTGTCATCTGGTTTTTTCGTCTCAATGAAATTTATACTGACTGTGTCGTTTGTCTTTACTTTTGTACTTGATTTTACGGATTTTTCATTTAGCAAAACATCGTTATTCTTGATCAAATCATTGAAATATGATCTTGAATAGTCTCGATATTTCTTTGCTACAAATAGGTCAACCCTGTCCCCTGCTTCGTTCTCATCGACGATAATATTGATTGTGTTTTTCATTATTCAAAAAAATTATTAATGTTCGTGCCGTTATTTACTCGATATCTTGATAAAGCGTAGCTGTTCCCAGCGATATTCGCGATGCCGCCGATCGTCGTGGTCGCATAGAGATACCCAGCATTTCTTACCTCGTCCTCAACGGCTTGGCTGTATTTCCCAGATGGATAGCAGAAACTTATGACTTTCTTACCGATTATCGCCTCAAGGGTAGCCTTACTCTCGGTAATTTCCTTTGCTGCACGCGCTGTAGTCGCCGTAGACAAGTCTGGGTGTGAAATTGTGTGCGCCCCTATCTCGAAACCACCATCAGAGAGCTCTTTTATCTGTGTTTCAGTCATATAGTCGCCCCCCATTTTTCCGGTGATAATGTATGAGACAGATTTCATTCCGCGTTCTTTTAGTATCGGATAAGCTGACTGATAAAAGTTTTCGTAGCCGTCGTCGAAGCTCAAGATCACAGGCTTCTCTGGTAGTGTGCCGTTTTGTATATCTGCAAAAGTGGCAGTATTGTATCCCCTGCTTTTTATATAATCCATCTGGGCCGTAAAATCCGCTAGGCCTACAGACAAGTTTGTGCCAATAGCATCTGTCGGTTCGTTAAAATCGCGAATATGGTGATACATTAAGATTGGAATTGTTTTACTTTGTGGCTCAGCTTTCACCGGAGTTTCTACATCAACCTTTGCCACAATCTTAGTTTCAGTAGTCGCTGTGGCAAACATTATCTTCGGTTCCTGAATTTCATCCAGAGTTTTTATTATAGGTACTTCTGCCAGACGTGGTGAAGCTTCAAAAAGTTCGTCTGAGAGCAATCTTCTCATGTGGTCGCGATTGTCTCCTTGACTATAGGTTCCATGTGTCGACAGCAAAAGAAAAAGACAGGACAAAACAAATAGAGTGCCGTAAGTAATAACGATAAATTTTATTTTTTTGAGTTTCATTATTCGATGATCTTGTCGGATGAACTTATTTCTAGGGTGTTTTGGCTCTTAATCTTGTCGACGACAGAGGTAAGCTGTTTGTTTCTGGTGCTTGAGACTACTTCGAATTGTTTGCTCGCAGAGCCAATTTTCTCACCTAATTTCGTTACTTCTTCTGAGTATTTCTGGTACTCTGTGTCAAATTTTTGGATTAAGCCAATGATCTGCTGCATATTTTCCTGATATCGAAAATTTGTATAAGCTTGTTTGACCATTCGAAGAATTGCGGTGAAGCTAAAAGGTCCGCAAAGGATTACCTTTTTTCTCATTGCGTCCTCCCAGACGTCGTTCATTTGATCGTATATGTAGCTAAAGATCATTTCATTCGGGATAAATAGTATGACGAAGTCAACAGTATTTTCCTCTGGATTGATGTATTCGCGCGTGCAGACTTGCTTTATCTTCTCTTTTACGTCAGTTTTGAATACTTGAAAATATTTCTTCTTCTCGACTTCACTATCAGCCTCGATCGTTTTTACTAGAGCGCTATAAGGAAACTTCACATCGACATTTATCTTGGTCTTATCAGGTAAAAGGATCGTGAAATCAGGTCTGGTGTTCTGTGTCTGCTGTGCTTCATTTCTTATATATGATGTCCCCTGTACGAATCCAGCCATTTTCAGTAGATCTTCAGCAATTTGTTCGCCAAAGGCACCGCGAAGCTGATTATTTGAAAGTAAATTTCTAAGTTTATCAGTGCTCATCTTGAGATCACTTGTTATCTCTTTATAGCTTCTGAGCTCGTTTTGTAAACTTGAGAAAGAACGGACTCTGTCTTCATCGCTTTTTTCAATTCGTTCCTCGTTTTTTCGTATATCACGTCTGATTTCCTGAATAAGCTCGGCGATCGCAGATTTTTTTCCCTCTAAGTCGCTTCGCATCTCACTTTTCTGTGCATTGAAAGTCTCATTTGCATATTTGAAAAATTGGTCGGTGTTGTTTCTTAGAGCTTCGCTTGAAACCATAGCAAACTTGTCTTCGAGATTTGTGGTATCTGTTTTCTTGCGTAATAGTAGATTTGCCAAAATAGTGCCGATTATTACAGAAATGCATGTTGCTACTATCGCTCCAATATTTTCCATTATTTCCTTTTTATTACTTTATTATTATAGCACACTTGCCTCTCAAACAAAAGCTGTTTTGAGATTTTAATACAGTTAGTTCATTTAATATAGACTTAGATCAAATTTTGTTTTAGAATATATATAGAATAATTACGGAGGGTAAAATGGATCTAAATCAGGACAAGGGCTCCAGTGCTTCTAGCGTTTCAGCAGACAGTCAAAAAGTAGCAGTACAAACACCTGCAACTACATCAAAAGTGAATCAGAATAGCCAAGTAGATGACGGGATTAGCTTTGAAAGCGATCTTAAAGCTAAAGAGATCGATACACAAGCCGATTCTCCCGTCTCGAATGAAATGAAGGAAGAAGTCGCTATTTCCAGCGAATCTACCAGGATAAGTAGCGGCATAGAGAGTGGCGCGAGTCGCTTTGAGGCAGCTTCTGTTACTGCAAATGAAGAGACAAAGAGTGCGTTATCTCCAGATGCATCTCCTTTTCCAAAACCTGTATTAACCGAAGCAGCAACATCCGCTGTAGTTACTCCTGTCGTTTCGGAAGAGGAACCAAAGGGCGAGATCCTAACTACTTTTGTGAACACGCAAAACTACAAAGAAGCTGAAACAAAGAAGATTAATCCAAGTATGCCGCAGCCTACAGTTAGAAATGAGACAAACTTTACTGCTACACAGGGTTCTGCTGAAACTTCTCCTGTTTATCCTGTCACCCCTGATCCGACTAAGACAAATGAGTCAGAATCACATGTGAATCCTGCAAGCTTTGCGATGCCGGCTTCAGCTGAAGACATAAAATCTGCTGTTGAAGAGCCAACCCAGGGCTCAGATGCAGCCGCAACTCAAAACCCGGTCGACCCTAGTTCTTCAATCAAAAACCATGTTCCTCTTAGCGAGCACTATGATCACATCGCCTCTTCTTCAGAGAGCGCCCCGGCAACAATCGTTCCCGGGAAGAAAAAAGCTGGCCTGAAGTGGCTTTGGATCACACTCGGTTCTATCTTCGGTGTGCTTTTTGTCTTTGCTGGCTTGGTCACCGCGACAGAGACAGGCGTGATTAATTGGGGCCTTGATACCTACTACTCGAAGATGGGAGTCCAGAAGATCTGGAAAGGCCTACCTTTCGACAGTCGTGGTGCGCTTCTTATCTCAGCGACTCAAATGGCAAAGATTAATCAATCTCACATCGTCGCTGATATGACTATGAATGTGTCTGTCGGCGCTGATTCTGCAGCGTATTCTTATCTTCACGATAAAGGCGGAAAATTTGCCGCAGACTTCCCTACTGATCCAAATGTTGCAACTGGCGGTGATATTGAGATGACCTCGGGAGACTCTACAGCTATTGCAGACACAGTGCCAAGCGTTCCAACATTTGACAATTTCTCTGTAAATTTGAAGTTTGACACTCATGCTAATTCGACGAAGAGTGACACGAGCTTCACTATTCAGTCCGATATGTTGCCAACATATATGTCTATGGTAGAGCTTACTCCTGAAGAGGGCAACAAGATTACTTCAGAGCAAAAATTTACAGGTGATGCCTGGTACAGCCATATGCCTTTGATGAATCAAATTCTTGGCGTAGATGTAACCAAATGGATCAAGACGGAAAGTACTGATCTTGAGAGTCTTGGTCTGAGTACTGCCGAGGAATCAGCTTCTGACGATCTTGCTAAAGAAATTGAAGATTATTCGAAGGTGATAAAGTCAGGGACTCGAACAGGTGTCGAAACAATCGACGGAGTCAAGGCAAACAAATACCACTTTGAGATAGATATGGTCGCGGCTGCGGTACTTTCTGGCGAAGATGAGTCTAATATAGATGATAACTATAAAAACACAACTATCTCTGCAGACATATGGATCGGTCAGAAAGATAAATTCATACGCAAAGTTGTGCTAAATCTAAGTACTGATATGGACGGGACTGCCATAAGTCTTGTTGCTAACGTGACTGTCTCAGATATAAACAAGGATTTCGAAGTTGTTGCTCCTGCTGACGATCAAGTCGAAACGAAAACTATGAATGAGCTTCTGGAGAATGTTACGGGTCAATTTCTTGGCTCCGAAGAGGAGCCTGCTACGGCAGAAGATTTGACTCTAAGTCCGTCAGCGACTGATCCAAAGACCTGGGTCACCCATACCTGCAATTATGCTCCAAATAGTTCATTTACTATTAAACTTCCTACCGAGATTACTGAAAATGTGGGTTCAGGATTGGAAGATTGTTATTATCGTCGAGCGGATAGGATGGGCCTAGCTATTGAGGCATCCTTCTCATCCTTAACTGATTCTTCTTATGATGAAAATGTTAAGTATTATACGGATGACTCGCTGGAAGCCGAAAAGGTCGGAGCGGTCACAATTTTGAAGTCCCCTTCAGCTGCAAAAATATCTGGACTGTTGGCGACAGATATACCGTATTTTGCAACAACGCAAGATGGCAAGTTTTCTCGGGGGATAATTGAAACCTTGGTGAAAATTCCGAAAGGAACTCTTCGCTTTTCGACAGAGATCTCTGGTGGCAATGATTTTCCATATATTTCTTCTGAGTATGCTGGCGTCCAGGAAACAATACGTAAAAGTATCTTTGATACCATCGTAATCAAATAGAACTGCCCAGATTGAAAAACCACCAGTCGACTGGTGGTTTTTTCAATCTTGATTATAGTTAAACACTCCAAAAAATTATCTAGACAAAGATAATATAATATGTTAGTATATTCTGACATTGCGAAGAGCAGTGAAAACAATAGAGGTGCGATGAA
>Ga0194058_10001464_pt1 | contig 11759 bp, 13 predicted proteins | sample SepL4417m_MetaG_FD_155490 | JGI IMG/M metagenome (GOLD analysis project Ga0194058, IMG submission 155490) | Anoxic zone freshwater microbial communities from boreal shield lake in IISD Experimental Lakes Area, Ontario, Canada - Sep2016-L442-17m | ecosystem: Environmental > Aquatic > Freshwater... | reverse complement strand
CCTTCCTGCCGACCTTCCTGCCGTAAAATGTCTGCGGTGCTCATGAATTTCTCCTTTTGTTCTGCTGGAATTGTCGACTCCACTATCTCGCAGACCTCCCGGCTTTGCAACTCGGAATGATAGAGCAAATATCGCCAGAGGTGATTGGCGAGTTTGAGCGCCTCTTCGCGATGGGGTTCCGAAAAAAGCTCCCCGACGATCTGCAGAACCTTCTCAAATTTCATTTCCCCAGTCCGCTCGCTCTGCAACGCGCCCATCACCGCCCGAGCCAAGCATCCGTCCGCCAGCTTCTCCCACTGCACGCCGGACAGCTCTACAAGGAAAAATCCGCAGTCCGGGATGAACTCCGATGCCCATTCGGCGATCTCCTCAGGAATCTCGATCAGATCCCGAAGGCGGCGCACAGCCGTCCACTTGCCCGGTCCCGGATAAATCACCATGGGGATCACGAGTGGAAGCATGCCCCCTGCTTCGATTGCTCCCCGATGATCTTGCCAGATTAGCCCGATATATTCCTTCACGCGATAAGGCATGATCCGCGCCGGGCAGGTCTGGTGTTCAAAAAGGATATAAAAACTGACCGGTTTTCCGGCCACTTTGATCTGGTAAAGGACATCCTCCCGGCGCTCGGCCAGAGAGACGTCGATGCCGGAAATCTTCTCGACATGAAGCGAAGACCAATCGACCAGAGGCAGAAATGCCGCAGGCATCCACGTTTCGAGGAACTGGCGGGCGACCAGCGGCAGGGACATCGCATGGCGGAAAATGCGGTCGTGGGACTGTGGGATTTTCTCCTCGGACATGCGCCGGACAATGGCAACACCCCCGCGTATAAACAAGCTCAACATTCCCTCGGCGCAGCAGGGAGATCGGTTGCGGAAGCCCAGACGTTTCTCTCAACCTGATCGGCGCCGCCTGATGGGTAAAAAAAGCCCGCCACGCGTGCAGGCTTTTTCCGCCAACGCTTCACAGCATGGACTCGCGCATCCGCTCGATGTGCTCAATGGCGGGAACGGCCTCCCGCTTGGCTCCCCCAGTGCCGCTGGAGAACCAGCATCGGTCGCCTGCTACATCCAGCCACTCCACTCGCACGATCCCGTATTGGGTCACGACCACAGCACGGGCAGGCCGCTCATGGCGATCGAAGTGCAGGCTGCGGATGTGGGGGTAGTCGCTCCTCATAGCCGGTGCTCCAGGTGGCCGGGGCCATTGCCCTCGGGGTCGCAGAGCACGGCAGCGGTGGCCAGATGCCCCTCCCGGTCCTTGCCACTGAGGACGAGCACCGGCAGCGCCTGTCCCTCGAAGTCCTCCCAGTGAATTCCGAGGATCTTCCGGCCAACGAGTTTCCCGTAGTGCGCCTTCTCGTAGGGAGTAGGCTTGCCGCTCATGATGCCAAGGCCACGCCGGTTTCCGCATCAAAGAGGCCATGCAGGGCCTCGCCCCTCCGCACTGCCGTGTGCGGATTCACTGTCTTGTAGACCTCCGTGAAGGCGTTCCAGAGGCTGAACGCATTGCGGGCGGCGAACTCCTCATGCGAAGGCTTGCGCCATTCGAGGAGCACGTCCGGGATCTGGGCCGGGGTGATCGCCGCACAGTCCACCGCCCGGATGACGATGTCATGGGCGCGGGCGTTGTTGACGTTCTCTGCCTTGTAGGCATCAATTCGTTGGTCGAGCCCCCGCGAAAGGCACCAGTTCTTCCCTGTTGATATATTGAGGGAAACAGACACTGCATGTTTCTGTATTTTGTGGGTGGACTGCGGCAGCAATCCGACAGATTTTCTCTTGTCCGGCGCGGTCACAGCCCACCACACGAGTCCGGATTATCCGCAGGAATGCGACAACAGCGCGGCGCGATCAGAGTTCCTTGGCAAATGATTCCAGATCAGCACACCGGATCGCCGCACGGAGAAGGGCATGCAGGCGGGCGGAATCAACGATGCGCTCGATTTCTTCCCTGAGCCCTTCGGGCACCCGATCAAAGCGGATTTCCAGAGCCTCGACGACATCCTGCTGACGGGCAATGATTTGTCCCCTCAACTCGCCTTCCTGCCGACCTTCCTGCCGTAAAATGTCTGCGGTGCTCATGAATTTCTCCTTTTGTTCTGCTGGAATTGTCGACTCCACTATCTCGCAGACCTCCCGGCTTTGCAACTCGGAATGATAGAGCAAATATCGCCAGAGGTGATTGGCGAGTTTGAGCGCCTCTTCGCGATGGGGTTCCGAAAAAAGCTCCCCGACGATCTGCAGAACCTTCTCAAATTTCATTTCCCCAGTCCGCTCGCTCTGCAACGCGCCCATCACCGCCCGAGCCAAGCATCCGTCCGCCAGCTTCTCCCACTGCACGCCGGACAGCTCTACAAGGAAAAATCCGCAGTCCGGGATGAACTCCGATGCCCATTCGGCGATCTCCTCAGGAATCTCGATCAGATCCCGAAGGCGGCGCACAGCCGTCCACTTGCCCGGTCCCGGATAAATCACCATGGGGATCACGAGTGGAAGCATGCCCCCTGCTTCGATTGCTCCCCGATGATCTTGCCAGATTAGCCCGATATATTCCTTCACGCGATAAGGCATGATCCGCGCCGGGCAGGTCTGGTGTTCAAAAAGGATATAAAAACTGACCGGTTTTCCGGCCACTTTGATCTGGTAAAGGACATCCTCCCGGCGCTCGGCCAGAGAGACGTCGATGCCGGAAATCTTCTCGACATGAAGCGAAGACCAATCGACCAGAGGCAGAAATGCCGCAGGCATCCACGTTTCGAGGAACTGGCGGGCTACCAGGGGCAGGGACATCGCATGGCGGAAAATGCGGTCGTGGGACTGTGGGATTTTCTCCTCGGACATGCGCCGGACAATGGCAGGACAGACTGCCATAAACAAGAGCAACCCACCATTCGCTCGATTGCCTGACCCGTCCATGGCGACCCGCCGCTCGGGATCGAAGAACGCGACGTCCCCATCGACAGTAAAGCGCTTCCACCCCGTGGAAGTGAAGAAATCGGAAATCTGATCGTCCGTGGCCGGTGTACCAGCGATGGCGGGCTGTCTGATCAGCAGTCGGACCCCCTCTGTGGTTTGAATGGCACCAAGAAAGCGGACATCATCACCGAAAAGCTCGTTGTGAAGGTGCCATCGTTCCAGATAGTCCACCGGAGAAGCGGCAGGTTCCTCGTCCGCCCGGTGAATCACGAGAAGCCCGAAAAAATCCGGCCATGTCGCCTTGCTCGAAGTCTGCACCTGCGGAACCTGATGAAGGCGCAGCCTTGGGTCCCTCCCGGGCGACTTTCGGGCATGCTTTTCTTGTGGGTTCCCGAGCAGATTCGAGTGAAGGCTCCTGGAAATATTTCTCCCAAGCGGTTCTGAAACTTTCGACTTGATTTATCCTGCTGGTAGCATTTTGCTACCAATATGGTTTCTATGCCCGTCAAGCTATCGGGAGCGCTGGTCGAGGAGGCCCGCCAGTGCGCCAAGATTTTTCATCGTTCCCTGACCGGCCAGATCGAGCACTGGGCAGCGATTGGCCGCGCGGTGGAATCGCGACTGGCGCCTGATGCCCTTGCTCCTTTGCTGGAGAATCGCGAGGCGACGCTGAAGATATCTCATGTTGCCGAGCCTGGCCAGCGCCAGCGAGTCGTAGAAATCCTGGCTGACTTCCTGCGGCAGTCGCCCGGCACGCTCGACCACCCCTGGCTCTCTGAATTCGCGCAACAAGGCATCCCACTATATGGAACCAAAGGCAGCGGTGCCGATATCCTCAGGCGCAACCCCGACGGGACCGAAACACCCATGGGGCAAGCTGATGCCAATTCGGCACGGTAGGTGCGGCAGATGGATTCCTCTTTCGATAGGCTGGCGCAGTTGGCAGCTTCCCAGTCTCCCCTGCTTGTGATTCTGGTCGGACCCAACGGAGCAGGGAAAAGCTCTTTTTACCACCGCTACCTCGCGGCGCTCGAACTCCCCTTCATCAATGCCGACATGATCGGAAGGGCTCTGACGGGAGCCGGAGCAGCGGCGACGGAGGAAACCGAGCGCCTCGCCGCTCACCTGGCAGAGCAGCGACGGCGAGAAATGGTGGCAAACCAAGAAAGTTTTATCACCGAAACGGTTTTCTCTGACCCGGTCGGGGCGAAAGTTCAGGCATTGAGAGACGCGCAAGCGAGAGGGTTCACCGTCATCATGATATTTGTCTGCGTGGAGTCTGCCGAACTTGCGACACTTCGCGTCCAGACACGGGTTTCAACCGGTGGGCATGACGTGCCCGCAGACAGGATCGCCGCGCGATATGACCGGATGCGCAAAAACGTGAAGGCCGCCGTCGGGTTCGTGGACTTTATGGTGGTTGTGGACAATTCGTCTCTGGACCATCCATTGCGCCCGGTAGCCTCGGCGGCCATCGGAAAGGTCCTCCACCGGGAGCCTGAAATTCCATGGTGGGCAGAAGAAGTTCTGTCACCGGGCTGAGATTCAGCCCAAAGGCCTGCGCGATTTCGAAAAGATACAAATCCCCTCTGAAAGCGGCCGAAATCCGGGGGAATCTCTCGCTCAGAAACCGAAACCGCCACTTTTACCGGAAGCAGCGGGTGGCCGAGAGCGAATTTCCGGCTGAAACTGAAAGCGTCCCGAGAAAAAAGCCCTCCACGATGTTGGGCGGCATGATTTCCATTCTGAACGCCTCGCAAATCACATGGTGAGGTTGGAAATGTGAATCTGTTTGTCAGACACGGCTTCATGTGCGCCAGTCATAGGTACGGCTGGGATCGTTCTCGGGGATTTTGGCGCAGAAGAGGCACGACGCCGACCATCGTTCGAAATCTCTCTCTTCGGATGATACCCCAACCCCTGAAAACACCCAGCCATCTGCTGACGGATCCTCGCCCTCCTCACGCAAATCGTATTCGCCTTGACCTCCGGCCCGATGGATACCGCGATTTCGGCATCGATCTCCATTTTTCCGCCGGTCAGCACATAGGATTCGATGGCCAAGGCAATCGCGGCGTCCACCTTGTCCCAGGCTGGGCGCAACGCAGAACCCGTTGCTTCCATGAGGTCTTTGACCTCCGCCAGGTTGTCCGCCAACCCCTGATTAGCGCACGCGGCATGAAATTCGAGATGATCTGTAGTCGCCTCCCCTTCCTCGTTGATTTGCGGGGCCAGCTCGCTCATCCACTTCCGGCGTCTTGCGATCTTCTTGCCTTCATCCACTACAATTCGATACGCGGCGATTTTGAACAGATTCACGACGGCCCCGGCCCCACGCGACGATGTGTTTGCCTTGCCGATTTTCTCCACGACTCGAGCATAAAGGGATTTGTCGTCGGGGAAAATGCCAACCGCGTAAGCGTGGTAAACGCTACGAACAACACCTTGCGTGATTGCCAGCAACTTTGGTTTCGAACGAATATATGTCATTGTTTTCATGAGGATTGTTGATTGTAAGATGAAGATACAGCTCGAGCGCTGAGCCAAAGTCTCGGTCGGCAATGTCGCATGAGTGAGGTGCGCAAATAGAACTGCGCTGCTCACCGAATGCTCTCAAAGCCCATACGGTGACGCCCTGTTTCGTGGCGATCTGCCGCAGGCCGCAATATTCTGATGTGGGGATGTGGCGGCGCAATGCTTACTCCCCGCATTGCTGAAATGCCTCTTGTTGCAGTAACGGCGCTGCGCAACTCCGTGAGAGGAGGCGAAGAGGGAACGTGCCCGAGGGGAGCGCGTGAAACAACCCCTCACAGCCCGAGGATCGCCGCTTCGGCCTTCTCCTCGAGCTTCCAACCGAGATACTGAAGAGAGGTGCTCAATTGCCGATGATGCAAAGCCTTCGACACGACCAACAGGTTGTGCCCTGTGGCCTCGTAAAGTCGGCCGGCGAAAGTTTTTCGCCAGGAGTGCGTGGAAACCCCGAACCCCAAGCCGGCTATGCGAGCGGCTTCATTGACGATTTCCTGGGCCCGCCGTCGCGACAGACTTTGTCCACCTTCGCGGGACCCGAAAAGAGGAGACTGCGAATCAATCGGTGCGCCTGCCTTCCGCAGAGTCGCCAACCAGCGACCGATGGCAAAGCGCGCAGCAGGGTGAAGAGGCATGTCCAGTCCTGCGGGCTTGCCTTTGAGGTTGCGGCGGGCAATCCGTAGACGTCTGCGGAATCGTTGGCCGTCCCAAACATCGCCGATTTTCAAGACCAGCAGGCTTCCAATTCGCAATCCCGTGTAAAGCCCAGCTTGAACCAATGCGCGGTTTCGAAGTCGGTATTGGCCACCGAAGGCTGACAGAAGTCTGGTCGTCTCGTCTGACGTGAGTGGGCGTGCTCCGGTGTGCATACGTTCAAGATACCGCCCCCTCTCCTGGGGTTGGCAGACCCGATCGCCCCAGGTGAGTCGCCTGTTTTCCATAAAAGGCGCGACTGACGTATAGGTCGATTTTATAGAGCCATCACGCGAAAGAACCCGAGTGATATGATTTCGCCACAACTTCTGGAACCTCATGTGTATCATGCCTATTATCAGCTTATTGCTATTGTTTTGAGAACCGTGACAAAGTCGCAACCAGAACCAGCAATTGGAAGTATGCGAGCGGAGGGATTGATCTATAAGAGACTGGCGGGCACAACAGGGCCGATGCTCCCCGTTGTTATCACTCTGCAAAACACCTGGGGTTCGCCGGAACATGTGGTCACGAGCAACACGCCCGCGCCCACGCGCATTTCTGGCGTAAATCCAGAAGTGTATCTGCTGTCACAGCTGGGATTGCGCGTGTATCGAGATTCTGCCTACAAGGCAGACACTCTTCTGGTAGACTGAGGCGCCATCGCGAGGATGGGACACTCCCTGCCGGGGTCCCGTCTGCACGCCGTCGTTTAAGGACGTGAGGATGCGGGGGTTATGCTTTCGTCGCCCCTGCCTGTAATTGTCGCTGGACATCTCCCCTGTGGAAATGCGAGGAGGGCGGTGATTTTGAACAAATCGATCTCGGGAGCTGTTTTCCAGCCTGACGCGTGGACCCTCAGTTCGCGCAGGCGAGTTGCGGATTGGCCGGATCTTTCGGATGGCCTTTCGCACTCGGCCGCTACGGGTGGGTATTTCCGGCGTCTTCTCGCCGAAGAGTTCGCGCACACGCTCAACGCGTCCGTCGCAACTGTGGTTGGCCAGCAATCGGCAGGTGGGGATTTGGACGAACCGCGATGGCAGGATGTGCTAGAAATTCTGGCGCAGGAATGAGTCAAGGTAGAGCGTCATTTCATTCCGCGTCGATTCATCACCCTACTCCGTGCAGGCGAGGGTGATGGAGATGCATGGTCGCACGGCCAGATTGTTGTGGACGAATTCCACCACCGCCGGGTTTGCACACTAGAAATTGGCTCACGAGTTTTGCAGGATGAGCGGGGTGAGAGAGTGCAGCAAGGTGAAGACGACGTGAAAATAGGGCACGGGCAGATGGCAGCCCTCCTGCCGCTACAACCACTCGTAGGCATTGCTCCCTGGCAGTCCGATCAATGTCAGTTGAGGCCACAGGGAGGCATGTGGTGATCGTGCCGGCAATCGTCAAAGCGGGAGTGGTGCGCATGGAGTGAATGTGTGCGGTAGCACAGGATCGTATTGAACGTTTTCGAAAGGCGGACGCAGCACATGCACTGGCTTTAGAGTTTTGCCACGATATCAGGGATAACATCCAGGAGGCTGCGCGGCGCCGCTAGTCGTGTTGCGGGTAATGCGGAGATAGCACGCGGCAGTCGAGAAGAGGGCGTGGCCGTGCAGAATTCTTCAAGGTCAGCAGAACCAGCAGATCTACGCCGTCCTTCAGCAGGTGAGTGGCGAAGCGATAGTCATAGTGACCGCCCAGTGCAGCCATGGCGGTGAGATAAAAACCAGGGGTGCGCCGCTCGCATCCGAGATGGGTGAGCGGCCTGTTGTGTTGCTGGCGTAGTGGTGATGTATTTCCACAAGCATATCCAACACCGACAGCTTTGATTCGAATCTCTCCATGCTATGCGACTCGCCTTAATGCGCCTATTATCAGCATATTGCTAGTATTTTGAGAACCGTGAAAAAGTCGCGATCAGAACCATGCCTTGCCAGCATGCCAGCTGAGAGGACTGATGGATAGGAGACTGGAGGCACAACAAGCCCGATACCCCCATTTGCCACCAGTCAGCAAAATACCTGCTGTGCCCCAGATCATGCACTCACAAACTCTACGCCCACGCCTCAGCGCGTCCCTGGCAGAAAGCCAGATACCGCTTAGAATACGATCTCCAATGCCTTTGCTGCGTTGATAGCTGCTATCTGGAGTTGAATCACCCATGAGGTACAGTAGCTATGAAGGAGTTCGCCACTGCTCGTGTGCCCGAGGATCCGGGAGACTGTAATGAAGGGATCAGCCGTCGCGCTGCCAGTCAAATGACGCCATTCAGCGAGCATCTCTGGCCCGAAGAAGGCACTTCCCTCCACCCACGGTTGAATGCGGGGATGGGAGCAGAGATCCGGCTGCCAGGCAAGAATTGCAGCAACGGGCGCCCATGTCCCGAATGCGTATCGGAAGGTATGGGTGCGGGTAATTTCGTCATCCAGCGACTCCGACTCCGCAGAACTAATGCAATGGGCTGCTTTGGATTTTCCCGAGCCGATCCGCCGCTTTTTGCCGGTCAGAACTTCGTAGAGTGTTGTTTCCGTAGCATACGCCGTTGCCAGTGCATTGATCACCTGCGCCGCGTAGGGACGGAGGCTTGGCGGGATGAGGCGATGCAAAGGGAGCTGAATGCGGGTGACCGATGCCGTTTTCGTCTGTAAAATCGTGAGATCAAGCAGATTCGAGAACAAGGAGAAATGTCCCACCGTGGTATCCGCAAAATCAGAGGCTCGTCGGCCTGTCGATAACGCGATGATGACGAGCAAGCGGCCGAGCGCCAGCGGCAGATCAAGGGGATCGGGAAGGTTCCGCAACACAAGCGATTCAAGAAAACGTAATGGGACCAGATTGAGCTGCACTTTTCGTGTAACGTGCCCGGCTTTGATTGCTCCGCAGCCGGAGGGTTGACCGAGTCGTTTCCGGGCGGATTGAATGAGTCGCTGGACATGAATCCTCGGTTTGGTGGGCCGAAGGGAGGATCCGGTCTGCTCAGCCTCAAGAAGGTCGATGGCGTCGTGCAAATACTTGGAAAGGGCATCATGCGAACGGGGCACCCCCGTTTCGTTTTTTATCGCCACCATTTCTTTGATGACGTGGTATGCCTGGGCTTCCTCGCTGGACAGGCCTTCGAGATGCGGAAAAACGTAATGAGGAAGTGCGTCGGGGTCTCCATGATCTGATGCGTGACGAATTGCCGTGCGAAACCCTCGGATCGCTTTTCTGACACGATTTGTTCGTCGATTTCGGCGGTTCCTATGATGATCCCTCTCGGAAGGAAGATCGGCCCCTGCGGCAACAATATCCCCCCCCTCCGGGAGATTCTTCGCAGGCCACCGAACAACGGTGCCACGGAAGTTACAAATCCGTATCAAGAGCGGACTATGCGTCTCCGCTGGCAGCGATTCGTAAAGCCGCCCCAGCGTTGAAAGAGAAAATGTCTCAGGCGATGGGAAACCAGCCTCCTGAAGGAGCAAGCGTCTCAGCACTTTTGGGTCACGGGCGGCCTTCAGGAACTTGCGAATCCCGCGAGGATCGTGTCCGCGAAAAACATTGGGAACAAGAACCTGACGCCAGGCTTTCGATCTTTCCCGGCGCCGGAGCGTCAGGAACTCATTGGAGAGAATCTCATCGAATTTCAAGCGGCCAAGTGCAAGGACGCCAGGGCGGCCGAGTGGAAGAAGACGGATCTTTTCAAGAAACCGCAAAAACGACGACGCTGCTTTTCGAGACTTGATACTATCAAAGAGGAATTGTGCCTCTTCCCTGCAAGTCACGGGACTTGAGAACGCATGGTATCGGGCGGTTACCTCAGCCATGGCCAGAAACATGCTGCTGCGATTTCGTTACAAGCCGATTCCAATTCTTGCCGGTGGACGATCGGAGCGCCGCTGCTTCGGATCAATGCCCCACCGGATCCGCTGGGGTAGTGGTCGCAGAATGTCATCACAGAAAACTGGTGTTTTTGGTCATTTGCGAGCAGGTAGTAAGCTAGATTGCGCATACAGTTCTGGTCAACGGCACCAAAAGATTCCGTCGCCGGGTGGTGCAGAAGCCCTGAGCGGATCAACGCTTTCCTCGGATTCATGAGCCGCAGGCTTCTTCCATCGTGGGCGCATTCGACAAAACCGAATGCCGAGGAACTCCATTCCGGCGCCTCCTTAGTACAGACGAAGCGATGCCCCTGTGCTTCAAGGCAATGGCAAAGGAAGTGGAAAGCAACGGACACATCCTCAAGCATTGATACCAGGCAAGAGGTGTAAACAACCGGACGAAGCCGGATTTTTTCTTGGCGGAAGTTGATCGTATCAATCATCGATGGACGTCCACAATTGATTATCACACCCGGAGGAGTGCAGGGGTAGTTTCTGGTAAACGTGAACAGACACAGAAAAAGTCGACTCAGAGCAGAAATCGCATTGATGAGTGCAACGGACTGCAAGCAATTCATGCGGGGTTTGTCTTCCACCAGCAACACAAGACTTTTGAGGCATCTGGCCATGTCTCGCACCACCTGAATGGATGGGGTGTTGGCACTGCCGCAGGCAAGCACTTCGCTATCGGTGCTTGCTGATTGAATTTTCCATCCCAACCTATCCAGTGCACCGGCAAGACATGCCTCACGCTCGCTTGGATTCCATGTCAAGTAATGTCGGTACCCCGGCATTCTTGCGTGCCCACGCTCGTCAAACCGAACGGGAACCAGTCCCATGTCATAAAATGTCCACGGCATTTCATTCCAGACGGGCACCTGAAAGCGCATCGCGTGACGAACTTTAGCGGATGTTGTTGAAAAGCTCTCAGCGAAGCATCGGTTTCGTGATTCGAGAAGCTTGCTCGTGCAATCGGAATCCATCGCTTTTTGAACGCACCTGGCGAGGAGAGTCGGGATGGGGCGGATAAACTCGTCTGTAACCGGCACATGCAGGTGAGCACTTTGAGGATCCCGGCGAGTCAATAAAGGGCACGGGGTTGAAAGCATGTATCCGTCCCCGTTGCGAAACAGCCGCATGTTCGCCAAATCAGAGTCGCCAACAGCGCAGGCATCAAGTAGAGCGATCGCAAGAGCGGCGGGATCAGACTCGAATTTCGATCTCGCATAAGTCCGAATTCTCTCCAATAGTGATTCTGTGACGCCGCGACGAGGCGGAAAAGCGGAGAAAGTCTCATCAGATGCCGTCGAGCGTTTTGTCCGGGCACCCAGACTGCTGTCACGCATTGCATGCCTTCTGTTGGCCTCATCAACAAGTGCCAGATCCCGCTTCTCCTCCTCCTCAGTATCTCGGATTAGCCGAGCCCTGATTACTTTTGGAATAAATAGCCGGATCGAAATCGCTGGTCCCTTTGTTGCGTCATCTTGCACCCGGGCGGCGGAGGATCGCCGCGAAATGTGCGGTTTCTGCCAATTCGAATATATGATTAATTTCGGTCGAACTGATTTTACAAGCCCAAGAGCGGTGCGCTGAACCTCTTCGACTGATCGTAGCGGTAGGGTGAGTGGACGAGGTTCAATCAAAACGTGAAATGACTGCTGGCGGAGTCGGTGGACCAGAGCAACATCGCGGACGATGCGGGTTCGGCCTTTGATGCCGTTTTGTAAACATGTTGCGGAAAGCAGCCTGAGTGACGCTGCCCCAA
>Ga0194058_10001463_pt1 | contig 11763 bp, 8 predicted proteins | sample SepL4417m_MetaG_FD_155490 | JGI IMG/M metagenome (GOLD analysis project Ga0194058, IMG submission 155490) | Anoxic zone freshwater microbial communities from boreal shield lake in IISD Experimental Lakes Area, Ontario, Canada - Sep2016-L442-17m | ecosystem: Environmental > Aquatic > Freshwater >... | reverse complement strand
TAGCGTACGGGAGGCTCGAGCTTGCCCTTCACCCTCACGAGGTCGAGCTCGCGGTAGGCGAAGCCGGGTGCCGCGAGCGTGGTCGCCGCGCTGACGATCACCGATACGCCGTATTCCTTGGTCAGGCCCTCCATGCGCGAGCCGAGGTTCACCGTGTCGCCAAGGACCGTATAGGCCATGCGGAACCGCGAGCCCATGTTGCCGACGTTCATCGGCCCCGAGCTGACGCCGACGCCGATGTGGATTTCGGGCCAGCCCCGGGCCTTGCAGTTTGTGTTGACCTCGTCGAGGCAGTCGACCATGTCGAGAGCCGCCTGCACGGCATGGGTCGCGTGCTCGTCGTCGGCGAGTGGCGCGCCCCAGAATGCCATGACGGCGTCGCCCATGTACTTGTCGATCGTGCCCCGGTGGCCCTGGATCACGGCCGTCATCGGCGTGAGGAATTCGTTCATGAACTGCGCCAGTGCTCGCGGGTCGAGTCCCTCCGAGATCGTCGTGAATCCGCGCACGTCCGAAAAGAGCACGCTCATCACGCGGTTCTCGCCCGCAAGGGAGATCTCGGTCTCGCTGGCCTCGAGTTCCTGCACGACCTCCGGCGGCACGTACTGGCCGAACAGCCGCCCCAGCCGCTGCTTGCGGCGCGCCTCGAAGAAGTAACCGTAGCTGAGGTGCAGCAGCGTCGCGACCAGCAGGTACGCGAAGCAACTGGCCAGTGGCAGCACGATACCGAGGTGCTGCCAGGCGAAGACGTTGCTGCCGGCGAGCGCCGCGAGTGCGCCGACCACGGTGAGGGCAACTACCAATGGCGAGCGCGACAGCAGCAGTGTCGCCAGCAGCGCAAGCGCCAGCAGCAGTGCCGCTTCGATGCGCGGGGCGGTCGTCGGCACGTAGCGGATCGATCCATCGAGGAGTCCCGAGATCACGTTGGCGTGTGCCTCGACCCCGATGTATTCCTTGCCGACCGGCGTCGCGCGCAGGTCCAGCAGCCCCGGCGCGCTCGTGCCGACCAGCACGATCGCGCCCTTGAGGACGTCGGGCGCCGCGGTGTCGCGCAGGACCCGGGTGGCGGAGACATAGGGAAAGGACCCGACCGGCCCACGAAACGGCAGCAGCACGGCCGATACGGCGTCGACCGGTACCACGCGTGTCCCGAAGCGCACCTCCTGCAGTGCGCCGCGGCCGTCCTCGACGCCCAGCGACAGTGGTGGCGAGCCCAGCGACAGGCGGGTCACCGCGAGCGCGAGCGACTCGTAGACGCGGCCGTTGTAGTACTGGAGGAGCGGCATGCGTCGGACGAGTCCGTCATCATCGACAAGCGGAGTGTCGAAGAAGCCTCCGGCCGCGGCGTTGGCCTGCAGGCCGGGAAGGTTGGCGACGAAGCCCTTGGGGCGAAGCAGCCTCGCGCCCGGGGGCGGCTGCAGTCGCGGGGCTGGCGGCAGGAGTCCCTTTTCCACGTGGTCCCCCGCCTGCAGTGCCTGCTTGAACACGTAGCCGAGCACGACGTCACGCGCGATCAGCGACTCGCCGAACACGCGGTCGGTCTCGAACTGCCGTCGCAGCCGCGTCAACTTCCCATCGGTCTCCTGTGGAAGGTCGCGCCGGAGTTCGTCGACGACCTGCAGGGCGGCCGATTGCTGGGGGTCAGCGAAGAACACGTCGAACCCGACGACCCGCACGCCGTAGCGATCAAATAGCGCATTGAGCAGGTTCGCGAAGCGGTCACGCGGCCAGGGCCACTCGCCCTCGGTTGTCAGGCTGAGTTCGTCGATGTCGACGATGACGATGCGGGGGTCCGGCACGTTCGGTAGCATCGCGCGCACGCGCACGTCATACAGGTAGCTCTCAAAGCGCTGCAGGAAGCCCAGCTGCACGCAGCCGAACACATGCGGCAGCAAGATCGCCAGCGGCAACAGTGACAGGAGTACTCGCGTGACGAGTCGTCGGGCCGGGAAGAGGCGTCGCAGCATGGTCCTCACGCGGGACTCGGACGTGTTCGGGCAGACGGCCTTGCCGCGCAACCCACAAAGAGCCGGGCCGCAGAAACGACGCCGCCGTCCGGTGCGGGCACGGTGAACCTTAACCCAGTGTCGTCATCTTTAGTAGGTGAGACTCATATCCCTTGATTTGAGACTAAACCCCGAAAATATCCTCTAATCATGAGACCGAGTCCGCTTCGGCGAGCGGGCCGGCGGCCTCTGGGACCGGGCGAAGTTTCCCAGCGGTAGGAGACGTAAGCCTTGGGCCACTGCTGCAGCCGTAGCCGCAGCCATGCCATCCCCTCCGCCAGGAGCGGATCGATGAAGACGATCTGGCGTGGTTCGGATTCGGGACGCAGGCCGGTCGCAGGCTCGGCGTCTGCGGGCAAGCCATAGGCCCACCATAGTGCTGCGCACCGGGCAGCAGGGTTGACGACGTCGGCGAGCGTTCGCACGCTCCGGTCGCGCCGACGCGGAGGCACGGGTCGTCGCTTGTGGGTGAATAGGGGCGTATCCGCCCTCGGCGATCCCGGCGGTGGCGGGTAGATTGGCGGGTGCGCTGCCCTGTCTTCGAAGTTCGACAGCGCCCAGCACCCGATGTCCTGAATGATCGTCAGGAACGCGCTCGCCGACAGAATGCCCCACGTGGGTGCGTGTGGCGGACGTCCGGACAGGGCGGCGGAAATGGCTTCCTAAGGTGATCCAAATCGCGCGCCGAATCCCCGTGTCATTGACGCTTTCAGGGGCGCCCGTTGTGCCGAGGCTTCGCTTGATGAGGTCGAGCCCCGCGGGAGCAGCGCAGGAGTGACGAAATGGCAGTTCATGGCATGCTCGGTCGAGCCACGATGTCGTAGGTCCCGTGCAGAGCATGAATATTTCTCTCCCGGAACCGCTCAAGCAGTTCGTGGACGACCAAATCGCCGCCGGTCGTTACAGCAGCGTGAGCGAGCACGTTCGCGAGCTGATTCGCGACGACGAGAAGCGCAAGGCCGAGGATCGCCTCGAAGCTTTGCTGCTTGAGGGCCTGGAGAGCGACGAATCACCGCTGACCAGCGAAGATTGGGCAGCGATCCGGAGAGACGGACTCGCCAGAGTGGGGGCAAAGAAGAAGCGGTCGTGACGCGGCGTACATTCACGCGTGCCTCTGCGCGACAGGACTTGATCGATCATTACGTCTAACTCGCCGGGGTTGCAGGCGAAGCAGTTGCTGATCGCTTCCTGGTGCGAGCAGAACAGAGCTTTGCCGACCTCGCCGCCCAGCCGGAAATGGGCGCACCCGTCGTGTTGCGTCGCCCAGAGCTCGTCGGGCCCAGAAAATGGCGAGCCCGCGATTTCGGGGACGTATTGATTCTCTACCGCCCACGACCCGACGGCGTCTCGATTGTCCGTGTCTTGCACGGCGCAATGGACTGGTGGCGGCTGCTCGGTCTGGTCTAGGTTCGCAAGACTGATGCCGCAACCCACTCGATGAGAGGCGGCTGCGGGCGAATCCACGGCGCACTGGCGCGCCAGGATTTCCATCGGCGCGTGTAGTTGCGCCTGTCATGCCGCAGACAAAGAGGCGCGATACGGTCAGTTATAGCGCACCCGTTTTCATAATGCCCTCGGGGAAAAGCCATCGCGAAAAGCGGCAAGTGGAAGAGGAGCGACGGCGCGCTCGTCGTAACGCAGTTCCTGCATAGGCGACGCGGCCGAGGTGGCTGCGAGGCACGTCGTAGCGGTGCTTTTAGAATGAGAGGCCAAAGCCTCCCGTGGGTCAATTCCGAGGGACGTCGTCGGCCGGCGGTGGCGGTGCGTCTTTCGGACGGCATGCCAGCGGCTTCCCCTCCGGCGCCCAGCACGTTCCCTTTACGGTAGCCCGCGGCGAGACGAAGCTGCATTGCGCTTCGCTCTTCTGTGTCTTGCATGCCTCAATCGCCTCCGGCGGCGGTCCGCACGGGTGGGCAGCCTTGCTTGGCGCGGATTGGCCGTTCGCGGCAAAGGAGATCAGAAGCGCAGTCATCGGTACCGCTGTGCGGAGGATGTTCTGTGCATGGGATTTCATTCGGACTCCTTGAACTCGGCGTGGCTTGCCGAGATACGTGGAGTCTCCGCGTCGAATGTGGAGAAAATTTGAGCGTGCCGACGACGGCGATGGGCAGGTGCGCGTCGCCCTCTCGATTTCCCATCCGATGCTTGCACTACACGATACCCAACAGGTCGGACCGAATCTCGATCGAACGCGCCCCGCTAGGGCGGGGAAATCGGTGCGTCGAAGCGATAGCCCACGCCGTACACGGAGGCAATACAGTCGCAGGCAGGCTCTGCCGCGGTGAGCTTGCGGCGAATGTTCTTGATATGCGTGTCGATTGCCCGGTCACTGACGTCGCGCAGATCCGCGTGCGCATTGTCGAGCAACTGCGCTCGTGAAAATACCCGCCCGGGACTCCCGATCAGGAGTCTCAACATCCGGAACTCGACCGGGGTGAGCGGCAGCCACTGTCCGAGCCAGGCAATTCGATAGCCGAGGTCGTCGACCTGCCACGCGACCGGTTCGCTGGCCAGACGGCCCTCAGACCGGCGGATCAGTGCTCGGATTCTCGCTGCGACCTCGCGCGGGCTGAACGGCTTTGTCACATAGTCATCTGCGCCGGTGTCTAGGCCAAGCAGGCGATCAACCTCTTCGACTCGCGCTGTGAGCATGAGGATAGGGACGTCACTGTGGCGCCGGGCGGAACGACAGACCTCGATTCCATCGACTCCTGGCAGCATCAGGTCGAGTACGACTGCCGAAAACGACGATTGCCGGATGAGTCTGACGGCGAGCTCTCCATCCCCTATGCAGGTAGTCTCATAGCCGTCGCGCTTCATGTAGCTGTCAAGAAGACGGGCAATCTTCGGGTCGTCCTCGACAATCAGCACGTGGCGCGGCGCCGATATGCTCATGAAGCAGTCCGCGCGGCCGATGGCAGATGGACCCGAACGCCAAGTCCTCCGAGCGGCGACGGATATGCCTCGATTCGGCCGCCGAGGGCATGTACCAGCGCGGCGCAGATCGCGAGGCCGAGACCGCTGCCGCCGTCCGCGCGGCCGCGCGACGCGTTCTCCCGGTACAGCGGTTCGAACAGCCGATCGAGGTGCTTGCTGTTCACGGACGGCGCGCTGTCCTCGACCTCGATGATGATGCGATCCTCTTGCCGGCTCATGGACGTTCTAATCCTCCCGGGAGCGTCGGTGTAGCGCAGGCTGTTATCCATGAGGATGCCGAGCAGCTGGTCCACCCGCTGAGGGTCCCAAATGACGGGCCAGGCAGATGCCGCGAGCCCATTTGCGTCGAGTGGGAGGCCCCGGGCGGCCGCACTGGATGCGAAACGGGCATGTACCCGTCTGACAATATCTACGGCATCGCATTCTTGTAACGAAATCCGGAGCGATCCGAGGTCGGCCATCGCGAGCAGGTGCAGGTCGTCGACCAGCGAATTGAGCCGGAGGACTTCTTCTCTCAAAGAGACGACGGCCTGTGCGTTCAGGGGCTGGATGCCATCCTCGAGCGCCTCCAACTCGCCTCGCAGGACCGTCAGCGGTGTCCTCAGTTCGTGCGAGATTTCTGCCATCCAGCGTCGACGCGCGCCATCGAGCCTCTCTAGGGACTCGGCCATTCGATTGACGTTGGAAATCAGATCGCCGACTTCGTCGGATCGGTTCGCGTCCAGCCGGACTGTTAGCTCGCCCCCGGCAATGCGCTTGGTCACATCCTGGATAGACAGGAGCGGTCGGACCAGCCGTGCCGCCGACCAGGCGCCGGCGGCTGCGGCGAGCAGCATGAGAGCGGCACCGATGGCGGCGATTCCGATGTACTGGCGGCGGAGAAATGCGATCTCAAGGTCGTGGGGAACGGGAGGTGCGGAGCGCAGGCTCAGGATCGCCACTGTCTTGCCGGCAATCACGACTGGCCGCTCGACGGCACCGACTGACTCGCGCCGGAAGTCTTTGCCGAATACGAGCACGCCATCCTGCCGATAGATGGCGACGCGGTCCTCGAACCCATCGGGCGGTGGATGGGGCGGCGGACCGAAAAAAGTTCGCGGCGGACGCTCCAGATCGTGCGCGGCGGCGTCCTCCTGCGAGGCAGAGGGCGGCGGTGGGCGGTGACGGAGGCCCCAATCACCGTGCCGGCGAGAGCTCTCTTCTAGAAGCGCGTCACCGTCGATCCTCCCTGAGGCGAGAGCCTCAGCCTGATCAGGGCGTACCAGGCGTTCGGAAGCGACCACGGCTACCTGTTCCAGATGTTCGATATCGCGGCCCTCGAGATACGCGCCGAACCCGGTTCGCAAGTTCCAGGCGAGCAGCGTGCCGAAAGCGATCACCGCGATCGACACCGCGGCCGTCAGTAACAGCACCATCTTGTGGGCGAGGCGGAGACGCATGTTCGTCAGTCTCGCCCAAATTGTGAGGGAATTGTGGCGATCGGCTCAAATTGGACCCACATTTCGTTGCCAATGTGCGAACCGGTCGGTCCAATTTGCAGACCGCTTTCACGGCACACACTGAGGCACCGAATCCCCCCATGACTAGAAAGCCAGCTGGACCGCCGTTTTTGGCATTGACGCTGCTGTGCGCCGCTCCTGGTTTAGGGGTTGCCGGCGAGTCTCAGACCTCGACTCTCGAGGGCGTCGTGCTCGATCTCAGGACCCACGAGCCGTTGACGCATGTTCTGGTCGCGATTCGCAGCCAGGATAGAACGGGATCCACCGATGAACGGGGCCACTTCTCCCTGACGGGTTTGTCGCCGGGAGACATCGAGGTGTATGTCAGTTCGGTCGGTTATGGCGTTGCGAAAAAGCAGATCGGCCTAAAGCCCGGAGCGGTTTCGAATCTCGAGATTTCGTTAGGGCAGGAGGCCATCAAGGCCATGCCCGCCGTGTTGGAGGAGGTGGTCGTATCCGCACGGCCCTTTGCTGCCCCCGACTCGAGTGCGATGTCCGCGTACACGCTGGATAACACGGAGCTACAGAATCTATCCACGGTACTCGCGAATGATCCGTTTCGGGCCGTCGCGAACCTGCCCGGCGTCACTGCCAACAACGATTTCTACTCCCAGTTCGCAGTGCGTGGTGCGGGGATGTCCCACATCGGGGTCGTGATCGACGGAGTGACGGTAAACCAGCCGCTGCACGGCTTTACAGACTCAGGCGACCTGGGATCTGTCTCGATCGTCAACGGTGACGCCGTCGGATCGATGGCGCTGATCAGCGGCACGTTCCCAGTCAAGTATGGCGATCGAACAGGAGCCATCCTGGACGTCGAGACCCGGGACGGCGACCGTGACCACGTTTCCACCCGCCTCGACGCCAACTTTCTCGGCGCGTCGGGTACCGTGGAAGGCCCGATTGGATCTGAGCGGAAGGGATCCTGGCTCGTGTCGGTGCGCGAGAGCTACCTGAACTACCTGACGTCCAAGCTCAATGCCAACGGGCTCGCACTCGGCTATGGCGACGTCGCCACGAAATGGAACTACCGGCTCAACGATTCCAATGAGCTGAGCATGACAACGCTGCTGGGATATTCGAAGGCAACCCGCGACCCGGTGACGGTGGCGAACCAAAGTCAGGGCTTCTTCACTCGGGCGACGGGAGGTACAGACCTTTCGACCCTTCGTTGGAGTTGGGCGATCAGTCCTCAGACGCGATCGCAGGCTCAGGTGTACTGGACGCGCGACAAAGAGTCGCAGCGAAATCCCGATGGAAATACGCTTCTCGAGACCGCCTCGCGCCAGCTCGGCCTACGCGAGATGCTGACGCACGATTTATCGTCGACGCAGAGGCTGGAATTTGGGCTGAGCGCTCGGCAGGTGCAGGAGACGCGTGCGCAAAGCTCGATTTGGGACTTCGGAACTGGAACGCTCGCGCCAGGCCTGGTGCCGGTCGCGCAGTTTTCAAGGTCGTCGCTCCAGACTGGCGGCTACCTCCAGGACACGGTGGAGCTACTCGATGACCGCTTCAAGATAACGGCGGGCGGTCGCTGGGACCGGTACGCGGCCACCGGACAAACTGTATTCCTGCCTCATCTGGATACCTCGTATGACTTGCGCCCCGACACGAAGCTGACGGCCGCCTTTGGCCAATACGCACAGTTCCCGACACTTGAGAATCTCTACGGCGAATTCGGAACTCCGGACCTGCGGGCAGAAAGATCGACCCAAGAGATGCTCTCCGTCGACCACTTTTTCAGCGAGCGAGTTCGACTGCATGTGGAGCTCTACAATCGCAGTGAGAGCGACGTGATTTATTCGCCTGCCACGCAGTTCCGGCTCCTGGACAGCGGAGCGTATGCGTTTCCGCAGCTTGGATCCGTACTCAGCAACAATCTCGTCGGTTACGCCCGGGGCGTCGAAGTGTCGTTGCAGCGACGCAGCGCGAACGGCCTCTCGGGGTGGATCTCGTATAGCCGGAGCTACAACCGGTATCGGCAGCCAGGCACGAGCGTCGACTTCTGGGGCGACAACGACCAGAGGAATACATTCACGGCTTACGGCAGCCTGCGCCTGAGCCCGACGCTGAGCGTCAGCGCGAGTGTGCGATATGGCAGCGGTACACCTGTTCCGGGGTACCTCTCGACACTGGGCCTGGCGGCACCGCCGTTACAAGCTGGGTCCCCAGGAGGTGGGGCAGGTGGTCCGTTGTCGGCGTTCGCGCTGTCTTCGTCGCAGAATGGGTATCGGCTGCCGTCCTACTCCCGCGTCGACCTTCGCCTCAACAAGGTCATTTACGGCGAGCGCCTGAAGGCGACGATCTACACGGAAGTCGCAAATATTTTCGGGCACAAGAACTGGCGATACGCCGACTACGCGTATCCGCAGTCAGGTGCAGATCCAGTCGTGTATGCAACGAGGAACAACACGATGCCGTTGTTGCCAACGGCGGGCTTCAGTATTGAATTTTGATCCGATAGAGGTGGGCCATGATTGTAAATCGCGTTGATACGCTTTAGGGCTAAAAGCCTGACGCCTGACTGCATCAACCCAGTGGGATTGCGGTGTTGGGGCCTCCTTGCGGCAGTGGAGGCTCCGGCGTTTTTGGGTCGAACTAAGGTGGTTTCGCTGTGCCGCAAAAGCAGACGAGTCCGCTGACGCCAGAGGATCCGCTCTAGGTTTGAGGACGATATTGGCAATGACGGCGGTTCAATCGATTGCCCGGGCGATGGGACGCCTAGCTCCGTCTTCCATCACGAGCTCCGAACGAACATAGGTGTGGCCCTTCGTCATCGATGACGCCCGAAACGTTTTCCGACCTCGACATCATGCGAATGGATTTCCAGCCGAATTGCACAGGGCTTATCGCGGCGAAAGAACTCGTGCCGTCTGCACAGGCTCGCGTCGACGATCAGCCGCAATAGCTAGTCTGTCATCGCGGGCTGGATTGCTCTCGAGCCACCGATCCCGATTGGTTTCTCGGCCTCCACACTTTCCCCACAGTCGCCCCTCAAGTTGGGCTCCTCACAGCGATGCTTTGGCCAATGCCGACAGCCGCTGCGCGATTAACGGCCCGTAACGGAGACTGTCATGTCGATTCCTGCCTCCTTCACACGTCTTCTTACCCAGATGACTCCTGCGGCCACCCGGACAACGATTGCGCTGTGGCTCCTGCGTACGACGGTCGGTTGCATTACCCTCTCCGTGCTCGCAGGCTGCGCCGGCGGCGGCTCGTCTGCCACGAACGCGGTTTCAACTGCCTCCGTGCCCGGTGCCCCGACTGCAGTCACGGCAACCGCGGGTGACGCCTCGTCGTCCTTGAGTTTCAGCGCGCCTGCCGCGAATGGCGGTGCGACAATCTCCGCCTATACCGCGACCTGCACGGCCGGCAGCATTTCGACAACAGGGAGCGGCTTCGCAAGCCCGGTGTCCGTCAGTGGGCTGACGAACGGCACGCTCTATGCCTGCAGCGTGTCGGCCACAAATTCGGTCGGTATCGGCGCGGAGTCGACCTCGATCTCGGTCACGCCGGCGGCAACCAGCGCGGCAAGCGTCTACCCGGCCGTATACAAGACCCTCGCTTGGGATGCGACGGTTTCGGTGACCTACAGCGGCTCGTGCACCATGACGCTCTCGACGACTGGCGTGCCGGCGTACCACGATGCGTACTACCTCGCACCACCCAACACGGCTTATCCGACCGTGGTGGCGACGGCACCGGTTAGCGGCCTGCAGCTTGCTGTCGTCCCTTACAAACCGTCGGCAATAACAGGCTCCACGGCGACCATAAACATTTGCCCCACGAAGGCCGCGTCGAACACCGCCACGAACATGGGCGCGATCGGTTACATGCTGTCCGGCGAGGCCATCTTCAACGCCTACGAGGGTAGCGGTACGCCGGCGATGTCGGACAACGTGTCATATACGTTTTCTGACAGCGGCGGCACTAGATACACCGCGTCCTTCATCGACAAGTGCAATTCCCACGCGACGCCGCTCAATGTCACGCTCAATGGTGGCTACAACTGGCACTACCACGGGATTCCGACCTGCCTAGCGGAGTCCGTCGATCCTGCAAACGGACCCTCGCACCTGATCGGCATCGCGCTCGATGGATTTCCGATCTACGGTGGCCGCGACATAAACGGCAATATCATCTCGCTCGCCGCACTCGACAGCTGCAACGGCATTACGAGCCCGACACCCGAGTTCCCCAGCGGGGTCTACCATTACGTGCTGCCACTCAACGTCACCAACAAGCAGTCGTCCCTGACGTGCTACAGCGGCACGGTGAGCCAGGTCAAGCTCGCGCTCGCGAAGGCCGCTGCGTGCTCACGTCGCTACGCCAGCCTGTTCGAATCGAGAGACGGCGATTTGCTCGATCGAAAGCGTACGTTTGCGAAGGTCGGCTATGTTGCACGGACGGCGCGCGCCGACGGTTTACTACTGTGATTCGGCAAGCCCGGTGGGCCCCGTGGACGGTTGGCGTGGTCCTACTTGCGTCAGCATTTGCTGCTTCCGCCTCGACGCCAGCCACCGTCAAGCTTGCGACCGGCGACTGGCTCGCGCCCCGACCGGCGGTCGCGGCTTTTAGGCTTATCACTCACGCGGGCCGCGTCTTCACTCAAGCCGACCTCGCCGGTCAATGGTCGATGGTCTTTTTTGGCTACACACACTGCGCAGACCTGTGCCCAACGACGCTGGTGACACTCGCGAGCCTTGAGCGTCGGGAGCGAGCGACTGGCAGCAAGGGCCCACAGGTTCTTTTTGTGGGCGCCGATGCCGCACGAGATACCCCTCGCGACGTGCACGATTTCGTCCGCCGATTCGACAGGAGCTTCATCGGCCTGAGTTCACCGGACCAAGGCACGATCGATCGGTTTGCACGATCCCTCGATACAGGCGTGATCGTCCATGGCGAGCAGCGCGGTAACTACTCCGTGGACCATACGGGTGGGATTTTCGTCGTCGACCCTCAAGGCGCGCTGGCGGCCGTCTTGACCGGGCCGCTGACGGCAGCGACGTTGCAGGCCGACTTCGACCGGATCGTCGCCGCTGGTCGCTGATTGGCCTTTGCGTCGATTCGAAGCAAAAAGTGCCGTTTTCGGCGCTGCGCTGCAACATTGAATCGATGGGGTCGCGCCGTATTCAGAATGGTGCCGCTAAGGAAGTCAGCGGGCGGCTGCCATATCTAGAAGCACGACTGCGGGAAATTGCGGCGATCATTTCGGGATAGAGAGGTCTCGAACTGGCAGCCAGGTCATGGCGCTTTCATTGGGTACTCTGGCCGACGCAGGAAGCTTGCCCCGCCCGCGACGTCGATACGGTCAGTTATCA
>Ga0194058_10001457_pt1 | contig 11786 bp, 12 predicted proteins | sample SepL4417m_MetaG_FD_155490 | JGI IMG/M metagenome (GOLD analysis project Ga0194058, IMG submission 155490) | Anoxic zone freshwater microbial communities from boreal shield lake in IISD Experimental Lakes Area, Ontario, Canada - Sep2016-L442-17m | ecosystem: Environmental > Aquatic > Freshwater... | reverse complement strand
GTTCCGGATCCGCCCCCCGCCCCGACCACGTCAACGCCCACCACTCCGGTGCCAGTGCCGCCGCCATCACGTGTGGCGGCATCCACGCGAAAATCGGCATGGGTAGGTCGCCTGCTGGTCACCTCGACGGCCCGCGCCATGCCTGGTCCTGGTGGCAAGCCGATCAAACTGGTGCAGCCCATCGCCCCCCTCGGGGCCGGACCCGTGTGGCTACAGGTGCGGGGCGTCAAAATTGTGCGCGGCGTGCGTTGGGTGCAGATGCTGCTTCCGGTGCGCCCCAACAACACCAGGGGATGGATGCGCGCCGCTGATTTCACCTTCCGTGAGATCCATCTGCGCATTGATATCGACGTGGGGGCACGCACGCTCGGCCTGTACCGGGGTGGCACCCGCCTGAAGTTGTTCAAAGTGGCTGTGGGCGCTCCCACAACGCCCACACCCACCGGGCGGTTTGCCATCGCTGAGGTCATCCCCACGGGTGACCCCAAAGCGTTCCTCGGCCCCACCGTCATGCCACTCACGGCGTTCTCAAATGTCCTTAACGAGTTCGCCGGCGGTAATGGCCGCGTGGCGATCCACGGCACGAGCATGCCCGAGTTGATTGGAACGCCGGTGAGCCATGGGTGCATTCGTATGCACAACGCCAACGTGAGGGTGCTCTCGCGCATGGTTGGCGGCGGCACCACCGTGACGATTCACGGATAGCTGCACCAAGTCGTGCGGAATTCCGCACACACAGCGCGTATTTGGTGGCACGAGCGGGGCTAGCGTGGCCCCATGGAGCGAATGACACATGCCGCGGGTGGCGTGACCCGAGGGGGGAGCGACGACGATCCAGATGATCGCTACGCCGCGGCCATCGCCATGTTGTCAATCGGGGATGAGCGTTCGGCGCGCCGAACGGTGCAGGGAGCCCTTGCACGATCTGGGGCATCACGGCACGCGGTGGTGCGTGCATGCCTGGTTGATCTGGCGCACCAGCTTGATGGCGAAGCGGCGTTGGCCCGCTTCGCGCGACGAACTGCCGGTCCGGTCGGATGGCTTGCCGACCCTGATTCCCTTGCCCAGTCGGTGCTTGCGCTCGGGCGGGCACACCTCGTTGAGGTGGTCATCGAGGAGATTGCGCGTCTCCTGGCAGAGGATGCCCTCATCGCACTCCTCGGGGCGATGGCCCGGGCCGGCACGCCCGCGTGCCGCGACCTGCTCTCTGCCTGCGCCGTGGTGGTGGAAGGAGGAGCAGGCCATCTTGCGGCGCGCCTGACGGATGGCACGGTTCCCGGGGCCACGTGCATCGCGGGGCTGCAGGATCAAACCCCAGTGGCCGCCTGGGCCGCGGCCCCGGTGGATGCCCCCAGGCAGCAGCAGGTGATCGTGGCGGTGGCACGCGACGCGGGACGGGTGGCGCCGATTGTGGCGCTCATTGATCATCATGATCTGGGGGCTGCGCTGGAGGATGCCTTCGTGCTTCCCGACATGCTGCCCGCGCGACTCGACCGCGAGGTGCTTGGTCCGATGACCGGCGGTGGCCTTGTACCGGTGCCCATGTCGGTGGCTGACGCCTGCACGGCTGTCATAGATGCGCTGTCGGCCACGTTGTCACTGGGGCACGAGATCCCATCGAATGCCTACCAGCCCGTGGCGCACCGTCTGCGCCGTGCGCTTACTGGCGACATCGCCCGTGGGGCCGGGTGATCGGGAGAAACGGCATGCGTAGGCTAGAATGGGCGAATGCCCGATGCCTTGCCTCCTGACCTGACCGCCGCGCTCAAGCAGATCGACCCGAAGATGAGGGGGGATCTCGAGGAAGCTCTCGCGCCCGTCATCCCGGACCTCGGTCCACGCGAGGTCGCGGTGCTGCTTCGACTGGTGGACGGCATCAAGGGTGGTGCGTCCATCCCCGAACTCAACGCGTTTGTGCGCCTGCTGCCGGTCACCGTCAGTCGCGTGGTGCAGCCGGTTGTCGAGCCCGTCGAGGTCAACTAGCGCCCCACGTTACCGTTGGTCGCGGCCTTGGGCCGCAGCCGCGCTAGCGTCACCAGCCGTGATCCGTACAGCGCTCATGGGCACGTTGGCAGCCCTCTCGGTTGCATCCGGCGCATCTGCGTTGGGTCTGGCGCCGGTGGGCCGTGGCTTTGACGGCGCGCTTGGGGTGGTGCAGGCACCCGGAGAGGCACGCCTGCTGGTGGTTACGCGCACTGGCGTGGTGAGGCCCATTACGCGCAGGGGCACACCGGGCCCAATCTGGCTTGATCTGCGCGATCGCGTGGGCTCGAAGTCCCTTGAGCAGGGGTTGCTCGGGCTCGCGTTCGCTCCTGATTACGCCAGCACCGGCCGCCTGTACGTGGACTACACCGACCGATCAGGCAACTCACGCGTGGTGGAGTTGCGATCGCGGCCCGGCGCGGCGCGGGTGTCCACGCGCACCGCCCGCGTTGTGCTTCGCCAGCGCCAGCCGTACGCCAACCACAACGGCGGCAACCTGCAGTTCGGTCCCGATGGAATGCTCTATGTCGGGTTCGGTGACGGCGGGGGTGCGGGCGACCAGGATGGCACCGCAGCCAACCCGGCAACATGGCTCGGCAAGATCCTCCGCATCGACCCCTCCCGACGCGATCCCGGCAAGGCGTACGCAGTGCCTGCCGGAAACCCCTTCGTGCGGACCCCCGGCACCCGGCCCGAGATCTGGCATCTGGGGCTCAGAAACCCCTGGCGGTTCAGCTTCGATTCGGTGACGGGCGCCATGTGGATCGGCGATGTGGGCCAGAACGCGGTTGAGGAGGTCGATCGTGCCCCGGCTGGCGTGGGTGGACTCGACTTCGGCTGGAGCCGACGCGAGGGCACCGACGACTTCAAGGGTGGGCCCCGGTCGGCAACCGAGACCGACCCCGTGGCGCAGTACCGCCACGGTGGCGGCGACTGCTCGGTGACCGGCGGGTACGTCCAGCGCGGTGGCAGGGTGCCAGCGCTCGAAGGGATGTACATCTATGGCGACTGGTGCTCGGGCAAGGCCTGGGCGATCCCGGTCGACGGGTCGGGCCCCAGCCGCGAGATCACGGGGCGATTGGGGCGCATACCGGGGGTCACGTCATTCGGCCAGGACCGCGCGGGCAATATCTATGCGGTGACCATGACGACCGTGAAGCGCATCACGGCCTGAGCCAGGCGCAGGTTGAGGCTCCTGCGTAGCCTTTCCGCATGATTCCCGAATCGCATCCCCCCCGTCGCCCCGTCAGCCGCAGGTCGTTTCTCATGGGCGGTGCTGCCCTTGCCGCCGCTGCAGTGCTGCCGTCGTGGACCACCGCGGCGGCCGCGCGCGCATCGGGTATGGCTCGCCTGCTGCGCGAGCTCGGCACCGCCACTCGGGGGCCATTGGTGACCCGCAGCGATGCTGGGTTATTCCTCGCCGCGCAGGTCTACAACATGCGCTTTGAGGGACGCCGCCCGCTGGGGGTGCTCTACGCGCTGGATGAGCGTGATGTGCAGGCCGCCGTGCGCTGGGCCGCCCGCAATGAGGTACCCATTACCGCGCGCGCGGGTGGTCACTCGTACCAGGGCTACTCCACGATCAACGACGGCCTGGTGGTGGATCTCACCAACCTGTCTGCGGTGGTGCCGCGATCCGGTCGGGTGCCATACGCGCACATTGGCGGCGGCACAGCCCTCGGTGTGGCATACGGCGCGTTGTCGCGGTACGGGCTCACCATCCCAGGCGGGACGTGCCCCACTGTGTCGGTGGGCGGCCTGGCCCAGGGCGGTGGCCTGGGCATGGTGGCGCGAAGGTGGGGGACGCTGTCGGACAACATCCAGGGGCTGCGCATCGTCACGGCCGACGGCCGTATCCGCACGGCCGATGCCCGCAGCGGGAGGGATCTGCTGTGGGCCTGTCGGGGCGGCGGCGGCGGCAACTTCGGCATCGTCACCTCGTATGAGATGCGCACGCATCCCACCGACGCGGCCATGGGCTTCGTGTTCCGGTTTGACTGGGCCGACTGCCCGGACGTGATCATGGCCTGGCAGGAGTGGGCGCATGCCACGGGCGACGACATGTTCACAATGTGCAGCACGCTCACCAACGCGGATGGCCCCAACCCCATCTCGCAGGTGTCGGGCCAGTTCTTTGGCGACGAGGCGGGGTTGGCTGCCGAACTTGCGCCATTCCTGGCGCAGGTGACCCCGGCATCAACGGTGATCAGGCAGGCGAGCTACGCATCTCTGGTGCAGTTCTGGGCGCAATGCACGCATGCAGCGGCCGAGCAGTGCACGCGGCAGCAGATGAACCCCGGGGGCGCCGAAGCGCGGCCGTACTTCTGGGGCAAGTCCGACTACGTGGCCGAGTCGGCACCGATGGACCGCGCAGGGGCCGAGGTGATCCGTGACCACATCGCCGCACGGCAGGCGATGGGTGCCGGCACCGGTGAGATGCTGCTGGACTCCTACGGCGGTGCCATCAACCGTGTGGCCCCCGATGCGACGGCGTTCGCCCACCGCGACATGCGGTACTCCATGCAGTATCTGGCCTACTGGAACGCACCCGACCAGCAGGAAATGGGCGTCACCTGGATTCGCGGATTCGAGCGTGATCTCGTGCCGCACGTGAGCGGTCAGAAGTACGTCAACTACATCGACTCCGACCAGCGACACCATCCCGGGGTCTATTACGGGCAGAACCTCGACCGACTCATCGATACACGCCGCCGGTTCGACCCCGACGACGTCTTCAGGTTCCGTCAGGCGATCCCGCTCACCCACCCCAGGGGCTAGTTACCAACCCGATGTCCCGTCGTCGCCCTTGAAGGGCCCCACCACGTCGGGCGTGACCCACCCGCCGTAGAAGCCACCGGGCTGCGCCTGCACCGGCTGCCCGTCCACCGTGCACTCGAGCGCACCGGGGTAGAAGGCGATATGCCCGGCGATGGGGGCGAAGGCGGGCACCGGGTTGCGGTAGCGCCACGCCACCTTGGGCAGCACGATCTGGTCAACGGCGGCGTCGAGGTAGTCGGCCTGGCCCTTCCACTCGCACAGGCTGCGGCCCTCGGCCTGGCGCAGGTGATCCATGGCGACGTCCTCCGGCGGCAGATACCACGCCGGTGGGTGGCTGGTCTCCATCACGCGCCATGCACGACGGGTGTCGGCAAGCGTGACGTCGCCCAGTTGGATGACCACATGCCGGCCGCTCTGCTCCAGGCGCGGTGGACGCGGGTAGCTCCACACCGACTCCTGTCCCGGGCCCACCGGGTCGGGTTCGGGGCGACGCATGCTCACCCGTCCCATCCGGCGAGCAGGACGTCGGTGATGCCCTTCACCCGGTCCATATCGCCGGCGTCGACGGCGTTGCGCAGGGCCACCAGCATCTCGGGAGGAGCCGCAAGCAGGGCCTCGGACCCCGCTGCCATCCATCGCACCAGTGCGTGGTGCGCGACATCATCGACAGGGATTCCCAGTCGATCGGCCAGCACCTGGAGCCCGGGGAGCGGGTCCTCCAAAAGCGATGCGGTCACCTCCGCGCGAAATCGCCCAGCAGGGTCGAAGGTCTCTGGATCGTCCATGCCCACATGGTATGTGCGCATGGCTGCGCTACCGCCGTGAACCCGACATCCCCGACGGGGATCCCGAGCCGATCGGCCAGCACCTGGAGGCGCGGGAGAGGGTCCTCCAGCAGCGATGCGGCGACCTCCGCCCAGAATCTCCCTTCGGTTTCATTGTCTGGATAAAGCGCTCGGCCCTGCCGTTGCCCCTCGGTGTGTAGGGGGGCGTGAGGATGTGCCTCGCGCCACTGGCGCGCCTTCGTGGCCCGATGAGGCGAGATCCAGTTCCCGGCAGATGTCCAGGATCGATCTGCCGTTTGATTCGACCAGTTCAACCAGGCGTCCCCGGAACTCCGGGGTGAAGCTGCGCCGCGTGCGTCGTGACATTGCGGCCTCCCTCCGAGCGACATGATCGCCCTCGTGGAGGTGTCCATCAAAGCGGGGGAGGCCCAGTTTGGCCTCTGACACAACCAAATACTTCAGAAACAGGGGGTCAGGTCAGCGCTATGCCCGGCGAATGATGAACGCCATGACTGCTTGCGAGATGACCGCCGCCTCGTCCGCGGACGTGTCTTGCCCGACCGACAATACGGTGTTGCCTTTGAGCACTATCACGGCCTCGGAGTAGAACTCTGGATAGTCGGGATCGTCAACGATGGGACCGTCGCCCGCTTTTTTTTGAGCGGGGTGATGGCACACCGAGGTCTGGGCCGGGTAGCCGGCGATCGCGTGATCCGACACGCTGACGCAGTCCATTCTTGTCGCCGTTGCAGTATTGAAAGCGGCGCGGGCCAGAGGTGCAGTACGAGCGCGAAGTACTGTGATGTTGAAGTAGTCGAAAAAGTGAAGGCCTTGGGGCGTCGTGCTGTACGGAGGCTCACCCGGCCGCGTCCACCGACAGGCACTGAAGAGGGCCAAGGGGCGGGGATGGTCCCTTAACCCGAGCGCGACCGTGCCCGACCCGAGCAGTTGGGCGGCTTTCGCCTTGGTCAGCAGGTTGCATGAGGTCGACTTCTTGGTGACGGCGTCCGCCGGAGGAGCGATCCCCGTGCACGCGAATAGGATGAGGGCTGCGGCTACGCTTGCAACGGGGCGACGAGACCGGCGAATATTCATATTCGGAAGATAGCAGCCGGGCCGAGCCCGGCTGCATCTGGGGACAGCGCTCACGGCACCGTTTCATTGTGTGATCACGGGAGGTGCGGAATAGTGGCCGCGGTGGGCGCTATTCAGATCGCGATCCTGCGTGTGCCGACAGTCGTCGCCAGCCGGAATACGGGTGGCTCCACAACGCCCAGTTCATGGTGACGGCGCCGTCGGTTCTGGATGAGCGCGTTCCCGCGGACCACAACGCTGGCCGTTCGGTCGGTTCTGAGCCCGCAAATCGGATCGAACCTCGCCTTCAACCGGCTGTGATCGGCCGATCCGTCAATGCAACGGTGCCTCGGCAGTTGCCTCGGCTTCGGCTCAGAAAGCGCGCATCGGCCGCACGGAGTTCAGGAACTCCTTGGAGCCGATGTTCTGGTTGAAGGCCACTACTGGGCCCTGCATCCACGCGCCCGTGGCCGGTGCACTCGAGGTAGCCTCAGACGAACTCCAGTAGGCATCTCCCGGCAGGCTCCCGATCAGCGCACGTTCGGCAAAGATCAGAGCGAGTTCGTCCTTTGCTGGTAGGAACCAGTCGGACTTCCCGCCGCCCCGATATGCGCGGGCGGCAACTCCGGCGCCTGAGGTGCAGAACCCACCGGCGAGCATCGCAGTGGTGTTAGCTGCTCCCGTGCCGATCGCCGTCCCCAGACTTGTGATCCCGTTCGTTCCGGGCGGCACCTGGGTCGTGGTGTTGCTGCACCACGCGGACCCCGTATTGGGCGGCAAATCCTTGGTGGCTGCCTCAAGATAAGTGCCCCAGGCCTGTGGGCCGCCCGCGTCATAGATCACGATCCCGCCACCTGGTCCAATGTCGCCAACCGAGCACGGCCCCCCGGTCGTGCAAGTGGCCTGAGTAGCCGACTGCGGGGTCGCCGTGAGCGTGGCCCGCGTGCTCCACGCCTTACCCTTCTTGAATTCGAGAATGACCTGGTACGTTTTGTTGTTTACCAGTGAGCCGATGGTGTACCCGAGCGCCGTCTTAGGGAGAGCTCGCGATACCTTCGACTTCTTGGCCCAGGCGGCGACCGGTTGCCCCATCTTCACCGCATGCGCTCGCCAGCGCACACGATATCCGCTGGCTCCGGCCTCCTTCGTCCATTTCACTGCGATGGACTGGCTCGCCCCGGAGGCGCTCACGCCCTTGCTCGCGCCCCGTGCGGACCCCGAGACCACGAGAGCAAGGCTCAGGGCGCTGATCGCGACGACGGAAGTCAGGAGGGGGAAATTTCTCTGCACACTTCGCGAGACCATTCGGTGAGAGTAGTCGCCAGGGGTCCTACCCACAAGCGTTGTGACCGGCGCTGATGGGTAGCCGGTTGCCCAACGAGCTGTGAAGTCGATGCCGACCGTAGGTGCGTATCCATGATCCAAGAACCCTGGTCCGGGCATGTGAGCTTGGCCATTCATGGGCATATGCCCAGGCAGGGTCGAAGGTCTCTGGATCGTCCATGCCCACATGGTATGTGCGCATGGCTGCGCTACCGTCGTGAACCATGAGCAACCACTTTGAACCAGTCATCCCCTCCCGCGGCTGGGCCGTTGCCCATCTGCTGCTCAGGGTCGACGCCGACGCCGGTAGCGGCACATCCATTGCCCGGGCGCTCAGGGTGTTCACCGATGCCGCCCCCGAGAACCAGGTGCGTGCATTCTCGGTGGTCGGCGGCCGCGCGGATCTCGGATTTCTGCTGGTGGCACCCAACCTGCACGACCTCGACATCGCCGTGAAGGGCGTCATGTCCGGGCCGGTTGAGGCCGAGTACACGTACCTCTCCATCACCGAGGAGAGCGAGTACCGCGCCACCGAGGACGATGAGCGTGCCCGCCTCATTGAACTGGGAGAGAGCGATCTGGAGGGCAAACTGGCGGAGTGGCTGGTGCGAATCGAGGAGTACCGCCAACTGCGCGTGCACCCCGACCTGCCGGTGCGCAAGCTCATCTGCTTCTACCCCATGAACAAGCGTCGGGTCGGTGGCGACAACTGGTACTCGCTGTCGTTTGACGAACGCAAGGCGATGATGATGGGGCACGGCACGCTGGGGCGGAAATACGCCGGGCGCGTGACGCAGCTCATCACGGGCTCAACCGGCCTGGACGACTGGGAGTGGGGGGTCACGCTGTTCAGCGACGACCTGGCCGGGCTCAAGGAGATCGTCTACGAGATGCGCTTTGACGAGGTCTCAGCCCGCTTCGGGGAGTTCGGTGAGTTCTTCATCGGACTGTTGATGGACGTGCCCGAGGCGCTCGAGCGGGCAGGCATCCCGAGCTAACCGACGCTCCGCAGTATCTGGTCGGCGTCGCCAATCCACTTGCCGCCATACATGGCGCAGTGAACAAGTACCGGCACTAACTGGTTGACCTGCACGCGTTCGGCCCAGTCGGGCGCCAGCGGAAACTCCTCGGCGTAGGCGTCAAATACGCGCTCAGGGAAGCCCCCGAAGAGGCGCATCATCGCCAGGTCCATTTCGCGGTGGCCGCCGTACGCGTCGGGGTCGATCAGCACGGGTATGCCCTCACTGTTCACCATGCGGTTGCCGGCCCATAGATCGCCGTGCACCCGGGCTGGTGGCTCGGGCGGCCCCAGCAGGTCGGGCAGGTTGGCCAGCAGGCTGTCGAGTCTGCGCCAGATCTCAGCCGGCAGGCTGCTGGCGTGGGCCAGCGGGATGATGCGGCACTCGGCGAGGAACGCCGGCCAGGTGTCGCGCGTGTCGTTGGGCACCGGTACCGGGCCAGCGAATCCATCCCACGGTGCGCCGAAGCGCTCGGCACCCGCGCGGTGCATGCGGGCGATTCCGCGTCCCAGCGCCTCTTGGGCCTGTGGGGTGAACTCCCCTTCGTCAATCCATTCGAGGGCGAGCCAGTCGTCACCCACGCCCACGACGTCGGGAACGCGTACGCCGGCATCGGCGATCCAGCCGAGCGCGGCGGCCTCTGAGCGGAACAGCCCCGCCGGGGCATGACGGGTGTGCTTCACGAACACCGATTGCCCGTTGGCCATGTGCACCCGCACGGCGTCGCTGACGTAGCCGCCAGAGATGCGCGTGGTGGTGTGCACCTGCGACCCCGCGAGCTGGGCGATGTGCTCGGGGTCGGGCGGTCCCATCGTCAGTCGGGGGGCGTGGCGATATGGCCGATGAGCGCGATGACCGAGCGGTCGACCATGTCGAACACGTCGGCGAAGCCCTCCTGCCCCCCGAAGTACGGATCGGGCACATCAAGATCGCCATGTGCGTCGGGGTCGAACTCGCGCAGCAGGTGCACCTTGGCGCGCGCGGCGTCATCGGGCGCAAGCGAGCGCAGCACTGCGGCGTTGTCGGCATCCATGGCCATCACAAGGTCGAACCGTGCAAAGTCGTCGGCTTCGAACTGCCGGGCGGTGCCGCCCATGGGGATACCGCGTCGGGTGGCCTCGTCGCGAGCGCGTTCGTCGGGCGGATGTCCGGCATGCCACGAGCCAGTACCCGCGCTCTCAACCTCCACGTGCACGCCGATCTCCTCGAACCCGAGGCGGTGTTCCATGATGGCCTCGGCCGTCGGGCTACGGCAGATGTTGCCCAGGCATACGAAGCACACGCGGGTTGCGGCCATGTCGCGGTCTCCTCCGGATGATCCGTTACGGCGCCCCTTGGAGGGCCTGGTGGGCGATACTAGGCAGGCAACCAACTCGGAGAGTGGACATGCGGGGTCTTATCTTCAATGGCGATCAAGATGTGCGCGTCGAGGACGTGCCTGACGCCCAGATCGAGAAGCCGACCGATGCCGTGGTGAAGGTGACCATGGCAGCCATCTGCGGCTCGGACCTGCACATCCTGAACGCCGGCACCGCCTTCGGGTTTGAACCCGGCTCGCGCCTTGGCCACGAGTTCATCGGCACTGTCGAGGAGGTGGGCGCCGAGGTGAAAAACCTGCGCCCCGGCGACCGCGTTCTTGCCTCGTGCTCGGTGCTGGACGGCACCTGCCCCATGTGTATGGAGCACCTGCACTCGTCGTGCAACTCGTGGTCGCTGTTCGGCTGGGCCCCCCGCACGTGGCAGCACGGCGGTGGTCCGCAGGGTGGCCAGAGCGAGTACGTCCGCGTGCCGCTGGCAGCCACCACACTGGTGCAGATGCCGGACGAGTTCGCTGGCCTGGACCGCCAGAAGACCATGCTGCCGCTGGTGGACGTGATGTCCACCGGGTGGCACGGTCTGCGCAAGGCGGGAATGAAGCCCGGCTACAACGTGGTGGTTATCGGTGACGGTGCGGTTGGCCTCTCGGCCATTCACGGCGCGTCGGCGATGGACGGCGCCAGCATCATCGCGCTGGGGCACCACGAGGACCGCCTCGCCGTTGCCCGTGAGCTCGGCGCCACCGGCGTGATCACGGCCCGCGAGCCGGACGAGATCAGGGAACTTGTGATGGAGATGACCAACGGCGAGGGTGCCCACGTGGTGGTTGATTCCATCAGTGGCAAGTCGTCGATGGTTGCGGCACACGCCACGGTGCGCGCCGGCGGATCCATCGCCTGCCTCGGTATGGATCACTTCATGCAGAACGTGCCCGAGATCAACTGGTTCGACCAGTTCCTGCGCAACATCACCATCACCGGCGGTCTGGTGCCGGGCCCGGCCTACTTCGGCGAGTTGCTCGACGCGGTGAAGGCGGGCCGGGTTGATCCCGCGCCGCTCCTCACCACCGAGCTCTCGCTCGAGGAGGCCCCGGATGGCTACCGCAAGATGCAGTCGCGCGAAGAGGGCGTCATCAAGGTGTGCCTCGTTCCCGCATGAGTGAGTTGACGGACCAGCTGGAGGCCGCCGGGCAATCGCGCCTGGCGGCCTCCGTGTCCGCCCTCTCGGGCGATGCGCACGACCGGCTCGCCCTGCAGTGCGCGGCACTCGACCTGCCACTTGTGAAGCGACTGGTGCAGACAATGGTGCGGTCCCCGCAGGGGAAGGCGCACGGCGCTGAGATCGGCCCGGGAGTGGTGGACCGCATTGCCGATCACCCCAACGGCCGGGCCGAGGCGCGGGCGGTGGGGGAGCAGGCGCTCCGCGACAACCGCGTGGCCGTGGTACTGCTTGCCGGGGGGCAGGGCACGCGCCTCGGGTTTGACTCCCCCAAGGGCATGTTCCGCAT
>Ga0194058_10001454_pt1 | contig 11800 bp, 10 predicted proteins | sample SepL4417m_MetaG_FD_155490 | JGI IMG/M metagenome (GOLD analysis project Ga0194058, IMG submission 155490) | Anoxic zone freshwater microbial communities from boreal shield lake in IISD Experimental Lakes Area, Ontario, Canada - Sep2016-L442-17m | ecosystem: Environmental > Aquatic > Freshwater... | reverse complement strand
GCATTCAAGATGCTGATGCAAAATTAGTAATCACAGCCGATGGTGGATTTAGAAAAGGTGCAGCTTTTGCATTAAAGCCCGCAGTAGATGAAGCGCTTAAAGGAAAACATAACGTTGAAAAAGTTTTAGTGGTTCAGCGAACTAAACAAGAAACTGCTTGGACCGATCGTGATATCTGGTGGCATGATTTAGTTGGTCGCCAATTAGATGAACATGTTGCAGAAAGCTTTGATTCTGAGCATCCCTTATTCATTTTGTACACCTCAGGCACAACGGCCAAACCAAAGGGAATTTTCCATACAACAGGTGGTTATTTAACGCAGGTCGCCTATACCCACAAGGTGGTCTTTGATATTAAGCCCGAGACCGATGTGTATTGGTGCACGGCCGATGTTGGTTGGGTTACTGGGCATTCATACATTGTTTATGGCCCACTCATTAACGGTGCTACACAAGTAATGTACGAAGGAACGCCTGATACTCCGCACAAGGGTCGTATTTTTGAACTTATAGAAAAATACGGCGTAACTATTTTGTATACCGCTCCAACGTTAATCCGCACATGGATGAAGTGGGGAGATGAATTTCCTAATGCACATGATTTGAAATCACTGCGCTTATTAGGTTCTGTGGGCGAACCAATTAATCCTGAAGCATGGATGTGGTACCGCGAAGTTATTGGTGGAAACCGTTGTCCGATTGTAGATACATGGTGGCAAACTGAAACTGGTGCGATCATGATTTCTCCATTGCCTGGTGTTACTGCAACAAAACCTGGTTCGGCAATGCGACCAATTCCTGGAATTAGTGTGCAAGTTGTTGACGATAACGCCGTTCCAGTTGGTGATGGACATGGTGGGTATTTAATCCTTGATGAACCATGGCCATCGATGCTCCGTGGAATCTGGGGTGAAGACGAACGTTATAAAGAAACGTACTGGTCACGTTTTAAAGGAATTTATTTCGCTGGTGACGGCGCAAAACTCGATGACGAGGGTTCTATTTGGTTACTAGGTCGCGTCGATGACGTAATGAATGTTTCCGGTCACCGTATTTCAACAACTGAAGTTGAGTCAGCACTAGTTTCACATGAATCTGTAGCTGAAGCTGCCGTTGTTGGTGCTGCCGATGCAATGACAGGTCAAGGAATTGTGGCTTTTGTAATCTTGCGCGGCGGTATCGAGCATGCCAATGGAGAAGAATTAAATATCCAGCTTCGCAATCACGTGACAAAAGAGATTGGCGCAATTGCAAGACCGCGACAGATTTTGATTGTTAACGAACTTCCTAAGACTCGAAGTGGCAAAATCATGCGTCGATTGCTCAAAGATGTCGCTGAAGACCGAGTCGTTGGCGATGCAACAACTTTGGCTGATCCCAATGTTATGAAGTTGATTTCTGAGGGCTTACAAAGCGCAAAATCTGAGGACTAAAGCTTTACTCCCAGATATTGTGAAGTGAGCGTTATTAATTCAATTTCGTTCTTCAGTACGCCTATGTGTTTATAGGCCACCTTGCCATCGGCAGAAATAAACCACGTCACAGGTACGCCCATTCCAAAATAAGCTCGAGAGCTTCCATTGGAATCATAAAGATTGGGCCACGTAATTCCATTGTTTTCTACAAAGCTTTGGCCATCTTTAATTGATGCTTCTTCCACGTCAACTCCTACAAGTGCGACTTTGCCTTGGGCTTTTTTATAAAAAGAGCGCACAACAGGAATCTCCTGTTTGCAAGGTCCGCACCATGATCCCCACACATTAATAATGAGTGGGCCTTTGAGTGAATTAATTGCGGCACCTGTTGTTCCATCTAAACAATTTAATTCAATTGGATTACCAATCGGTGCCGATTCAATAGTTGAACATGAGACAACCTGCCCAGCAACTTTGGCTGCTGGTGATGAACAGCCGGCAAGCAGTAGCACAACTGCTGCAATCGCTAATTTCTTCATCGGAAATCCTTATCGGTTTTAACTAAAGTTTTTGCTTTTTCGATATCCATTTCACCGATACCAACACTTGGACATAATTTGGCGACCGGGCAGGCACCGCAAGCTGGTTTACGTGAGTGACAAATTCGCCGACCGTGCCAAATCATTCGCTGAGATAAATTAGTCCACTCTTTCTGCGGAATTAACTCACCAACAATTCGTTCAACTTTTACTGGATCGGTTTCTTTAGTCCAACCAAAGCGCCGTGATAGTCGACCAAAGTGGGTATCAACAGTTATTCCAGGAATATCAAATGCATGGCCTAGTACAACATTGGCAGTTTTGCGTCCTACCCCAGGCAAAGTTATTAACTCATCAAGGGTGCTCGGAACGGCTCCACCAAAGTCAGTTAATAGTTTGACGCCAATTCCCTTTATATGGCGGGCTTTTGCGTGATAAAAACCGGTTTGAAATACCAGCGCTTCGAGTTCATTAATGTCGGCTTGTGCGTAGGCTTTTGCACTTTTATATTTTTTAAATAAGGCCGGCGTAACAGTGTTAACCCTCTTATCGGTGCACTGCGCGCTCAGAACCGTTGCGACAATTAGCTCAAGAGGATTCTTAAAATCTAATTCACAGCGAATGTTCGGATATGTCTTGGTCAGGATCCGATACACCGCCCGAGCCTCAGCGCGGGTTTCTTTATCGGCGGGCATGAGGCTAAAGTACTACCCGTGACCATAGATTTAGATGCAGTTAACCGAGCACCACTCTTTACCGCCCTCGATGAGGCCGCTGCGGCTTCACTCCGCGCGAAAATGGATATGGTCAAAATTTCCAAGGGCAGTGTTTTATTTGCCGAAGGCGCAGAAGGCGATCACTTATACGTAATTGTTGAAGGCAAGTTAAAGCTTGGTACTTCTAGCGGTGACGGTCGTGAAAATCTTCTTTCAATTCTTGGACCCGGCGAAATGTTTGGTGAACTCAGCCTCTTCGATCCAGGTCCACGTACATCAACTGCCACGGCAGTAACTGATGCAAAACTTTTAAGTCTTGGCCAAGAAAAACTTTTGCCTTGGCTGCGTGAAAACCCCGATGTTTCGCTGCAATTATTAGCACGGCTAGCTCAACGACTTCGCCGTACAAATGAAGCCGTTGGCGATTTAGTTTTCTCTGACGTTCCAGGTCGTGTTGCTAAGGCACTGATTGATCTTGGCGAACGCTTTGGAAAGAAAACCGACGAAGGTTTGTATGTTCACCACGATTTAACGCAAGAAGAGTTAGCTCAACTTGTTGGTGCATCTCGCGAAACCGTCAACAAAGCCCTTGCAGACTTTGCGGGACGTGGTTGGTTAAAGCTAGATGGACGTGCCGTACTTATTACCGATTTTGATCGCTTGTCCAAGCGCGGTAAATAACTAGTCCGTAATTTCTACAGTTAATTCAATTTCAACTGGTGAATTTAACGGCAATTCCGCAATACCCACCGCGCTACGTGCATGCTTTGCACCGTCGCCCCAGATTGCTAAAAACAGCTCGCTAGCCCCGTTAACAACTACTGGCGCATTGATGTAACCAGGAACGCCATTTACGTAACCAACTACTCGAACAATTTTTGTAATTTTGTTTACATCAGCAACGGTTTCAACTGCAGCTAGACAATTGAGTGCACAAATTTGGGCTAACTCTTTTGCGCGCTCTGGAGTCAAATCGCCATCAACTTTTCCAGTGCCTGCCATTTCGCCATTTACTAATGGGAGTTGTCCGGCAGTAAAAACAATATTTCCAGTTCGGATCGCTGGAACATAAGCCGCAACGGGCTTTGCTGCAACGGGAAGTTCTAAACCTAACTCTTTTAACTTCGCGCGAACATCTACTGTATTCATGCAATCGCTCTTTTCATGTAAGCAACTAGTTGCTCGCCAGTTCCTGGTGCTGGAACAACTTGTACTAGTTCCCAACCATCTGAACCCCATGTATCCAAAATCTGCTTAGTTGCATGTGAAAGAAGTGGCACAGTTGCATATTCGTATTTAGTCATTTATTTAACGCTGCTTTCACTAGGGCAGAAACAACGCCGCCATCGGCTTTGCCTGCAATCTTTGGTTTTACTGCACCCATTACTTTGCCCATATCGGCCGGTCCCGCAGCACCAGTTGAAGCAATAGCTTCGGCAATGATTGCGGCAATATCGGCTTCACTGAGTTGAGCAGGAAGATAGCGAGCGATTACTTCACCTTCACTCTTTTCTAGTGCGGCTTTATCAGCACGGCCCGCAGCTTCAAAAGCCTCTGACGCTTCACGGCGCTTTTTTGCTTCACGCGATAAAACAGTAATTACTTCATCATCGCTGAGAACACGGGCTTCTTTACCTGCAACCTCTTCATTAGTGATTGCAGTCAACACCATACGAATCGTGCCGGATGTAATTTCATTACGCCCACGAATAGCTTCGGTTAAATCCTTTTGCAGGGTTTCTTTAATACTCATGATGTGAACTCTACTGCCAGTAGTTCAGCGATCTGCGCAGTATTTAGCGCAGCACCTTTGCGTAAATTGTCTCCGCAAACAAAGAGGTCTAGTGCCATTGGTTCATCAATACTCTTTCGAACTCGGCCGACCCATGTTGGATCTGTTCCAACAACATCAGCGGGAGTTGGGAACTGATAATTTTCTGGGTCATCAACCAACTTCACTCCTGCGGCATTCGCCAAAATATCTTGAGCTTCTTTGCGTGACGGTTCTTTAGCAAAAACTGCGTGGACAGTCAGTGAATGCGTTGTCAGCACTGGTACACGCACACAAGTAGCTGAAACTTTTAAATTAGGCAGACCCAGAATTTTACGCGATTCATTGCGCACTTTTAATTCTTCTGATGAATATCCGTCGGCTTTTAATGAACCCGCCCAAGGGACAACGTTGAGCGCAAGTGGTGCTGGGAATGGACCACTGTCGGTTATTAGTGCACGAAGATCTCCAGCAACATCGCCCGCATTTGTGCCAGCAACTTGCTTGATCTGTGCACGCAATGAATCTATTCCGGATTGGCCAACACCTGATGCTGCTTGATATGAAGAGACTACAAGTTCTTTCAAATCATATTTCTTATGCAAAGCACCCATCGCAACAATCATTGAAAGCGTTGTGCAGTTTGGGTTTGAAATAATTCCACGTGGACGATTTTTGACATCTTGCGGATTAACTTCAGGTACAACAAGTGGAACATCGACATCCATTCGAAATGCTCCAGAATTATCGACTACGACTGCGCCGCGTGATGCCGCAATTGGTGCCCATTCGGCAGAGATCTCGTCTGGAACATCGAACATTGCAACATCGATTCCATCGAATGCTTCAGGTGACAGTGCAACAACAGTGAGCTCTTCGCCGCGACACATTAATTTCTTTCCAGCACTGCGAGCCGAAGCAATTAATCGAATCTCGCCCCAAACATCTTCACGTTCAGACAAAATACTGAGCATGACAGTTCCAACTGCCCCAGTGGCTCCAACTACTGCTAATGAGGGTTTGCTCATCGGCCAGTTCCTCCATAAACAACGGCTTCATTGTTATTGGCATCTAGACCGAATGCGGCATGTGCAGCTTTTGCCCCGCGTTCTAAATCTGACTGGCGACAGATAATTGAGATTCGAATTTCAGAAGTAGAAATCATTTCAATGTTGATTCCCGCTTCTGACATTGCGCCAAAGAAAGTGGCAGTTACACCTGGATGTGAACGCATTCCAGCGCCAATTAATGACAATTTGCCAACCTGGTCATCGTATTGAATCGAAGCAAAACCAACTTCGCCTTGTAGTTTTTGCAAGATAGCTGTTGCTTCTGCGCCTTCATCTTTAGGAAGAGTAAATGAAATATCAGTTAAACCCGTGGCTGCGGCAGAAACATTCTGCACAATCATGTCGATGTTAATGTCGGCATCGGCAATGGCTTGGAAGATGCGTGCAGCAACACCAGTGCGGTCAGGTACGCCGACGATCGTGATCTTGGCTTCGCTCTTATCGTGTGCGATACCGGCGATGATTGCTTGTTCCATTTCTCCTCCTTGTGGGTGATCTTTGACCACCCATGTTCCTTCATTAGTTGTAAAAGATGAACGTACGTGAATAGGTAAGTCATAACGGCGGGCATATTCAACACAACGCAGATGTAAAACTTTTGCACCACTTGCTGCGAGTTCCAACATTTCATCATAAGTAACGGTTTTTAATTTACGTGCAGCAGGAACAACTCGCGGATCGGCGCTAAAGATTCCGTCAACATCGGTATAAATTTCACACACATCAGCTTCAAGAGCTGCCGCTAAAGCAACTGCAGTTGTGTCACTTCCGCCACGACCAAGGGTTGTTACATCTTTTGTATCTTGTGAAATTCCTTGAAAGCCAGCAACGATTGCAATTGCACCTTCTGCCAACGCTTCTTGAATACGCCCAGGTGTCACATCGATGATGCGAGCGCGGCCATGTGCTGATGTTGTAATCACGCCGGCTTGGCTACCGGTGAATGAACGGGCTTCATGCCCTAAATTTGTAATCGCCATTGCAAGCAGCGCCATCGAAATTCGCTCGCCAGCAGTTAATAACATGTCGAGTTCGCGACCTGATGGAATTGGCGTGATCTGTTTAGCTAAATCAATGAGTTCATCGGTTGTATCGCCCATTGCGGAAACAACGACAACGACTTGATTACCATCGCGCTTGGCTGCCACGATGCGATTGGCAACGCGCTTCATGCCCTCGGCATCTGCCACAGAGGAGCCGCCATACTTCTGAACGATGAGTCCCATGGCTTAATCCTGAAGCATTAAGTGCCTGGAGGCTACTCGATTAATGGCAAATCCCAAATAATGAGACCTTTTGCGTATCACATTACGAGATTAAACGTCGCGACGGCCCTCGAAAGCTCGGCCAAGCGTGACTTCATCGGCATATTCCAAATCCCCGCCTACTGGCAGACCGCTAGCTAAACGTGAAACTTTAATTTCTAGTGGCTTAATCAATCGAGATAGGTAGGTAGCCGTAGCTTCACCTTCTAAGTTGGGATCAGTCGCCAAGATAACTTCAACGATTGAAGGATCTGCAAGACGAGCCATGAGTTCGCGAATACGTAATTGTTCGGGACCAATTCCATCAATTGGAGAAATCGCTCCTCCAAGTACGTGGTACTTCCCACGAAATTCGCGCGTGCGTTCGATTGCAATAACGTCTTTGCTCTCTTCAACTACGCAAATCAAAGTGTTGTCACGTCGTGGGTCGCGGCAGATACGGCACTCATCTTCTTCAGAAACATTTCCACATTGAACACAGAATTTAACGCGCTCTTTAACTGTACGAATTGAATCAACTAAAGCTGTCGCAATTTCAGCATCAGATTGCAGAATGTGAAAAGCAATTCGTTGCGCCGACTTTGGACCAATTCCTGGCAAGCGACCAAGGGCATCAATGAGATCTTGAATTGCGCCTTCGTACATTCCTGACATAAATTATTTACTCTCGATAACTTTTGCGCCAAGTTCTTGTGCAAGTAAGGCTGCACCAGAAAGCAAGGTCTTATCGGTTGGCGCTTCCGAAGTTCGAGTTTCGCGCGCGGCTGGAGTATTGGTATCAATGGATGGGTCCACAACACATTCAATTGTGCGATCTAACCCAACAACATCAACAAATGCTTTACGCAAGATTTCATCGGACTCTGAACGGACGAAAGAATCACGGGCTCCCGCGTTAACAATTCCAATAGTTATTGCTTTGTCATCAACAGCTAATACTTGAGCCGAGGCAGAAAGTAGTGACCAGGTTAATCGGCGGCGCTTTTTAACATCTTCAATCACATCAGGCCAGGCACGGCGTAGTGCAGCAATATCAAAGTTGCCTGGTACGTGTGGCTGTTTCGCCGCAGGTTCCGCTTTTTCAACTTTAGAGTGAGTGACTTCTGAAGGCACATGAGCAGAGCTTGTGGTTTCTTTTGGCTCTGCGGTGCGCACTTCTGAAGAACGAGCCGAACTCATTGGAGCAATATTTTCTGCGCGTTCTAGACGTTCAATTCGCGACAACATTCCTGATTCGCCATTGTCGCCAATAGGCAAAAGAATTCGTCCGCAAATAAGTTCGAGCATTAAACGTGGCGCAGTAGCACCGCGCATCTGTGTTAAACCTTCAGCGGCAATATCGGCTGCACGTGAAAGATTTGCGGTTCCAATTCGATTAGCTTGATTGCGCATACGCTCCATTTGATCGTCGGGAACATCGCGCAAGATTGAATTCGCTGCTGAGTCTTTGAGGGCATCCACAATCATTAAGTCGCGAATACGTTCCAACATATCGCTGGTGAAGCGGCGGGGATCATGGCCAGATTCGATTACACGATCGATTGTCTTGAACAACGTTGCACCATCATGGGCGGCAATTGCATCGATTGCATCATCAAGAAGTGCGCCATCGGTAAAGCCCAATAATTGAATTGCGATTTCATAACTGACGCCATCTTTTCCAGCACCTGCCAGTAGTTGTCCAAGCACCGATAAAGCATCGCGAACCGAGCCACCTGATGCGCGAACAACTAGCGGAATAACGCCTTTAGCAACGCTGACGCCTTCAAGGTTACAAATCTTTTCAAGGTGGGCTGCCAAGATTCCAGGTGGAACTAAGCGGAATGGATAGTGATGTGTGCGTGAACGAATAGTTGCAATTAACTTTTCAGGTTCAGTTGTTGCAAAAATGAAAATTACATGTGGAGGTGGTTCTTCAACAACTTTAAGTAACGCATTGGCGGCACCCGGCCCAAGCTGATGTGCTTCATCGATAATGTAAATCTTGTAACGACTTTGTACTGGCGCAAAAAATGCTTTATCGCGCAGGTCGCGTGCATCATCAACTAAACCATGTGTTGCTGCATCTAGTTCGATGACATCAAGTGAACCTGGACCATTTGCAACTAAATCTTTACATGATTGGCATTCGCCACATGGATTTGGAGTTGGGCCTTTAACGCAGTTAAGCGAGCGCGCCATAATTCGTGCGCTAGAAGTTTTTCCGCAACCACGTGGGCCACTAAATAAATATGCATGATGCGTGCGATCAGATTCCAACGCATTTGAAAGTGGAACTGTTACATGTTCTTGTCCGATGACATCTGCAAAAACAGAGGGACGATACTTACGATACAAAGCTAATGACATCGTCATTCCTCTCTACTCTTCGACGCAACGCATATATAAACATTAAAAGGACCCCTCGCACACCCGCCAGAGCGGACCTACCCTTGCTGCATTCCTGCCCTGGGGGAGTTCAGTACGGTAACGCCGTACGAGGGATCTGGCGTAATCATAGTTATAGCCACCGATAGAGTGCTCCCCTCGGGAGGATTCGCATAGCGGCCGAGTGCGCACGCTTGGAAAGCGTGTATAGGGCAACCTATCGAGGGTTCAAATCCCTCATCCTCCGCTGGTTTTACTTCTTTTTATAACCGACTGGGCATTTCGGGGCGGTACCTGACACTTTTTTAATGACCTTACCTTTAGTGCAGGTAATCGTAATTTTCTTTACCTCTGTCTTGGTAACCGGTGCTGGAGTTGGCTGCACTGTTGGAGTTGGCTGCACTGTTGGAGTTGGCTGCACTGTTGGAGTTGGCTGCACTGCATTGGCTCCGCACGGAGGATTAGGGGATCCACCGGGAACTATTTTTGCAGCGAGGCATCGATCTCCTGAAAATGGCGCAGTTCCATTGCCAGGTTTCAAAGACATTACATTTATATACCCACCGAAACCTTCGGCAAAGCCACCGCCAAATAACAGTATGTTCCCGTCTTTATCAAGAAGAACATCTGGATCATTCATCTCTGTGCTACTGAGGCGTGAATCAATCTTTGACATGTCAAACCACTTTTCTTCTGAAAAAGTTAGACCGTCGCTACTGTGCGAATAATGTAACCCGTTTCCATAGGAATAGACCTTCCCTGAGCCCGCTGGGTCAGCACCATTATCAAAATAGAAAAGAGTAATCGAATCATCGCTATGTCGAATAGCCGTTGGGTGCTCTGCGCTTCGCTTAATGCTTGAAGCTCCGGAACCTATTCGTACTCCTGCATCGCGAATCCAATTCACACCATCATCCGAGGAAGCGCTATACACCTGCCAAGGATCAGGGCCAGTTCCGGCTTTAGGTAATCCACTAAAATAAGCCTTCCATTTACCCGTACTGAGTTGAACGACACCAGGGCCGGAAAGACCAGATGCTTCCGAATAATCTGAAGCTGATAAACAGTTTGCTTTCTCCAAAGTAAATATCAAACCGTCACTTGAAATCGAACAGTTCACCCCGCCAGATGAGGCTGTATACAAACGAACTCTTCCATCTGAAAGCACAACAGCACGGGGTTGGCCATTACCTTTATCGCCGCCAAAGGCATTCCCAACTCGAATAAAAGTCTTCCCGTTGTCTGCCGACTCAGCAATCTCAATGCCTTTATTTTGTGCATATACATAAGCTCTAAGTTTTCCATTTGGCAACAAAATTACTGATACATCCGCCACGGGCTGGCCAGAAGCAACTCCAAACAATTCCGGAGTTAAAGCCCGATAAGAAATTAGACTTGCTTCGTAGGGCCCTTTTGACACAGATGGTGTAGCCGCTTGAACTTGTGATAAAGGCAAAAACGCACTCAAAAGTAGTATCACCCAAATCAACCTTGTTCTTGCCATGCGAATAGTTTAAGAAACACTAAAAAAAAATGCAATACATGGGGCCGCTAAAATCAATAGTGAGTGCTAAATTGCCTTTTATGACCCGTTTACCTAAAAATCGGGGAATTACCCAGGCTGAAGAGGATAAATCCCTCATCCTCCGCCATGAACGGCTATTGCCGTTCTTTCTAATTTACTTGTACTACCAAACTTCTAAATCTCGACCCCGATGTATTTAGTCTGCAGAAATTCATGAATGCCATCAAAGCCACCTTCGCGACCTAATCCGCTTTGTTTAACTCCTCCAAATGGAGCGGCGGGGTCGGAAATCACACCTTTATTAATGGCAACCATTCCAGATTCCATTGCCTCTGCTGTGCGAATGGCGCGGGCCAAGCTTGCAGAAAAGACATAACTCATAAGTCCAAATTCTGTGTCGTTAGCCAGCGCAATGCCTTCTTCATCGGTATCGAAAATTACAACCGGTGCGACGGGGCCGAAGATTTCATGGTTCAGGATTGGATTGTTCTTGTCTACCGTCAGCACCGTTGCTGGGTAGAAAGCACCTTCGCCGCTTGGCTTTACGCCACCGAGCAGTACTTTGCCTCCCGCTGCAATTGATTCATCAACAATTTCTGCAATTTTATTGCGCTCTTTCATGGAGACACTGGCACCGAGAGTTGTTGTCGCATCCGTACCACGGCCCATGACAAAAGCAGACATGGATTTGGTTAGTTCTGCAATGAACTTATCTGCAATAGGACGTTGCACATAAATGCGGTTTGCTGAAGTGCAAGCGGCTCCTCCATTGCGCATCTTTGCAAGCAGCAATTGCGGAATTGTGACAGTGAGGTCAGCATCATCATGAACGATAACTTGTGCATTGCCGCCAAGTTCCATAGAACAACGAATGACTTTATCGGCCGCCTCTTTTAATAAAACCCGTCCAACTTCGGTCGAGCCAGTAAAGGAAAGATTCTTGACTCGCTTATCATGCAACATTTTGGAAATTGCTGGACCGGATTTTTCTGGAAGAACCAAATTAAGGACTCCCTTTGGCAACCCTGCACGTTCCATAACATCAACTATGTACATGGCGGTCAGTGGAGTTTCAGATGCGGGCTTCAAAATCATCGTGCACCCTGCGGCTACTCCTGGGCCAATCTTGCGC
>Ga0194058_10001452_pt1 | contig 11803 bp, 11 predicted proteins | sample SepL4417m_MetaG_FD_155490 | JGI IMG/M metagenome (GOLD analysis project Ga0194058, IMG submission 155490) | Anoxic zone freshwater microbial communities from boreal shield lake in IISD Experimental Lakes Area, Ontario, Canada - Sep2016-L442-17m | ecosystem: Environmental > Aquatic > Freshwater... | reverse complement strand
GTCCTATGCGCGCCGTGCCGTATGGCAATTCGGAGCCGACCGAGCTCTTGCGCGCATCGAGCTGAGCGACCGGATCAGTTGGCAGGTCGAACGCCACTTTGGCGATGCGGGAGAAATGACGCCAGCAGGCGACGGGAGCTCAATCTTCTCAACCGAGTATGCCCAGCCGCGTGCAGTTGTCTCCTGGGTTCTTGGCCTTGGGGCGAACGCGAAGATTCTTGAGCCGAAGCCGCTTGCCACGGAATATGCCGAACGGCTTGCGCTGATCAAGCAGCGTCATAGCGGTGAACCGGAGCTGGCACGAGCCAAGCGCGGAGGTGGCAAGCGCCGTGAGCCGGTCGTGGAGCCGCCAGCGAGCGAGGAACGTGAACCCAACGCAATTCGTCCAGAGCGTTTCGCAAGGCTTGTAACACTCGCGTCGATCCTGATCGACGCCGGACGCACGCATACGCCACTCTCTGCAATTGACCTGAAAGAGCGCCTTCAGCTGACAGACGAAGAGCTCGCCGAGGACATTGGCGTGCTCAATATCGTCAACTTCGGGGCAGGCTCATATGTTCTCTATGCGGAGATTGATGGCGACAAGATTGAGGTAGATCCAGAGCCTTACGGAGACTCCTTCGCCAGGCCAGCACGGCTGCTGCCGGTTGAGGCCAAGGCCTTGGTTGCCGCGATTGATCTGCTCGGCGAGCACATCCCCGAGGCTTCGCTTGCCTCAGCACGACGCAAGGTTGTTACTGCGCTCGGATCCGATCCAATCGAGGACGGCCTGCATGTAGCAAGCGTTGGCGCTGGCGACGACAGCGGAATCGCGCGGACAATCTCAAATGCGGTCAATGAGCAGAAGGTCCTTGAGCTTGAGTACTACAAGGAGAACGAGGACGAACTCGTCACGCGGACCGTCGAGCCATACGCACTGATGAACGGTCGTGAGGGCTGGTATGTGGCAGTCTGGGATCTCGGCCGTGATGCAGTCCGTCACTTCCGTCTCGACAGAGTCAAGGCTGCGACGGTCACCGACCAGACATTCGAACGCCGCGCCGAGGTTGACCCTTCATCCGATGTTGACGGCTGGCCACGGACCGGCGAGGTGCCTTCCTCTGACACCGCACTTGTCTGGGTCTCGCCCGAACGTGCTCGCTGGGCTCGCGAGGAGCGGACTGTTACATCTGAGCTTTCAGACGGTTCAGTAATAGTTGAAGTCGCCTACGCGGGCACAGACTGGCTGGTCAAGGAAATTCTCAAAGAGGCTGGTGACGCGGCCGTAATTGAGCCAAAGGAGGCTCGTAAGGCAGTCCTGACAGCCGCAACTGAACTCGTGCGCAGCTCAAAGAAGCGCCCCGCAGCAAAGCCACGCAAGGGTAAGCCAAAGGCAAGCACCACTAAGGCCGCAACCAAGCCCGGCAGTAGGGCCGGAGCAACCCGCTGAGCCGGCGCGACCTGATCACGATGAGCGCCGAAGAGGTGCTCGCGTTTCTTGATGAACAACGGGTTGTGACCTGCGCAACAAACGGTCGAGACGGTTGGCCACACCTGATGCCACTTTGGTACGTGGTGCGCGATAGCCAGATCTGGGCCTGGACCTTCGCCAAGTCGCAGAAGATCAAGAACATTGAACGCGATGATCGCGCGACCCTTCAAGTTGAGGCTGGCGACCAGTACCACGAGCTGCGTGGCGTAATGATGAAGACGAACGTTGAAATCATTCGCGATGTCGAGGCGATAACGGAGCTTGGTATGGAGATCATGGCTCGCTACGCCGGTGGCTCGCTTGATGAGAGCGGTCGCGCGGCGATTGCTGCCCAGGCACAGAAGCGTGTCGGACTGCGTTTTGTGGCATCTGAAACAGCCACGTGGGATCACCGTAAACTCGGTGGCGTCTACTAAACTTCCCAGCCAATGGAAAACCTAAAAGGCTTAATCCTCTCCGGCGGTCGCGGAACACGGCTCCGACCGATCACCCACACGAGTGCCAAGCAGCTTGTGCCAGTGGCCAACAAGCCAGTGCTGTTCTATGGGATCGAGGCGATGGCCGCCGCTGGCATCAAGGAGGTCGGAATCATCATCGCCCCCGAAACCGGCGACGAGATTCGCGAAGCCGCAGGTGACGGTTCGAAGTTTGGCGTTTCGATCACATACATCGTCCAGGATGAGCCAGCAGGATTGGCCCACGCCGTCCTTACTGCCGAGGAGTTCCTTGGCGATTCAGGCTTTGTGATGTACCTTGGCGACAATCTCCTTCAGGGCGGGATCGAAGACCTAGTCGCTAACTTCAGGAGTGGAGGACGCGAAGCGCTGATCCTGCTCACTCCGGTTCCTGATCCAGAGAATTACGGCGTTGCGGAACTCGGCCCTGATGGCGGCGTTGTCAGGCTGGTTGAGAAGCCTTCGAACCCAGCAACGGACCTCGCTCTTGTCGGTGTCTACATGTTCACCTCTGCGATTCTCGCCGCCGCCAAGGCAATTGATCCCTCGCCGCGCGGCGAGTTGGAGATCACTGACGCAATTCAGCACCTAGTTGACAACGGCATGCGAGTTGAATCGCACATCGTCGAGGGCTGGTGGAAGGACACCGGCCGAATTGACGACATGCTCGAGGCGAATCGACTGGTTCTCGGCGCCCTGATCCCCAGAAACGACGGCGAAGTTATTGACAGCCAGATCGAAGGGCCCGTGATTATTGAGGCTGGCGCCCGGATCGAGCGCTCGATTGTGCGCGGTCCGACAATTATCGGCGCCGGAACAAAGTTGACTGACAGCTACATCGGCCCCTACTCGGCGATTGCCGATAACTGTGAAATTGAGCGGTCAGAGATTGAACACTCAATTCTGCTTGATGGTTCAATCGTCCAAGACCTACCTGGCAGGATGGAATCCTCACTGCTCGGGCGCAATGTTGTGATCGCCCGCGACCCACGCCAGCCAGCCGCCTACCGATTCATGGTCGGCGATAACTCTACGGTCGGGCTACCGTGACGAAGCTGCTCGTCGTTGGCGCTGGCGGGATGCTCGGCAGTGATGTGATGCGCGCCGCCGAGAGCGCTGGCGTTGATGCCACCGGGCTTACCCGCTCCGAGCTTGATGTATCTAGCGAAGCTGCGGTTTCGGCTGCGATTGCCAAAGTTCAGCCAGATGTAGTCATCAACTGTGCAGCGTGGACTGACGTTGATGGTGCTGAATCCTCCGAGGAAGCGGCGTTCACCATCAATGCCACGGCGGCCGGAATACTGGCTAACTCCGGACCGCGGCTCGTGCATGTTTCGACCGACTATGTGTTTGATGGAAACAAGCAGGGCGCCTACGTTGAGAGCGACCCTGTGGCACCACAATCGGCCTACGGACGCACGAAGCTGGCCGGGGAGCAGCTGGTGGCGGCCGCCTCCGCGGATCACGCGATCGTTCGGACGGCGTGGCTGTTTGGTGTTGACGGGGCAAACTTTGTTGAGACGATGCTGAGGCTGGCTGAGCAACGTGGCGAGGTATCAGTTGTTGACGATCAGGTCGGGTGCCCAACTTGGACTGCCCACCTTGCCGATGCCCTTGTTGAACTAGCTACGAATCCAGCTTCGGGTGGAATTCATCATGTCGCCGGCGCAGGATCAACAAGCTGGTTCGGCTTCGCGGCAGAGATCTTCGAAGCTACAAACACGGCCGTTGCGCTGAGCCCGACGACGAGTGCGGAGTTCATTCGCCCGGCTCCGCGGCCAGCCAACAGCGTGCTTGAAGCGACGCGACCCGACACCCCGCGCCTGCCGGACTGGCGCGAGGGACTCAATGGCTATCTAGCCGCTCGTCCGGCAGCGGTCAGGAGCGAATAATGAAACTGCTTGTCTGTGGTGGCGCCGGCTTCATCGGTTCGAACTTCGTTCGGTTGCGAATTGCGGAGAGCGACGACCAGATCATTGTCCTTGACAAGCTGACATACGCCGGCCGTCGCGAAAACCTCGCTGACCTAGAGGGCAACCCGCAGTTCCTTGGCCTTCAACATGGCGCAATTGAAGACGCCGATGCCGTCGCCACCGCCGTTGAAGGCGTTGACGCAATTGTCAACTTTGCGGCCGAAACCCATGTTGATCGTTCGATTGCCGAACCGGACGCCTTTGTCGTAACTAATGGACAGGGCACTTATACGCTGCTCGAGGCAGCTCGACGCGAGCAACTTCGTTATGTGCAGGTCTCAACCGACGAGGTTTACGGATCAATTGACGAGGGGTCATTCACCGAGCAATCACCGCTCAAGCCCTCCTCGCCTTACAGCGCTACAAAAACCGGTGCCGACCTGCTCGTCGAGAGCTACTTCCATACCTTCGACCTGTCGGCAGCGATCGCCCGCGGCTCAAACAACTATGGGCCTTACCAGTACCCCGAGAAACTGATTCCTCTGATGATCCTCAATGCGATGCACGGTGATCCACTGCCCGTCTACGGCGATGGACTTCAGGTCAGGAACTGGCTCTACGTTGAGGACTTCGGCCGCGGTATTGGACATGTTCTTGATCACGGCGTGGCCGGCGAGGCCTACAACGTAGGCGGACCCGACGAATGCACGAACATGGAGGTCGTTCGCCGCATTATCGAGCTGACCGGTGCAGGCAATGACCTGATCGAGCATGTGACCGATCGCCCTGGCCACGACCGGCGCTATTCACTCGCATCGGACAAACTCAAGGCACTTGGCTGGAGTCCTCAGACTGGTTTCGCAGAGGGACTGGAATCAACGGTCAACTGGTATCGCGACAACCCGATCTGGTGGGAGTCAATCCGATCCGGTGATTACCGCGAGTACTACGCCCGCCAGTACGGCCGAGAACTGGGCTAAGTCACTGCGGTTGAAGGGCTCAGCAGATAGACCGGGGGTGGGCTGCCCCGTTCGCCTCTACTCTCTAGCCGATGCCTGACACGATCACGAAACCGGATTTTCGCCGCGTAGGCCATAAGGGCGCACACGCAATTAGCCCGGGCAACACGATTGAAAGCTTCGACGCGGCGCTGGCAGCTGGCGTTGACATGATCGAGTTCGACATCCTGCCCCGCAACCCGCGTGACCCAACATCGGAGCTAGTGCTGGCCCACGACGGTGGTGACCTTACATCCGGTCGACCACTTGTCGGTCTTGCGGAGGCGCTCGCGCACTTCAGCGCTTCGCACTACGAGGGTATTGAGCTTGATGTCGATTTAAAGCTGCCTAACTACGAGGTCAGAGTGGCGGAACAGATCCGTGACTATGGGTTGACGGATCGGGTACTCGTTACATCGATGTACGCAGAAAGCCTTGACGCTGTGCGTGCTCTGATTCCCGAGATGCGAGTTGGCTGGTCAGTTCCAAAGGCAAGTCGCGACTGGACACAAAACCCATTGACGCTGCTGCCAGCACTGGCGATGCTCACCTACCTGCGCACGGTCCTTCCAGGCCGTGTGGCGGAACGAATCCGGAGTGGTCGGATAGATTGCGTAATGTCTCACTATCTGTTCGCAACTAAACGGATGAAGGACGCCGTCGAAGCAGCGGGTGGAGAGCTGTTTGTTTGGACGGTTGATGATGCAAAGCGCATTCAGTCGCTGATCGAACTGGGCGTCGATGGCATCATTACCAATGATCCGCGACTGTTTGACAACCTCCCAATTTCCCGATGACCAACACAAATCAAGCCGAAGCCGCCGCGCTACTCGCGAGTACGCCACTCTTTTCGCTGCTACCACCCGATGCCCTAAATCGGATTGCAACGGTCGCGATCGCGCGTAGCTTCCCAGCTGGAACCGCAATTTTCCGGGAGGGCGACAGCGGCGAATCCTGTTACGTGATTGCATCCGGTCACGCACGAGCAATTGGCGAACATGGCGATGGTCGCTCAATAACACTCGCAAGCTTTGGTCCAGGCGACCTGTTCGGCGAGCTGTCGCTGTTTGACGCCGAGGTTCGCTCAGCAACTGTCGAAACTCTTGACGAGGTTGAGGTGCTCGCAATTCTCGGCTCCGACCTGCGCCCACTGATAATTGCCAACCCTGAACTTGGTATTGGTCTTGCCTCTGCGCTCGCAAGACGGCTGCGCGACTCGAACCGACGAATCGCGAGGCGATCCTTCCAAACAGTGCAGGGCAGAGTCGCGGCCGCTCTGAGCGAACTCGTTGAACAGGCGCGCTCCGAGGGAGCCGAAGGCGGGCCAATCGAACTTGTTACGACCCAGACTGAGATCGCCCAGCTTGCAGGTACATCGCGGGAATCCGCCAGTCGCTTCATCGCAGACCTTGCCCGGGCAGGCGTAATTGAGCAGGGCCGCGGCCGTGTGATCATCAAAGACCCAGATGCTCTCGAGGGCTGGGTCTGGTGAGCAAGAAGGCGCGCAAGCCGCACGAGCAATCCGCTGGCGGAGTCGTCCTAAATGGCGATGATGTCTGTGTGATTGTGCCGGTTCGCCGCACTGCAAATGGAAAGCGAGCATTGGCCCTTCCAAAAGGCCATGTCGATAAGGGCGAAACGATCGAAGAGACGGCGCTGCGCGAAGTTCTTGAAGAGACCGGACTCCAGACCGAAGCGGTCCGCGAACTCGGTGAAGTCCGCTACTGGTACAGGCGGGGCGGCAAGTCAATTGACAAGTCGGTCTATTACTTCGAACTGCGTGTAACTGGCGGTAGCTTTGACGATCACGACGATGAGGTTGAGGAAGTCCGCTGGATGCCGATCAGTGAAGCGCTCGAAGCACTGACTTTCGATGGTGAACGCGGAATGCTGAAGCTCGCCGCGGGGCTGTAGTCTCAACTACAAATGAAGGTTCTCAACTTCTACTCGCAGGTTTTTGCCGACCAGCTCCGTCATGGCCGCAAGACGGCAACGATCAGGCTTGGCGACAAGAGCCGCAAGTACGAGCGCAACGATCTTGTACTGGTGACAATCGGCTTCAAGCATTCTCCACGAGAGCGCATCTTTGAAGCCGTGATTGACGATGTTGAAGTCAAGCGACTCGGCGAACTCTCACCGCGCGATATCGAGCATGACAACCCTGAGTTCCGTCGCGTTGACGACCTGATGGCATTCCTTCAGCAGATCTACGATCGTCCGGTATCGATTGACGATCCAGTGACGATCGTTCGCTTCTCCCAGATCGCCGAGCGCGCTATGGACATTGAAGATCGTCTGCGCGGCACAGGTGGCGCCCGCAACTAGTTGCTTGCGCCGAATTTCCGGCGATCGCAGGCCCCAAGATTGATTTAGTCGTCCCGGCGGCGCCGCTGCGCTATCATCGCTTTAGTTTGGCACTCACCTGTTGGGAGTGCCAACAGGCTTGGTGGTTCACCACCAAGCTCATGTTCTGACACCAACTCTGACGGAGGTCACATTCAATGAAGCTCAAGCCCTTGGGCGACAGGCTTATTTTGCGCGCAATTGACGAGGAAGAGACGACTGCCAGTGGCATCGTCCTCCCCGACACCGCGAAAGAGAAGCCACAGAAAGGTGAGGTCCTCGCTGTAGGCGACGGCCGCATCGAAGACGGAAGCCGCGTCCCGCTTGATGTTAAGGCTGGCGACGAGGTCCTGTACAGCAAGTACGGCGGCACGGAAATCAAGGTTGACGGCGAAGATCTGCTCGTCCTCCGTGAATCCGATGTCCTCGCCATCGTCGAGTCCTGACAAGGAGACACTGAACACAAATGGCACATAAGGAACTGAAGTTCGAAGGCGAAGCACGCCAGGCGCTTGAGCGCGGCGTTGACGCCGTCGCCAACGCCGTCAAGGTCACGCTCGGTCCAAAGGGCCGCTACGTGGTGCTTGACAAGAAGTTTGGCGCCCCGACAATCACAAACGATGGCGTGACCATTGCCCGTGAGATCGAGGTTGAGGATGTATTTGAGAACCAGGGCGCACAGCTCGTACGCGAGGTTGCTACGGCGACCAACGATGTTGCCGGTGACGGCACGACGACCGCGACCGTGCTTGCCCAGGCAATTGTCCGTACCGGGCTGAAGAACGTTGCAGCGGGCGCAAACCCGTTGGCGCTCAAGCGCGGCATTGAAATTGCCGTTGAGGCAGTCGTGGCAGAGATCGGCAAGCAGAGCAAGGAGATTTCCGGCAAGGACCAGATCTCCCGCGTTGCAACGATCTCAGCTGGTGACGAAGAGATCGGCGATGTAATCGCCGACGCCATTGAGAAGGTTGGTAAGGACGGCGTTGTAAACGTCGAAGAGGGCCAGACCTTTGGAATGGACCTTGAGTTCACGGAGGGTATGCAGTTCGACAAGGGCTACATCTCGCCGTACATGGTCACCGACCAGGACAGCATGGAAGCCGTCCTTGAAGAGCCATACATCCTGATTGCAAACCAGAAGATCGGTTCGATCCGTGACGTGCTTCCAGTAATTGAGGCCGTTTCACAGACCGGCAAGCCGCTGCTGATCATCGCCGAGGACGTTGAGGGTGAATCCCTTGCGACCCTCGTCGTGAACAAGCTGCGTGGCCTGTTCACCGGTGTAGCAGTCAAGGCCCCAGGCTTTGGCGATCGCCGCAAGCGCATGCTTGAGGACATCGCAATCCTGACCGGTGGTGAAGTAATCACCGAGGACATGGGACTGAAGCTCGAGAACACCCAGATCTCACAGCTCGGATCAGCACGCCGCGTTGTCGTTGGCAAGGATGCCACGACAATCGTCGACGGTGGTGGCGAGACTGAGGCAATCAAGGGTCGGATCAAGCAGATCAAGGCCGAGGTTGACACAACCGATTCCGATTTCGACCGCGAAAAGCTGCAGGAGCGTCTTGCGAAGCTCTCCGGCGGAGTCGCTGTCGTCAAGGTCGGTGCCGCAACTGAGACGGAGCTGAAGGAGAAGAAGCACCGCGTCGAAGACGCGCTGCAGGCAACTCGCGCAGCTCTCGAAGAGGGCATCGTCCCTGGTGGTGGAACCGCACTGCTTGAGGCAGCCAAGGCTGTTGATGTTGAGAGCATTGCCGACGAAGATGAGCGCACCGGCGCGCGGATTATTCTCCGCTCGCTCGAGGAGCCACTTCGTCAGATCGCTGCCAACGCTGGCCTTGAAGGTTCAGTAGTTGTCAACGATGTCCGTAAGGCCAAGAAGGGTCAGGGCCTCAACGCAGCGACCGGCGAAATCGTCGACCTCGTTGCCGAAGGTGTAATCGACCCAGCAATGGTCACGCGTTCAGCACTCCAGAACGCAGCCTCAATCGCCAAGAACATCCTTACAACTGAGGCGATCATCGCCGAAGTTCCAGACAAGGATGCTCCAGCCGGTGGCGGTGGCGGAATGCCTGACATGAGCGGGATGATGTAACCAGGCCCAAGGCCCGGTCACAGACCAGCAGATCTCAAACGGGGTCCGGTTCGCAAGAGCCGGGCCCTTTTTGCTGGTCCTAGCAGTACCGAGTAACTGACTGAAGTTGCTTAGTTATCTTCTCCTGTCCTACTCTCGGTCCTAATGCCAGCATCCTCATCAACCGGCAGCAGGGTTCCAAAGCAACTTACATTCAGACCCGAGTTGAACGGTCAGCGGGGCGTAGCGATCGCCCTTGTCGTGCTAGGCCACCTGATCTCAGAGATTTATCCGACTGGGTCGGGTGGCGTTTTCATCGCGATGGACATCTTCTTTGTTCAGTCGGGTTTCCTGATCACAACGCTGCTGATTGTCCATTATCACGAGCAGAAAGTCGCGAGCGGAAGCAGGCGCAAGGGTTCGATTTCGCTGCGTGGCTTCTACTCGATTAGAGCCCTGAGGATTCTGCCCGCCGAGCTACTGATGATCGCGCTCGTACTGCTTATTTCGAGGTTTACATTCAACGAAATCCGGTTCGAACAGGTTCAGGCCGACGCCCTCTGGACAACCTTCTCCGCCGAAAACCTTCATCTAATGGCGCAGTCAAGGGATTACTTTAGTTCTGCCGCAGCAAGGTCTCCACTTCAACATTGCTGGTCGCTGGGGATCGAAGAGCAGTTCTACATTGTCTGGCCACTGCTGCTTCTGCTGGCTACGCGAATGAAGTTTTTGCGCAAGCTACCCCTAGTCGGCGGGGACTGGCAACGTCGCATTCTGATCGTCGCACTAACGGTTGGTTTCGCATCTCTCGTTTGGTCCTATATCGCAAGCGAATCGCATCCAGTTGAGAGTTACTTCTCGCCATTGACCCGCGCCTGGGTGATCTTGGTCGGCGCTGCAATCGCCGCTGCACCAGCGCTCCGCAACGGGGTTGCGCCGCGGCTCTCCCGTATTGCAATCCTCGCTGGGACGGGTCTAATCCTCTCAGCCGTCGCAGTTGTGAAGACTGACACTCCCTACCCCGGCCTAATAGCTTTGCTGCCGGCTATCGGAACAGGACTACTGATTGTTGGTGGGATTAACGCGCCGACCGACTCCCGCATGTCCCGCTTTTTCAGAACCCGTCTGCTCAGCTTCACCGGCAGAATCAGCTATTCGCTCTACCTGTGGCACTGGCCAATAATCGTATTTGCGGCGGCGATCGTACCGATCAGTGAGTTTGGTGGCCTGCCGCGGATTCTGGCACTCGGGGCGCTCGCGATGTTCGTCTCGTGGCTCAGCTATCGCTTCGTCGAAACTCCATTCCGACGGCTTTACAAACTGAAGGAATCGGTGATTAATTCGCGGGGGAAGTGGACGGGAAGCGACAGGGACAAGTTCCGCATTGGCGCTTTAGCCGCATCAGCCGTCCTAACGATCGCAGTGATCGCAATTTGGGCTCGCCCAGTCGGTGATCAGGTTGGCAACCCTGCTGCACTGGCCGAGCTTGCGAGCCCGTTCAGAGACAATCTCGCCTCTTCGACGGCAGCCAATGCAGAAGCACCAGCACAATCAGGCGATTTGGGAATTAAGCAGTGGAATCAGGAGCTTGGGGCGGCGGTACGCGCGACCCACACAAGCCAGCATGCGATTGATCTGGCTGGGGTGGGATCAGCTAAGGGACCCGCCTATGTCTGCGGCGACATCAGTGACAGGCAGAAGTCAATCGAATGCTCGCTGGGCGGTGCCGGTCTAGGCGGGATTCACTGGCCGACCGGTATGTCCACGTCTGCGGTGCTCGTCGGTTCATCGCTCGCATCCCAGTGGCGAACAACCTTGGCGCTGCTGATGCCTCGAAATGTACGCCTTTACCCACTCACCGCAATGTCCTGCGATCCAACCCGCTCTGACTTGCCCGCTAACCAATCCGGCGAAGTCTGCGCTGCGCATTCGCGGATGGTTGGCAAGCAGATTGCGCAATTCCATCCAGGCCTAGCGATTGTCGCGTTTGGTGGAGGCGATTGGCAAACTGACTCGCCCTCAGCTCTACGCAGCAGGATCACGAGCTTGGTTCAGCGGCTCAAGCTCGTGGCTCGAAAGGTGTTGATTATCAGCCCCGCGCCGCCACTTGCATCATTTGACTCCTGCCTAATCGCGAGAAGCACGCTAGTCAGTGCCTGCAACAAGCAGCGCCTTCCAAGCCTTGCAGCGAACGATTGGCGGCTGGCGGCAGCAGTCAGGAAGGCTGGCGGCAGTTACCTGTCAGGCGCGGAAATGTTCTGCAGGCGGATGGTATGCCCCGCATTCGTCAACAACAGGCCTGTGCGCTACGACTGGGCCCACCTGACTGGGGCCTCAATGTATGCGGTACGTGGCTCGCTGCGTGAGGCGCTGGCAGCAGCACTCCGCTGACTTAGCTGCACCTAGGGTCGGTTCAGCGTCGGCCGAAGTACCGCCACCAAGATTTTGACTTTGCCGCTGGGAAGCTTGTTGGTGGATTTGGAATCTCCCCGCCTGAGATGATCGCTGCCGGCACCGATTCGCACCAGTAGCTGGCGTATTCACTC
>Ga0194058_10001450_pt1 | contig 11805 bp, 13 predicted proteins | sample SepL4417m_MetaG_FD_155490 | JGI IMG/M metagenome (GOLD analysis project Ga0194058, IMG submission 155490) | Anoxic zone freshwater microbial communities from boreal shield lake in IISD Experimental Lakes Area, Ontario, Canada - Sep2016-L442-17m | ecosystem: Environmental > Aquatic > Freshwater... | reverse complement strand
GGTCAGGAAACTATAAATCAGAGTGTTGGTTTGTGCAAACAGCCAGTAAACCGGAATGGCTGCCAGGGTGCCCATCGTCCCCGGTGCTTTTTTTGCCAGTCCTGAGCCAAAACCAAAAGCCAGAAACAAGATGGGATCAGACAGAATTTGCCGGGGCGTGAGTTTATTTTTACCGTAGTGGGTTTTAAGAAAAATGCTCATAGCCTTTACTGTTAAAGGGTTGGATGGTGCCTGATTTATGCAAGCGCAGACCTGGCGTGGCTTCAATGATGCCGATTTTTGTACAATTGATGGTTAGTTGTGCCGCTTTTTCGGGACTTACGGTAAAGCATAGCTCGTAGTCATCGCCAGCAATCAACGGCATAGTCCAGTCTCCGGTATCATTGATATAAACCAAGACTGCTTCAGACAGCGGCAACGCCTCCCAATCAAGACAAGCGCCGACATGGCTTTGCTCTAAAATGTGACCTAAATCACCCGCCAGCCCATCTGATAGATCAATGCAGGCATTGGCAATACCGCACAACGCCTGCCCTGCTTCAATTTGCGGATCAGGCTGGTTAAAACGTTTGAGTGCCGCTTGCGGATTGTTGCAGTGATAGCCTTGGTTGATTTTTAATCCCAGTCCGGCATCACCTAAGAACCCCGTCATATAAATAAAATCACCTGGCTTTGCGCTTGACCGCAGCAACGCTTGACCTTTTGGAACCAATCCCATCGCCTGAACCGTTAGCGTCAACGGGCCCGACGTGGTATCACCCCCAATCAAATCCACTGAATACCGTTCAGCCAGACTTAAAAAGCCTTTAGAAAAAGCCGTCAACCAAGTCTCGTCAACAGTGGGCAGCGTTAACGCCAGTGTCACTGAAACCGGCTTTGCGCCCATACTGGCCAGATCACTTAAGTTAACCGCCAGTAATTTATGCCCCAGTTGTTCTGGATCAGTTCCCGCAAAAAAATGGACATTTTCTACCATGGTATCGGTAGTGACCGCCAGTTCATAACCGGCTGGAAATGACAATAACGCACAGTCATCACCGATGCCCAGAAGGGTTGATGGATTAATAACCCGCTGCTTGGTGAAGTAACGCTTTATCAGGGAAAATTCGGAAATTGGGGGATGCAGGCTCAAGGTTTACAGATCAGTGTTAGGTTTAGGGATCAAATGTAGGACGGAATAAGATCACCCCATAGACATCAAGTTAAGACATTTCACCACGAAGACACGAAGAACACGAAGAACACGAAGATTTTGCTTTGATTTTTCTTCGTGAACTTCGTGTCTTCGTGGTGAATAAAGCTTTTACCTTGAGCCTTGCGCCCTACTCTTGATTTCTACGGCTCTTTTTTGCTGAGCCACTTTATCCAATATGCCGTTGACGTATTTATGACTGCCATCAGCGCCAAAGTATTTAGCCAGATTAATGCCTTCGTTTAAAACCACGCGATAAGGCATGTCCAGTCGGTTGATCAACTCGTAGGCACCAATTCTTAATATAGCCCTTTCAACCGGATCAATCATATCAACGGGACGGTCGACAAATTCAGTTAACGCCAGATCTATCTCTGCCAAATTTTTAGGCACGCCGTGAAAGAGTTCAGTGAAGTAACTTTTTTGAACATCTTTCAGTCGATCTTCTTCTTTAAATTGGCGCTCAATTTCGACCAGACTCTGTCCTGTCATTTGCCATTGATACAATGCCTGGACAGCTGCTTTACGGGCATTGGTACGCGATGAACTCATTAGGCTTCCAGATTATTAAACAAACTAACCATTTCGATGGCTGACATTGCCGCTTCCGCGCCTTTGTTACCGGCTTTGGTGCCGGCACGCTCTATCGCCTGCTCAATTGAATCAACCGTTAATACGCCAAAACTGACCGGCACATTATATTGCAGGGAAACCTGCGCCAGACCTTTTACACATTCACCGGCAACATATTCAAAATGCGGGGTACCACCACGAATCACTGCGCCCACGGCGATAATGGCATCATATTTTTTGGAGGCAGCTATGCGTTGCACGACCATGGGTAACTCAAACGCACCGGGGGCTTTAACCAGATGGATATTGGCTTTGTCTGCACCGTGACGAACCAGCGCATCTATTGCACCGGCCTCTAACTGCTCAACAATAAAACTGTTAAAACGGGACGCTACAATGCAAAACTTGCCGCCTTGTACCAATAAATTTCCTTCAAACGTTTTTATTGCTGTCATTCTATTTCTCTACTTAAATTACAAAATTCTGTTGTTAATAATACTATTAAGGCAGTACGCAGAAAATATCCCTCCAGAACACGCCTAATTCCCACGCTCCAGCGTGGGAATTCATCCGGCAACGCTCCAGCGTTGCGTGACGCGGGAGCGTCACTGTCGGCATTCCCACGCCGGAGCGTGGGAACGATAGAGTGGGAGTTATTTATTGCGAGTTACCCAATCAGTGTTTCAGGATTGGATTACACTAACCCAATCCGCTTTAAAAATGCCTTAGCCTCGTGTTAAAAGACCCTGGTTTTTAAAAATAGTGTCTCAGCCCACATGCTCGGATACCTCTAAATCAAACCCGGATAACCCGACATATTTTTTGTGGGTGCCCAGCACTTTTAATTTATGTACACCCAAGTCGGCCAAAATTCTTGAACCGGTTCCGGTCATACGCCAATCCGCTGCCTCTTGGGCATTTGCCGTACTGGTGATACCGTTATCTTCCAATTGATAGTGATGAATCAATTCCGCCAATGATTTATTGTCTTCGCTTTGTCTGATGATAACCAAAACGCCGCGACCTTCTTCAGCAATTTTTTGCATGGCCGTTCGAATTGAAACACTGGAATCACTTCGTTTGGATGAAAATACATCGTCCAACAAATTTCGCGCATGAACGCGCACTAAAACCGGCTCACCATCTGAAACCTGTCCCATGACCAACGCCAGATGCAGGTTATTGTCGTTTTTGTCTTGATACGCGTAGAGTCGAAAATCGCCAAATTCGGTAGGATACGCACATTCACTGATGCGCTCCAGCGTATTTTCATGCTGAATACGGTAATGAATCAAATCGGCGATGGTGCCCATTTTAAGATTGTGCTGCTGCGCAAAGATTTCCAAATCCGGTCGCCGCGCCATAGTACCGTCTTCATTAAGAATTTCTACGATAACCGCCGAAGGATCGACACCTGCCAATTTAGCAAAATCACAACCCGCTTCGGTGTGTCCGGCACGACGTAAAACACCGCCCGGATTGGCCATTAACGGGAATATATGCCCCGGCTGCACCAAATCATCCGCTTTAGCATCCGCCGCTACCGCACATTGTACCGTACGCGCCCGATCCGCTGCGGAAATACCGGTAGTCACGCCGGTTGCCGCTTCGATAGAGACTGTAAAATTAGTCGAATGCGCGGTTTTATTTTCATTAACCATTAACGGCAAACGTAACTGCTGACAACGTTCACTGGTTAAGGTTAAACAAATCAGGCCGCGTCCATAACGGGCCATAAAATTAATATCTTCCGGTCGGGTAAAAGCGGCTGCCATTAACAGGTCACCTTCATTTTCGCGGTCTTCATCATCCATAATAATAACCATTTTGCCTTGCCGTAAATCGTCTATAATTTCTTCAATTGTATTCATTAACCAAAAAACCCACTTTTTTGCAATAATTCTTCTGTGATGCCGCCCTGATTATAAGCGGCCGCTTCGCCTTGCATTAAACGCTCCATATAACGCGCCAGCAAGTCTACTTCAAGATTAACCGGTGTGCCGACTGTCGCCTCGCCCAGCGTCGTATCTTTTAAGGTATAGGGTACGATATTAACACTAAATTCTGCACCCTTAACGTCATTGACCGTTAAACTAATGCCGTTGATGCAAATTGAGCCTTTTTCAGCAATGTATTTTGCCAAATTGTCAGGGGCTTTAAGGGTAAAACGGTAAGAACGTCCATCCGCTTTTTTACCGATAATTTTACCGATTCCGTCAACATGTCCGCTAACAATATGTCCGCCCATTCGGGTGGAGGGCGTTAAAGCCAGTTCCAGATTAACCGGCGTACCCGTTGTTGCGGTATTTAAAATGGTTCTGGACAAGGTTTCATTGGACACATCCGCACAAAAATAATGTGCACCCAACTCCACCGCCGTTAAACAAACCCCGTTAACAGCAATGCTGTCACCCAACGCAACGTCTGTTAGGGATAAACTGCCGGTGTCTATTTTCAACCGGCAATCCCCTGCCCTGCGCTCGATTGCCGCTATTTTGCCGATGGCTAAAATAATACCTGTAAACATGATTTTTACAACCTTTCAAGAAAAGTAGCGGGCGAAGAAATAATGATGTCCCGAAACGGATTTAGAACCAGCAGGTCATTATCGCCACTAATAATATGACTGGCTTTCCCGCTAATCGCTAACTCCAAAAATTTATTATCCTTGTTGTCCCTGCAATCCGTTATCACATCGGTGACTTGGATAACGTCCGCTTTACGAACCAAAGCCGCAAAAAATTCTAGCCGCTGCCTTTGCGAAATATACTTATTAAACTTTGGTCGGCAGAAAACCTCATCCAATTCTGCAAGCGTCTCTTCCGACACCAATAACTGTGCTTGTAAAACCACATAATCAAACGCTTGCCGTGACACTGAACGAGGAAGTAAAACCGCACTTACTGCAACATTAGTATCAATAACCACACGCACTTTATTTTTCATTGAGTAATGACGCTAACAGCTCTGGAGTCATTCCTTGTGATTCTGAATAACATCCAATTTCATCCATTATTTCTGTTAATGACCGGTTTGAGTTCAACATCAATTCTTTTAAGCGCAGATTCAATAAAAAATTGAGGTGCTGTTTTTCATCCACGGATGCTTGAAAAAACGACCGTGCCACCTCGTTGTCCACTTCAATAGAAATAGTTGTCATAAATACCTCTTATAAATAACAGCTGTAAGATAACAGCACTTTGCTGCCTGCCATTTTATCTGCTCCGTTTATATACCTGTCAACAGGAATGTCCTTTGCCCTGAATTATTATTTAGGTGTTAGTGTTAATTTTAAATCAGGCCCAACCTGCCTGACATCACGCAGCGTTAAGCTTTTTTTATCTATCATCGCCTGTAATCCCGGCACGGTAAACAACCCGCGTCCTTGATCGCCCAAAATACAGGGTGCCATGTAAACAACCAGTTCATCAAGCAGATTTTCGGTGAGTAACGCGCCATTAAGCACAGAGCCCGCCTCAACCAGTACTTCGTTGATTTGCTGCTGCGCTAAAAAATCCATCACTGCATGCAGATCAAGTCGGGAATTTTTATCAGCCAGCTGATAAACTTCAAAACCGATGGCTTGCAAAGCTTGTTGTTTTTGTTCGTCCTGTGAACACGTTAAAATAAGACTGCGTCCCGCCAGCTTTGCCATTCGGGCAGTAACCGGCATCATTAATGTAGAATCCAGTACGACCCTAACAGGTTGCACCACATCCCAATCAACCCGGGCATTTAAGGCCGGATCATCAGCGAGTACCGTATTGATACCCGTCAAAATAGCTGAGCTCTCTGCCCTTAACCGATGCACATCGGCTCTGGCTTCGGCTGACGTGATCCATTTACTTTCACCCGACGCCATCGCGGTACGTCCATCCAGACTCATCGCCAGTTTGCTGCGAACAAAGGAACGGTTTTCTGTCATCCTTTTAATAAAGCCACGATTTAAGGTATGTGCATCTTCCTGTAAAACACCACAAATTACCTCAATGCCTGCGGTCTTAAGTTTTTCAAGTCCACGACCGGACACCAGTGGATTAGGATCTTGCATGGCGACTACGACACGACTAATCCCCGCTTGTATCAAGGCATCGCAACACGGCGGCGTTTTGCCATGGTGGCTACAGGGTTCTAAAGTGACATAAGCCGTGGCACCGTTAGCATCCGTGCTGTTTTTTAACGCTTCAACTTCGGCATGACCCAGACCGGCTTTAACATGCCAGCCTTCTCCGACAACCTGGCCATCCCTGACTAAAACACAACCCACGCGCGGGTTGGGATCAGTTGTATAGCGGCCTTGTTTAGCCAGTTGAAGGGCTCTGGCCATATAAAAAGCATCTTGCCTGGCTGTCATTACTTTTTTTGTAAATCTTGAATCATGTCGGTAAATTCACTCACATCCTGAAAACTGCGATACACCGAGGCAAACCGAACATAAGCGACGTGATCCAATAAACTCAATTCTTTCATTACCTTTTCGCCCAGCGCCTGTACCGGTATTTCACGGTCGCCCATTTCCATTAATTCTTTTTTTATACGATTAATGGCCGCCTCAATAGCATCACCGCCAACCGGTCTTTTTTCCAGTGCTTTTAACATCCCCGAGCGCAATTTGCGTTCTTCAAAAGGCTCACGAATGCCATCGCGCTTGATAACTCGCGGCAGGGTTAATTCAGCCGTTTCAAAGGTGGTAAAGCGTTCTTTACAAACATTACATTCACGTCGACGACGAACCTGATCGCCTTCATTGACTAATCTGGAATCAAGAACCCGTGTATCTTGTGCCGCACAAAACGGACATCGCATAAATAAGCCACTGTTTTTATATACCGAAAACTCGGCCTTTAAACTCAAAACCCGTTATTTTACAACATTTTATTAGTTTATCTGACTTTTATTTTTATAATCAGTTATTTAATGCCGGTCAATTTTACAACCCGCCCTTCCGCTGCGGATTGCAAGGCGGCGTTAATAATTTGGCAATTAGCTTTTGCATCATCCAGCGACAATAAAGGCTGATGGCCATTTAATACGCAGGCACTAAAATGCTCGATTTCAAGACGGAAATGATTATCGGCGGGCAAGCGTTCTTCACAGTGCTTACCGTCTTCAGTCCACCATGAAATCACGGGGACGTCACCCGGCAGTTGCCAGACGACATGGCATTTTATGCCGCCCTTTGTGCCTATAATTTCATACTCACAACGCCGCGCACGCTCAAAGCTAAAATCGAAATGTGCGTATTTTCCCGCGCCAAAATCAATAATACCGCTGGTCGTAATATCAGCGCCGCTCTCAACATATTTGGCCATCGCTGTTACGGCTACCGGATCTTGATTAAAAAACATCCGTGCAGAATGAATGGCGTAACAACCAATATCCCACATCGCACCACCGCCATGCTCGACACTTTCTACCAAACGATAGAGGCGTGCAGGTTTCATCATAAAAGAATAACTCGCACGCACCGACCTTACTTCGCCTATTATCCCTGAATCAATCAATTCCTGAACGCGAGTGTGTTGCGGATGAAACCGGTACATAAAACCTTCCATGACCGTCACTTTATGCTTAAGCGCGGCCGCTTTAATGGCGTCGATGTCAGCCACAGTCAACGCCATAGGTTTCTCGCACAAAACATGTTTACCGGATTCAATCGCTCGCAGTACCCATTCGGCATGTTCATGATTTGCCAGCGGCACATACACGGCATCAATGTCGGCATTGCCCAGCAATTCCTCCAGATTATTGTAGGCTTGAACATTCTGTTGATGATGCGGAGCAAACTGCGCAAGCGTTTGCGCGGCCGCACCGGGGCGACGACTGGCAATTGCAACCAGTTTGGCATTTGAAGCTTCCACGATGGCGGGCAGCAAACGCTCGTTAATACGGGCCGCACCTAAAATACCCCAGCGTAATTTTGTTTTGATAGTCATAACTATTAATCCTGTTCGTGTGTGGCCAGCACTTCAGGCTTGCCGATTTGGGAGCGGTCTATTTTTATGCGGTTTTCTGTAACAATATCCGTGTGTTGTAGGGGCAATTCCTTGCGGTTGCCCTGCCAACATCGTGGCATTAAAGGGCAGGCGTAAAGCCTGCCCCTACAAAAAAATGTCTCGCATCGTGGAAAAAAGCAAAGCTCCTGTTTCCCAATCGCGGGTTTAAGAGTGCAAACCTAGGTTTGTACTCCGGCCTTTAGGCAGCTCGCAATAAATAATTTTCCACTTTATAGCTTTCACACGCTTCGTACACAGCCTTCTAGGAATCATTAAGTCGGTGGTGCTCGCGGAGTCAGGTAATGATTGCGAGTTACCTTAATTATCGATCAAGGTATTTTTTGATTTTGCATACAAGGCAGCGCCAACAATGCCTGCCTGGTTTAAAAAAGCGGCCGCTCTTACGGGCGCTTCTACGGTAATTTGTTTTTTAAATTTCTCGAATCGTTTACTTGCACCGCCCCCTAAAATAATCAGATCGGGCCAAAACAGCTTTTCCATCACATTAAGGTAATTGTTGAAGCGATTACCCCAGCGTTTCCAGCTTAAGTCTTCATTTTTTCGAACGGCATCAGCGGCATGATGCTCGGCTTTTTTGCCATTTTTTAAATATAAATGACCCAATTCCGTATTGGGCAGTAATTTACCATCGCTAAAAAGAACGGTACCCAAGCCTGTCCCAATAGTTATCAGCAAAACAACACCGGCTTGCCCCAAACCCTCGCCAAAATGCATCTCTGCCATACCGGCTGCATCCGCATCATTCACGCAATAACAGGCACATTTAGTGGCTTCTGAAAACAACTTCTCGATATTGATACCGATAAACGCAGGCGATATGTTGGAAGCGGTTCGTGGTACACCGTGTTGAATAGCGGCCGGAAAACCACAGCCCACCAAGCCGCTCCAGTTAAAATGGATAACCAATTGCGCAAGGATTGCTGCAACAGCTTCCGGTGTTGCCGGATGTGGCGTATCAATACGGTACCTATCAGTAACCAGCTCACCCGTTTCAGTGTCAACAATGGCTCCTTTGATACCTGAACCGCCTATATCCACGCCGAGAATTAGCATAAAAATTCCTGATAATTTATTTGAATTTAAAAAAATTCACCACGAAGGCACGAAGAACACGAAGAACACGAAGATATTTTGTTTTTGAAACGGTATTTAATATTAACCCGTCCTGACCTCAAACAAACATAGAGGCTTTCAGAAATTAAATTTCCATTACATGAATATTTAGTTCACACGGATACCATCCCTTAAAGGGATGGTATCCGTTAGCATCGAAATTATTTATCTGAAAATCTATAACATCAAAAAAAACCCGTTTACAGATGATTTTTTCTTTCTTCGTGTCTTCGTGGTGAATTAATCGGAACAGTAAAAAACGTGCATACTATTCATGCACGTTCCTTTTTTAATCGGTTACTTGGTTAATTTTGCACTCAATTGTCCTGACCATTGGCCAAAAAAAGCACCAACAACAATGGAAATAGAGATTACCAGCAAAGGATTGCTCAGAGAAATACTCAGCAAAACTTCTTGGTTTAATTTGTCAGGTGTTTGCAACAAATAAGCAAATGTTGATGAATAACCTAAAACGCTGGCAGGGATTGTGGCGAGTTGTGGAATATTTGCCGCAAGACACATAACCACCACAGAAATAGCAACGGTAACAGCCGCCATAAAAGGAAAGCCAAGAAGGGCTGTCGATGGAATGTTGGTGAGTAAAATAGCGGTGAACCAGGCCATAAATACGCCGAAAATTCCACACACAATAGTGTTTATCAACGCTTCTTTAGTCGCACCCAGAAAAAAGTAGGCGGCCCATGCGATAGTTGCGGCCCAGATAAAAAAGAATCCGCTCAAAGGCCCTACTGCCAAAAATGTTGCAACACCGGCCAGACCGCCAATACTTAATGAGAGTGCGGTCAATGAGTCAAAAGAGAGTGCTTTTAGTTTATCCATAATATATATCTCAAAAAAATTCACCTCACATTATAGATAGCCAGATTTCACATTGAGGCGGTTCTATGAAATCCAACATTTTGGGTTTATCAAATGACCTGATAAACCCGTCTTTATCGAGTGTTGTCGAATATTACCCCAACGCACTCAAATAAGTTGCCAATTCTATACTTTACTGATGATGCAGGTCAATTCGTAAGACGGCATTCATTGATATAGAGTGGCTTAGAAGTAAAGCAACATAAAGCTCCCTCTCCCTCCGGGAGAGGGCTGGGGTGAGGGAATATAAATGGTCAAGTATTTCATGCGCGTTCCTTAGCGTATCGAAGGGCGTAGCGCGTGGTGGCGTTTCCGGCATATCGTACAGAGCGCCGGAAACACTTATTCTCGCTTGCGCTCAAAAAGCCTTATTCCGACCTACGCCGTTTCTGGCACTTAAGCAACAAAACTTGTGTAGCTGGTATAAGCCCGATAAATGGCAAGCGCCGATAGCATCAGAAAAATGGTTCCGCTAATTTTATGCAGCAAGACTAAAGACACCTTTTTTAATAAGGTGCGTCCGGCAATAATACCCAAAGCCGATATTGAGGCCAGTGCCGTTGTAGAGCCCAGCCATACTGCCAGTGGTGCGGCCGTACTGCTTAAGGCAACAACAGCCAACTGGGTTTTGTCACCAAACTCAGCCACGGTAATCAATAAAAAAGTGGTAAAGAAAATACCATGACCGCTTTTTTCCTTAACGGCCTCATCGTCATCCTCTTCTTGCATGCGTAACGAATGAATCCCAAAGGCGGCAAACAAAAAAGCCACCGTGACCGCTACGATGTAGTTCGGCAACCAACTGGCAATAGCAACACCAAAAACAACGGCCAGAGTATTTAAAAAGGCAAAAGCCGCGATAGCGCCCAGCAAAACCGGCATGGCTCTGTGCCGGGATGCTAGCGTCATGCAAACCAGTTGGCTTTTATCGCCAATTTCCGCCGCTGCAATTAAGGCAAAACTGGTCGCAGAGGTCGCTGATAATTCGGTAATATTGCCGGTAGTTAATGCATTTAAAAATTGCTGCAAATTGTTTTGAAGAGTGCCCATTCTTGTCCTTGAAAACGCCCGGGAAAGTTCGTTGGTGAAAGTCGTATTAGCCATAGACATCAACTTAAGACATTTCACCACGAAGACACGAAGATTTCTTTGGTTTTTCTTCGTGAACTTCGTGTCTTCGTGGTGAATTAATATCTTTAAGGGATGAAAATCGTATTAGCCCAGCATGTTATCCAAAAACATCATAATAATGAAGCCAATCATCAAAGCAAAGGTTGCATAACGTGAACGCCCGTCCGAATGCGTTTCGGGGATAATCTCTTCACTGATAACAAAGAGCATGGCACCGGCGGCAAAACCCATGGCAATCGGTAAAATAGGTTCAAAAGCCGTCACCATGGTAATGCCCAGCAAACCACCCACCGGTTCAACCAGGCCCGTTAAGGTGGCGATACCGACCGCTTTCCATTTATTGTAACCCAAACCTACCAAGGGCAAGGCAACAGCCAAACCTTCAGGAATATTTTGCAAAGCGATGGCGATTGCCAGAACGATGCCGTTTTTCATTTCGCCAGAACCAAAACTAACACCCACAGACATGCCTTCAGGAAAATTGTGGATGGTGATGGCAATAATGAACAGCCAGACTTTTTTTAAGGAAGACAATTGCACATCTGAAATTGAATCAAAATGCACATGCGGCAGTTGGCGGTCAGCGTAATGCAAAAACGCGGCACCTATCAACATGCCGATGGAAACAACATAAATGCCTTTCCCCGGCCAAATTAAATTACCGTAAGTGATACCTGGCACGAGCAGGGAAAATGCAGTCGCCGCCAACATAACACCGGCCGCAGCACCCAACATGCTGTTAAATAAATTACGTGAGATATTCTTAAAGAACAAGGCCGGTAAAGCACCCACGCCGGTAGCCAGACCCGCTAAAATACTGGCAAAAAAACCGACAACAACAATCTTGCCAAAAGCTAGATACAAAAAACCAAAAAAGACCAACTGTGATAATAAAAATAA
>Ga0194058_10001445_pt1 | contig 11820 bp, 8 predicted proteins | sample SepL4417m_MetaG_FD_155490 | JGI IMG/M metagenome (GOLD analysis project Ga0194058, IMG submission 155490) | Anoxic zone freshwater microbial communities from boreal shield lake in IISD Experimental Lakes Area, Ontario, Canada - Sep2016-L442-17m | ecosystem: Environmental > Aquatic > Freshwater >... | reverse complement strand
ATATCAGACGAAGAACTGAAGGCTGTAAAATTGAAACAAGAGGAATTTCATGGGGAATGGAATTATTGTATTTATCCATAATATTTTGAAAAGTTAATTTTGTGTGGTGCCTTAGTATTTCAGCTTGTGTATTTTCGCTAAAATGCCTGCACAAAGGAAAGACATCATTCACTACAGAAATATGAATGATGTGTGCTATATTTTCATATTCCTTTTCTTTTTTAAGTTTCAATAATACTACTATCGACAACAAAAAAATTATACTAGTACAGCAAACAATAAACCACATAGCTTTCCCCATTAAGTTTGATTGACAAAGACCAACTCCTTTTGTATCCCTTTTGTAACAGAAAAAACCACGCGAGTCAAGGCTGCAATAATAATCAACCAGCAGACAGGAAACAATGTGCAGTGAACGGCAGGCAATGGTCGATATTCAATAAACAGCAAACACTGATCAAAAATCAACAACCCAGTACCAAGCCATAAAAAAACTCACTTCCATAAATGGATATATGGAAGTGGGACTTGAGAAATAAATATCAGAAAAATAATTCCTTTAATGCTCGAAAATTAAAAAGTTTCAAAGGAAGCTGAACCGTCAGGGGCAGTTGCTAGGCACGCTCCACGCAAAATTGTGCTTTTGCCAGCTGTCAGGCGCACTTTGATTTTTTCCGCATCAGTAGAAGACAATCCAGCTTTGAGCATAATCCGCACAGGCATCATTGCTTGATCCTTGATGATTCCCTTTGCATAAGTTCCGCCAGCAGGAATACCTTCGGAAATTGCCAATTCCCAAACCAGTTCTTTGCCTGCTGGCATTTTGCCTTGATTGCAAAGTTGCCAATCGCTTTTCATTTTTTCAGCCATTGTCTGAGTTCCACTGCTCGCACCAGTCTCCGCAGGTGTTGCTTTTTTCTTGGCTGGCAATTTCTTGTTTTCCACAGCACCCTGCTCAATATTATTTGCACCCAAACCGCCCGCCATTGGCACAGCGTTGGTTTTTGAATTGGCCTTTTGATCAGTGGTCGAATTTTGAGCAGTCGCTGAAGTTGCAGTTTTCTTTTTGGCAAAAAGCAAAAACGCACCAGACAAAAGACCCAAGAAAACCATCACCCCCACAAAAATCTTGATTTTTAGATTCATTTTGTTTTTATTTATAGAGAGGCAACTTAATTAGTGGTAGATAATCGTTGGAGGTCGAGCCTCCATTAGGGAGGCTCGACCTCCTTGTAACCACCAACAACTCACTTAACTTCGTATTGTTACTTTTTAAAATCTAGCGTCGCTATCAATCACTAATTTTTTTTTGAGCGACATTGCCCCGCGTTTGCGAATGGTGCGCACTTTGTCTTTTTGATGCACAATTTGTTGCTCCAACTCCTCCACGCACAAATCAATTGAGGCTTCCACGCTTTCGGTGGTGTTTTCACTGCGAAAAAGATTGTGCGGAGTTTTGATCATCACCTCCACGCGAAATTTTCCTTTTTTGTCCAAATCAACTTCCACTTCCGTCAACAAAACATCTTCTGCAAATTTCTTGTCCAAACTAGTCAAGCGCTTTTCAATATATTCTCTGGTTTTTTGATCAAGCGTCAACCCCTTAAACAAAAATCTCAAGTTTTCTGTTGTGCTCATATTTTTGAAAATTAAAAAATTAAAATCCCAAATAATTCACCTCTTCCACCAACTGCACGCCAAACTGATCGCGCACCTGTTGCTTGATGAAGCTTACTAGCATTATAACATTTTCTGCGGTAGCCTCGCCAGTGTTGATAAGATAATTCGTGTGCGCCTCACTCACTTGCGCGCCGCCAATGGTTTTGCCCCTTAAGCCTGCCATTTCAATAATCCAACCAGCAGGCACAACCCCATTGCGCGCAGGCACGCCCTTTTCCCGTTCAAATTCTTGGAGCAATTTTTCATCAGCAATTTTTGGATTCATGAAATATGAACCTGCACTCTTGGCACCTTGCAAACCCTTGCTGGTTCTGCTTAAAACAATTTCCTTGACCTTGGCTTGGCAAGCTTCTTTATTGGAAACCGTCAAATCTAAAGAAGCTGAAATTACAATCAAATTTGGATTTTTTTTAAAAATACTCGAGCGATAAACAAATCGCATTGCCGGCCTTTGAATTTTTCAATTCCCAAAGTTTCACTGCTTATCGCACTCACTTCAAGCACGAAGCTACCAACCTCTGTCCCATAAGCACCAGCATTGCCCCGCACCGCACCGCCAAAAGTCCCAGGAACCCCAGCCAAAGCTTCAATGCCACTCAAACCATTTTCGGCCGCAAAATTGATCACCTTAATCAACGGTACGCCCGCGCTGGCTTCCAATTTTCCATCTACATTGATAGTTATTTCATTAATTTTCATCCGAACAATCAAACCCGCAAAGCCACTGTCACTAATCAGCAAATTTGTCCCACCCGCCAAAACATAATAAGGCAAGGATTTTTCCTTGGCAAAAAGCAACGCTTCCTTCAAATCTTCAAGAGTTTTCACTTCTGCGTAATACTGCGCCTGCCCGCCAATGCGAAAAGAAGTCAGTGGCGCCAACGGAATTTTTTCTTGAATATTAAGCATAGTTTTAATACATTTTAACAATTTATTTCCTGTCCCTCCACTTCCTAACCTCCTCAAGCACCAAAACTGCCAAAGTCGTCACCGCCACTGCCACCCAATCTTGCCAAGCGATTGGCACCATATGCAGATACTGCGCAAGCCATGGGACATAAATAAAGCATAGCAAAATTCCAACCGAAATGCCAATTGCCCCCAAAGCATAAATATTTCTGAAAAAACCAATTGCGAAAACCGAAAGCTTCTCACTGCGCGCTGCCAACAAATTGGCCATCTGACTCATTGAAAGTACCGCATAAACCACTGTGGTTGAACGCAAATATAGTACGCTAGTTGGATCAATTTTATTGCCGAAATCCCAGCCTCCTCTTTTCATTGAAAGCACAAACGCCACCACTGCCCCCATTGCCATCAAGAAACCAACCGCCAAAAGCCTGAAAATACCAGCTTTGTTGATAATTTTCTCCTTGGCCTTAAACGGTTTACGCTCCATGATATCTGGCTCAGAAGGCTCAAGACTCAAAGAGAAAGATGGAAAAATATCCGTTCCAAGATCAATCGCCAGAATTTGAACTGCTGTGATTGGCGCTGGCAAACCGAATAAAACCCCCAACACCACCGTGAAAAATTCACTCACATTGGAAGTGAAAACATAATACACAAATTTTCGCAAATTTTGATAAATTGTGCGACCTTTTCTGATGGCGCCCACAATTGAAGCAAAATTATCATCCAGTAAAATCATATCGGCCGCATTCTTGGCCACATCCGTGCCAATGTTCCCCATTGCAATGCCGATATCAGCCCTTTTCAACGCTGGTGCATCGTTGACCCCATCTCCCGTCATCGCAATCACAAAGCCAGCTTGCTTGAGTGCGCTGGCAATGCGCAATTTTTGCGCAGGCGCAATGCGGGCAAACGCCACTTCTCTGCTTTTTATTTTTTCCATCAGTTGCTGATCTGAAAGTTTGTCCAAGGCCTGACCATTGATCACCTCACTATGTGGCGATTTCAAAAGTCCAACTTTGCGGGCAATCGCCTTGGCTGTGATTTCATAATCGCCTGTAATCATAATCACTTTGATGCCACTGCGTATGCATTGCGCAATAGCTTTGTGCACATCCAAACGAGGCGGGTCAATCATACCCATCATTCCCATCCAAACCAAATCTTTTTCCGCTTGTACCTTGTATTCACTTTCCTCGCAAGCAGTCAAATCGCGCACCGCAAAAGCCAGCACCCGCAAAGCCTGCTGTGACATCGCATTAAAACTGTTGCGCGCTCTTTCTTTGTCTTGCGCTGTAAATTCCACCAATTTACCCTCCACTTGTTTTTTCGTGCAAAGTTCCAACAGCACATCTGGCGAACCTTTCACAAAAGCCGTCACTGCCTTATCCTGCTTATTTCTGAAAATCACACTCATTCGCATTCGCTCAGAAGAAAAAGGATTTTCATCAATCTTTTCCAAGTCTTGCCCAAAAAAAGTCAAATCATTTTGAAACTTTTTCGCCACCACCAAAAGCGCGCCTTCCGTCGGATCGCCAGAGATCGAGCATAAACCATTTTTTTCCACCACATCCGCATCGTTGCAAAGCACGCCAATTTGCAAAAGTTTTTGCAAAGGCAAATTCTGGGCAGTTTCAATTTTGCGTCCAAAGAGAAAAAAATCACCTTTGCTTGCATAGCCTTCCCCATCCACGGTCAAATCCTCCTGTCCACACAAAATGTTGGTCACCATCAATTCATTGCGCGTGATGGTGCCAGTTTTGTCAGTGCAAATAATATCCACGGATGCCAAAGTTTCCACGGCATTTAATTTTTTCGCCAACACATTTCGCCCCAACAAACTTTTCATCCCCAAGGAAAGTGCCACCGAAATCGCAGCCGGCAATCCCTCTGGCACCACCGAAACTGAAAGCGCCAACGCAAACAAAAAATTATTATAAAGCGAAGCGCCAGAAAAATACCCCGTAATCAGAACCAACACCCCAATCGACAACGCTGCCACTGTCACTTCCTTACCCAGCACTCGCATTTGTTTCTGCAGTGGCGTCTCATCTTCTTTCACCTCCGCCACCAAATTGGCAATTGTTCCTAACTGTGTTCGCATTCCAGTTTGAGTTATCACCGCCACCGCTGTACCTCGCATCAAAGTAGTGCCCATGAAAAGCATGTTGTCCATATCCGCTAACGACAAATTTTCTGCCGATAGCGCGCCCAAAGTTTTTTTGCCCGCCTTGGATTCGCCTGTAAAAATAAATTCATTGACATAAACATCATAACCTTCCAGCAAATAGGCATCTGCCGGCACCGTGTCGCCAGAGGCCAGATGAACAATATCGCCTGTCACCAAAAATTTGGCATCAATTTCCATTCTTTCGCCATCGCGCGAAACAATTGCAAAATCACTGGTCAATTTTTGAATATGTTCCAAGGTTTTTTCTGCTCGATATTCCTGAAAAAAACCAATCAAAGCGTTGATGCCGACGATTAGCAAGATGATGGTGGTGTCGCGATATTCGCCAAACAAAAAAGCCAGACTGCCTGCCACCAGCAAAATCCAAACCAGCGCATCATTAAATTGTGCCACCAAAATTGAAAACCAACTCCAGTTTTGTTTTTTTTCAACCTCATTAAAACCGGCTGTCTCAAGCCTCTCCCGCGCATCTTCACTTGTCAAGCCCTCCACGCTTGCCCCACATTTTTTCAAAACCTCTTCCTTGGTCAAATTATATGTTTGTTTTTGCATTTTATTTTTATTTCTTAACTTCGAATAGTTTCTTATTTTTATTCCTATCACACCCCGAATAAACATGCTTTTATTCAGAGCACACCCCGAAATAAATTTTTGTTATTTCTCAAACCTATAAATCAAAATATTGGCGTATTATTCAATCAATACAAAACCAACCTACTCAATCAGCATCCATTTCCAAACTGGTAAAATGTGCACTGTTTTTTTGCCGATTTTTCTTTCTTCCTCTTGATTCTTGGTCAACAAATATCCTTCCTTCAGATCAAACTTCTCCATCGCCTCAAGCAGACCAGCCATTTCTCTTTTTTCAGTTTGTGCATCAAGTTGCTTGGTAACTTGGATAGCCTGTGAAATTTTCAACCCCTGTTTAATCACGAAATCACATTCATGCTTGCCTTTTGAATAATAGACTTTTTTGCCAGCTTGCAACAATTTGATGAAAACCAGATTTTCCAATAATCTGCCATAATTTTCACTAAAAGCAAACGAAACTGCATTGATAAAGCCATTATCCACAGCATAAACCTTCTTGGGAAAATTCTCTTGTTTTTTTATGGAATATTGATAATTTGAAATTTCAAAAAGCAAAAAAGATTTTTCAAAAAAACTGATGTATTCCTTGACTGTTTTATCATGAATTTTCAAATATTCTCCCAATGAATTATAACTATAACCGTTTCCTATATTGGAAAAAAGATACAGCAACAAATTTTCAATATCTTGAGTTTTTTTGATTTCAAACCTGGGAATGATATCTTGATACAAAATATTTTTATAGTAGTTTATCAAAAGCTCTTTTTTTATTTCATTTTTCTTCTCCAAAACAACTTCTGGGAATCCCCCATCCTTAATATAACCCTTAAAAATTTTCTCAATTACCAAGGCATTTTGCAAGACATCAAATTTCTCAAGATGGGCTACATTTTTGACCCCTAGCAATTCTCCAAAATTGAAAGGGAAGATATTTTTGGCAATAGATCTGCCAGAAAGCAAGGTGGCCATTTCTTGCGAGAGCAGTTGGGAATTTGAACCTGTGATGAAAAACTTTATTTTTCCTTTTTCATAAGCTGCTTTCACAAAAACTTGCCAACCCTCAAAAAACTGAATTTCATCCAAAAAGACAAAGACCTTTCCTTGTGGCTCCATCATCAGCAAATATTGCTCAAAAATTTTTTGCAAATTATTCGGATCCTCCCTGAGGGCATAGAGGAATGGATCTTCCAAATTTAAAAAGAGAATATTGCGCGGATTCACCTTTTTTTGTTTGATAAGATAATTTATCAATTGTTTGGAAACAGTTGATTTTCCACTTCTACGCACACCCAAAATCGCCAAAATTTGACGCGTCGCAACCAGCTTTTCAAGTTTGGTAGTCACCTCTCTTGAAAAGCCACTTGCAAAAAAACCTTCTTGCCAATGTGTATTTTGTTCTGTAATGTATTTTTCAAACATTCGGTTTGTATTACGAATTAAATGCCTTTTATTCGTAGTGTACTACGAATAAAAATATAGTCAAGTTGTGGCTTTCGAGCTTCACCGCTCAAACCTATAAATCAAAATATTGCTATATTTATCAACCAGCACCCAACCTTGGGTGGAAAAAGAATCACTGTCACGCAGGGGCGTGTTGGAGATAATGAGCGCCTGGGGATCATTGCAAATGTCATCTTGATTTTCAGTGCGCTTGAGCCCGCCGCCGATGGCTGCCCAAAAAGAAGGATTGTACCCAGGCCAATTTTGATTAAACAGCGTCAACCGCTGACCGCCCAAATAATATTTCGTAATCACATAGTCAAAAGCCGTGAAAATGTAAAAATTATTGTTCTGATATTTGTCCAAGTGTAAAATCATTTCATTGTAACCTTGCGAATTTTTCAGTGGCACAATCAAGACAATCAAGCCCAAATAAATTGCGAAAAGCAAAACCACCACCCAATTCTTGAGTCGTGAAAGCCAAAGTCCAATGAAAATAAAAATGAAATAAGCAGCTGGAAGCAAATAGCGCGCCACAAAATATTGTTGCTCTGGCATCGTCACGGAAAGACCATAAATAATCCCCATGAAACCTAGGGAGAAAATCAGCAAACTGACCACCTTGAACTTTTTTTCTTTGCGAAGCAGATAAACAATTCCAATGCCAAACAGCATCGCCAACACCATCCGAATGGAAATATGCGCAATGCCTCGCATTTCATTGGGTTGAGGCATCCCTGAAGACATTTCCCCCAAGGGCGTGCCGAACAAAAACATTTGAATGTTCACCACAATGTCGCCCAAACTGGCAATCTTGACCCAACTCAGATTCGTGCCTTTCATGGAAATGTGATGCACAAACATTTTCAGCCAAGGCAGAAAAACCATAAAGGCCGTTGCATATCCCCAAAAAATTTCTTTGGTTGCCAAAACTTTTTTGCAAAGTTTTTTCACTTTGACAAAAAAACTTCCTCCACTTGTCCAATCAATTTCCACCATCTTCCAAATCACAAAAACCGGTGCGTACACAGTGGCAAAAATAATGCCCATATAGTGCGTGAGCATCGAAAGTCCCGTGAAAAATCCCCACCAAAGAAAATCTTTTCGCTTGCCAGCTTGCAAACCTTTCACAAAAAAATATGCTCCAAACAAAATCAAGGAAACCAGCATCGTGTACATGCGAGCCTCTTGGGAATATTGAATAGCAAAGGGCGAAAGCGTTGCAACTAGCGCTGACAAAAGTCCGACTTTTTCATTGAAAAGTTGCTTGGCCAGCAAATAAAGCGCCCACACGCACAGCACCCCAAAAATCGCCGAAAAAAGCCTGATGCCGAACACGCTATAGTTGAAAAAGAAGGCAAAAGCTTTGAGCGCCATATAATAGAGTGGCGGATGCACATCATTGATGGTCATCACAATCATATCCCAAAATTTTTCCTTCACCGCCACCCCCGTGAACGCTTCATCATACCAAAAATCCCTGTTAACTAAACCTCTAAAGCGATTGTATCCTGCCAACCCTAGAATCAGCCAAATATAATATTTCGCAAAATATCCCGCCCTGATTTTTTTCAACAATTCCAAGGATTTTTTTTCCATATATTTAGCAATGTAACAATTTAACCATGCAGCAATTTCTGAGCCACTTTCCAAACATCCCCTGCGCCCATAGTGATCAAAACTTCAAAATCACCAGCATTTTCTTTGACATAAGAAACCACTTCTTCCATTGTAGCAAGATACTGCGCTTTGCCAAATTGATATTTGTTAATCAGCGCCACCAGCTCCGCCGAAGAAACCCCACCGTGCGCTTCACGGGCACTGCCATAGATGTCAATCACAATCACCTTGTCCGTGTCATCAAAACTTTGCGCAAAATCTTGGAGCAGTGCTTTGGTGCGAGTGAAAGTGTGCGGGTGAAAAACCGTCCAAATTCTTTTCTCGCCAAAGCGCGCCCTTGCACCACTCAAAGTCGCTTTGATTTCATCTGGGTGATGCGCATAATCATCAATCAAAATGGCATTTTTGAAAGTTCCCACCTGCTCAAACCTGCGAGCAGTTCCGCGAAATTGCTTGAGCGCCAAAGCAACTTTGGCCAAGTCCAAACCCATGGCGTGACAAAGTGCCACCACGGACGCGCAATTGAGCACATTGTGCTTGCCAGCCAGTGGCGTTAAAAATGTCCCTAGATTCTGCCCACTGCGTTCTATTTCAAAGGATTGATGAATTAGATCTTGATTTGAAATTTGTAATTTTAAATTTGAAATTTTATATTTATTTTCCTGCCCAAAGCCATAACTCAAAACTTGGCAAGTCGCCGCCTTGGCAACTTCCAAAGTGTCCACACTGTCTCCCCAAACCACCAAAAAACCCGCTTTGGGGATTTTGGCCACAAAATCTTGAAAAGCTTTTTTGTAATCTGCAAAAGTTGGAAAAAAATCTGGATGATCCCAATCCACACTGGTCAAAATCACTGACCAAGGATCATAAAATCGCAGCTTGTTTTGATATTCATCTGCCTCTGCCACAAAATAGTCGCCCTTGCCAGCCAGCACGCTACTGTCCCAGCCCAGCACTTTGCTACCCACCAAAGCCGTTGGGTCAGCGCCAGCCATTTGCAAAGCTTGCCCCAAAAGCGCCGAAGTGGTGGTCTTGCCATGACTGCCACAAACTGCAATGCCCAATTTTTCCCGAAAAAGCATCCCCAAAAATTCTGGATAACTAAGCATCGGCAAATTTTTCGCTTTGGCCGTTTGCAATTCCACATTATTTTCCACGCTATACGCTGTCGAAAAAATCACCGCGTCAAAATCGCCCTCGAGATGCCCTGCCTCGAAAGTCTCAAAAAAAGCAATCTCATTTTTTTTCAAAATTGCATCAGTATAAAAAACCTCGCTCGTATCCGAGCCAGAAACTTGGATTCCTCTCCCTTTCAGAAGTTCCGCCACCGCCGTCATCCCCGCGCCCTTGATTCCCACCAAATAAACTTTTTTCAGGTCTTTAATATTCATACTCCTACGAAATTACAAAATTATTACAAAAATACAAAAATCCTACGAATATACGAATCAATTACAAATGTACAAAAACTTAATTGTCATTGCGAGCCTGTACTCAGGCGTGGCAATCCAGAGGGATGCTCCGCCCTGGATCGCCACAAATTTTGAGTACAAAATTTTCGCGATGACGATTTATTAAAATGTTTTAGTATTTAAATGCTCAAATACTTAAATGTTTTTATGCTTATATGCCAATTTTCCCTTTCCTAAAGCAAATTCTCCCCCTTCAAAATCCCGTGGTCCCTATCTCTTGACTTTTTCTGCGTTTGGGTGTATAATTCAAAGTTATAGTTAAATTTTTTATTTATAGTTCATTCAACCACAACCAGGAGTAAGAAATGAAAATTACATGGAAAGGTTACACATTGCTAACAGTGTTGGCAATTTGCTTTTTAGGCTTGAGCTTTATAGGATTCAGTAACCTATGGAGTGGCACCGCAATACATGGAGTAGTGTCACTCTTTGAGCTCGCATGCATAGTGTGTGCGATGTTGGTACTCATTGTGCTATTTGGGGTGATTTTTACCCTACTCAGCAAAGTAGGCGATTTTTTAATTTCCATATTATTAAAAAACTTAGCAAGAATTTTATTAGCACTTAAATTTGTAAAGAGAGAGTGAATGCTAATATCTACTCCTTTTCACGCCGTCTTCTCCTAACCAGAGAAGACGGCTTTTTTTATTCCCCACTTTTTCAAAAAACTCTCCCCAGTGGAACATCAAATCATATAATCATAAAATCATTTAAACATACAATCACTCAAACATAAACTCAACTTGTCATCGCGATCCGCCCTGAGCGGAGTGAGAAAAAAGGAGCAGAGCTCCGCCCTGGATTGCTTCGTCCGCCAGCTGGCGGACTCGCAAAGACAGTTTTTTTAACACCTTTAAACTATTTTATCCCCTAACAATTTAACAATGTAACAATTTATCTCCTTGCCAATTCAATCACTCCATTTGCCAGCACATCGGCGGCGTTGGGATGATAAAATGTTTTGATTTGCTGACCCATCTTGGTTCTCAAATCATCATCCTTCATCAATTTTTCAATTTCTTCCAACAGCAAATGCTGACCCAAATTCGGTTGTTCCAAAACCAAGGCTGCTCCAATTTTTGCCAGCGCAAAAGCATTCATTTCTTGATGGCCATTGGCACTATTTTCCAGGGGAATCAAGATTGCTGACTTGCCATTGGCTGCAATCTCGGCAATTGCATTGGCACCTGCGCGACTAATCACCAAATCAGCCAAGGCAAAAGCATCGCGCATTTGATTGGCATTCAAAAATGGAACTGCCCAATATCCGCCATGCCCAGCTTTCACTCCTTGCCTGGCCGCCTCGGCCACGGTTTGGTCAAAATTTTGCGCTCCAGTTTGGTGGATGATTTGATAGCTGTGCAAAAGTTGAGGCAAAATGTTGGTTAGCGCTTCATTAATCGCTTGCGAACCAAGACTGCCACCCAACACCAACAAAGTTTTGCGCCCAGCCGTGAATTCCAATTGAGTTCGGAGCATCATCGCATCACCCTCAGTCACTTCAAAGCGGATTGGATTGCCAGTGAGCGCCACTTTTTCAGCAGGAAAATACTGCTCCGCTGAAGGATAAGCCACGGCCACGCGATTGGCAAGCTTGGACAAAAATTGATTGGCCACCCCAGGAATTGAATCGGATTCATGCATCAAAATTGGAATGCGATAAAGCCAAGCTGCCAACACCACGGGCACCGCTACGAAACCACCTTTGGAAAAAACTGCATCAGGTGCAAAAATAAACAAGATCCACAAAGCTTGCAAAAAACCAATTGGCATTTTGAAAAAATCCCCAAAATTTTTGAGCGAAAAATAACGCCTAATTTTGCCACTCAGCACAAACTTGGTTTTGATGCCTTCCTCGGCCATCACTTTTTTTTCCATTTCCGCGCCACTGCCCACATACAAAAATTCCACCTC
>Ga0194058_10001444_pt1 | contig 11823 bp, 10 predicted proteins | sample SepL4417m_MetaG_FD_155490 | JGI IMG/M metagenome (GOLD analysis project Ga0194058, IMG submission 155490) | Anoxic zone freshwater microbial communities from boreal shield lake in IISD Experimental Lakes Area, Ontario, Canada - Sep2016-L442-17m | ecosystem: Environmental > Aquatic > Freshwater... | reverse complement strand
CGAGTAAGCTGAGGACCAGGGCACTCAGGGAAGCCGGGGCCCGAGAAATACACATGAGGATAAGTTGTCCGCCTATCCGTTTCCCCTGTTATTACGGAATAGATTTTTCAAGCAAAGGCGAACTGATCGCCTGCAACAACTCGGTTCAAGATATATGTGATTTTATAGAGGCCGATTCGCTGGCTTATCTCAGCCTTCAAGGGATGTTCAAAGCGATGCCGCTTCCTGCGAAACACTTCTGTGCCGCATGTTTCACGGGGAAATACCCCATCAAGATCACGGACGACTCCACCAAAAGCTGCTTGGAATGCCGGCCGCTGGACGCGCTGCAATGGCCCTGACTCATAAGATCTCGCCTTATAGCCAGTGCCGAAATTAAGGCGCATTCGGTCTCCAAATCCCCCCCTTGCCTATCTAAACCACGGAAGTTTGTACGAGTAACTTCGCATTAGGCATTTGTGTGCGAACGCACCATATCGTTCCTCCGCAGCAGCATCGAGGCAAAATCCAAATCCTCGGGTGTGGTGATTTTGATGTTCTCCTGGGAATCCTCAACTACCGTTACAGGTTTGCCCATGCGTTCTACCAACGCTGCGTCATCGGTTCCAGTGAAACCTTCATCCAACGCTTTCTTGTGAGCCTGGATGATCAATGCGGTTCGAAAGGTCTGGGGGGTGTGGGCGAGCCATAGGTCCGACCGAGAAATGGTTTCGAGATATGGACCGTTTTTTTTCTTGACCGTCTCTCGCACCGGCACGCACGCCAGTGCGGCTCCAGAGGACCTGGCCGCTCTTATTGTGTTCGTGATTATTTCGGATGTCACGAGAGGGCGTACCCCATCGTGTATGACCACAATGCCGGTGTCCGCCAACTTTTGGAGACCGTTGTAAACCGATGCCTGGCGGTTCAAGCCTCCTGCTACTATTTCAACAGCCATATCAAGTTTAAATGGATGTAAAATTCTTTCCCGGCAGTAGTCTTCATCCCCTGGCGGCACGGTCAAAACTATACGAGCTATCTGGGAATGCCCAATGAATGCGAACAGAGTACGGACTATCACAGGGATGCCTTCAAGATCAAGATATTGCTTGGGAATACTCGATCCCATTCTCTCTCCGTACCCTCCCGCTGTTACGAGAGCTGCACATGTCATATGAAGATCTCCAAGGAGGTCCGGCTTACAGACCGCACTGCCTCCTTGTGGCTATGGGCAGTGAATTAAGAAACAAACGGTTTTTGGCTTAGCCCTGAACCACGAGCTTAGTCACAATGATATCCAACGCTCAAGAGCCTATTAGTTCGACTATAGCCTTTCTCGCCAGGGCATCCACCATTTCGTTTTCTTCGTGGCTGTTATGTCCCCGGACCCAATACCATTTCACCTGATGGCGTCCAGACGCCGCATCAAGTCGACGCCAGAGGTCCTCGTTTTTTACCGGTGTATTCTGCGCGGTCCGCCAGTCACGTTTTTTCCAATTATTGAGCCACTCTGTCATGCCTTTCATCAAATATTGGGAATCTGTGGAAATCCGGACTTTGCAGGGTCTTCTCAGGACCTCTAAAGCCATAATAGCGGCAGTCATCTCCATGCGGTTGTTGGTTGTCATGGGAGTCGCCCCACTCATTACCTTCTTGGTTCCCTTGAACCGCAAGAGAGCAGCCCATCCTCCGGGTCCGGGATTACCCCTGCAAGCACCATCGGTAAAAATTTCTACGGCATCTTCCACAATGCGCCCTTTCACACACCAGGGGCAATCACACCCTTGCTCGTGCAATTTCGTATGTTATCCTTCAATAACCTTAATCAAAACCTTGCGCTGTCTGGGTCCATCAAACTCACAGAAGAAGATCCCCTGCCATGTCCCCAGGACCGGCGAGCCTCCGGAAATAATTAGGTGGACTGAGCTTCCCATAAGTGAAGCCTTGATATGTGCGTCGGAATTTCCCTCGGTATGACGGTAAGCGTCCTGGTGTGGAATTAATTGGGAAAGTTTGAAAGTTATGTCCATGACCACGGATGGATCGGCGGCTTCGTTGATTGTCACGCCAGCAGTAGTGTGAGAGACATAAACTATCCCAATGCCATCCCTGACACCACTCTGGGCTATGGCCTCTTTCACTCGGGACGTTATGTCGATGAACTGTATCCTCGATCCTGTCTTCACCTGTATCGTTTGCATAGTGTGTCTCCGATCACTATCGATGGGGTTTCTCATCTGCGAACAGTGCTTCCACGAAATCTCCTGCATTGAAATCTCGAAGGTCGTCCATTTTCTCCCCGATTCCAATGAACCGGATGGGGATCTTTAGTTCATTCGAAATTCCGAGAATAACACCACCCTTTGAAGTACCGTCAAGCTTGGTAAGACAAACTCCGGTTACAGGGACTGCCTCGTTGAACGTTCTGGCCTGAAGAATTGCGTTCTGTCCCATGGAGGCATCGATGACCAGAAGTATCTCGTGAGGGGCCTGGGGCAATTTCTTACCCATGGTGCGGTGTACCTTTTTCAACTCTTCCATGAGTGGGACCCTTGTGTGCAGCCTGCCCGCCGTGTCCACCAGCACGAGTTCGAAGTCTTCTCTGATTGCTCTTTGAATTGCTTCGAACACCACAGAGGAAGGATCCGCCTTGTCCTTGCCACGCACGACCTGGCATCCGATCCGTTCGGCCCAAATTTCTACCTGCTCGACAGCGCCGGCTCTGAACGTATCGCCCGCGACAATCATTACCTTTCTTCCCGCTGCCTTGTGCCTGGCTGCTATCTTGGCTATGGTCGTGGTCTTTCCCGAACCGTTGACTCCCAAAACCATCACAACGAAAGGTTCTGAGCCATACCCCACTCTCAGAGGAGCCTCAACCCCTGAGAGCATGTCCTTGATCAGAACCTTCAGGTGTTTCATCACCATCTCAGGGTCATCCAGCTCACGCCTTTTCACCCGCTCCGTAACACTTTCGAGCAGTTCATAAGCAGTCTGGACACCTATGTCTGCTGTGATGAGCACCTCTTCCAGGCGCTGAACTACCTTATCGTCGAGCTGCTTGTTTCCAAGAAAAACCTCGTCCAGATTCCTGATGAAACCATTACGTGTCTTGTCAAGGCCAGACCTCAATCTAAATAGTCCTGTAGCCTGGTCCGGTGGTTCACTGGAAACGTGAGCCTTTTCCGTACTCGCATCTTCAACCGGCTCCAGGGACGCTCTCTTCGGAGGCTCTTCGGACTCGACCCCGGTTTCAGAAGTTTCACGATCCGACTCTATGTCCTCAGTTTTTCCTCTTCTGAAGATGCGACGAAAAAAACCGCCTCTTTTCTCTTGGTCTTCACTCATTTCTCTCTCTTACCGACCGACGTTTGAATTGACACAAAGAGTCTAACAACGGCAGTGGTAGCGGTCAAAGGAAATTAGTTAATGTGACTTCTTGAGATTCACTTGAATTTACTGATAATATTTGATATATAAAATAATTAAAAATGCAAAAGGAGGCGGTCGTGTTCTGGAAATTCCGCAAAACAAGTATAACCATTCCTATTGAACTCCATGAAAAAATCGCCCGCTCCTGCGAGCCCATAGACCAGGTCCCCAGCGAGGTGATCTCTCTACGATCAAGCAGGAAGAAGCCCTTTGATAAGAAGGATCAGGAGGCGATGTACCGTCACGTTCTCGCACATGGAGTTTAGGCAGAGGTTAGCCTCATCGAAGCTAGGGTTGATCGGAGAGAAAGATTCCGCAGGCATTGGTTTGCCGAAGAGGGGGCATTGCTATCGTTTACATGAAAAAAATTGAATTCGTAATACACATTGCGCTGTGGGCTCTTTTTGCCGGTCACATACTGACGTTTGAAGTGCGCGCTTCCCAGACTCGAGAGATCCCTTCTTTTGCCAAGACCTTCAGCGCATTCGAGAAATTATGCAAGAATTCTCTGGGCACAAGAGACGAGTGGCAGCGAGTCATAACCTCTTTTCTGGCCATATACAAGGCGAAAAAAGACAGTTCAGCATCCAGAAGCCTTTTTTTTGCTGGCAGAGCATCTCTGGCTCTCTATCGGCGTAGTGAGAAAATTGAGGACCTGGATAACGCCATCAAATATCTGAATGATTTCAACTGGATCAGCCGTAAAAGCCCTGATATGGCTATCGGCATGGGGGAATTGAAAAAGGCACAAAATCTTAAGCTAAGAATTTCCAAGGCTTCACAAGAACGGACAGATGGACCGGTATCAGAAAAATCCACTGTACCGACCGGGGCATCTGTCAACCCCATGACATCGGCCGGTCAAGCTTACAGCAGTGAGTCCCCAAAGAATATCTTCGTTTCAAAGACATCGCGTGCGGCGAATGGGAGCAGCCGTTCCTCCGGATCAAGACCGACTCTGAATCGCCCGGGAAACCCCTATTTCTCGGCATTGAACCGGCCTGCCGTCTCGTCTCAAGCCCGGTTGAAAAGTGCATCCATACCTCCTGTGACCATGACTGACGGTTTGCCGGCGAAACGTGTGGTGGAGAAGAAATCAAAGGATTTTGTAGTGGTCATAGATCCGGGCCATGGAGGAAAAGATCCGGGAGCGGTTTCGCAAGACGGTAGGTTCAGAGAGAAAGACCTGACCCTCGAGATGGCAAAACGGCTCAAGGATCGTCTCCAGGGTCAAGTGCCGGGAATCAAGGTTATGCTTACAAGAAATGATGACAGTTTCATGACACTTCCCGAGCGGACTTCTTTTGCGAACTCACTGAACGCAGACCTGTTCCTCTCTATTCACGGTAACGGAGCCGGCGATTCCCGTGCAAAGGGCATTGAAACCTATTATTTGAGCAAGTCCAGTTCGCGGGGGGCCATGAGGGTGGCAGCAAGGGAGAATGGTATATCACCCGCCAGGATGTCCGACCTTGAGGCCACACTGGTGGATCTTATGGTGACCTCCAAGAAGAGTGAGTCGGAAACCTTGGCCAATACCGTGCATGGTTCTCTTATGAGTAGTCTATTGCAAAGAGATCCATCGGCCAGGGATCGAGGAGTAAAGCGAGCCCCCTTCTATGTGTTGTTAGGAGCCAAAATGCCCGCGATTCTTGTCGAATGTGCTTTCATCAGCAATGGACGCGACCGCGATCGGCTGTCGAGTAACAATCACTTGGATTTGATTGCAGACGGGATTGTTGACGGAGCCGCCAAGTATTTGAGAAGCCTTGGCGATAAAAGCTGAAGGCGCGTCGTCATCAGCCGTGCTTCATCATCAAAGGGGACCCCCACCTCATGCGATTTATATTTTCCGACCACGACCGTTCAGCCCAGATCCAAAGGATCCGAGAGGGAATAGAGACGCATCGATCCGAAGGAGAGTCGGATTTCAAAAATTTCCAGATGCATCAGGTTTACGACAACGTGCTCGGACAGCTTGCGGATAACTTTCTCGGACATTGGAAGGACAGCATCGCGATACTAGGATTGGGCGGGTACGGCAGAAAGGAGATGAGCCCTTATTCAGACATAGATATACTCTTTCTGAGACCTGAGAATGCTCCGGAGGGAATTTACAGAGGCATTCGCAGCATCCTCTATCTGCTGTGGGACTCCAAGGTGGAGCTTGGCCATTCGGTGCGAACAGTGCAAGAGTGCCGAGAGGAAGCGGACAAGGATCTGGCGGTCCTTACGTCTCTTATGGATATAAGGCCGGTATGGGGTACGGAGAGTCTCTGCCGTGAACTCGTCATACAGAGAAAGCGTCTGATTCGGGAAACAGACCCCCTGGATCTTTATTTACGAATCGAGGCTGAAATACTCAAGTCTTCCGAAAAGTTCGGGCATACGATCTACTTCCTTGAGCCGCATCTTAAAGAGGGGCCGGGTTCATTGCGGTACATTCAATTGACAGCTTGGCTGGTTCGTATAATTTTTGGCTGTCAGAGCCTTGATGATCTACCCATAACAGGAGCTTGCGGCAGTACAGCGGTGGCTGAAGTCCGGGAGGCAATGAAATTTCTTGCTGATGTCCGTGCAGGGCTTCATTTTCTTGCCGGCCGACGTGATGACCGGTTGAAATTTGACGCGCAGTTGATTCTGGCTGAACAAATGGGTTTTCGAGATACTTCGCAACGTCGTGGGGTAGAAAGTTTTATGAGAGAATATTACCGCCACGCTTCTATCCTGGACTTTTTTGGTCGGCGAATACGGGCGAAGGCCCGGCTGTTCCTTAGGCCAAAGATTGCTACAGAAATCAAAAGGCTTATGCTGGACCAATCCTTTTATATAGGATCCGGAGGAATCAACCATTTCAATCCCCAAACATTCGCTCTAGATGCCAAAGATATGCTCCATGCATTCCAAAAAATCGCCGAGACGGGATGCGATTTGGACATCAGGTTGGTGGATCTGATCCGAATTCGACTGGATCTTATCGATGAACGTTTTCTGAATGATGCTGAGCCTAATAGACTGTTTCTCAACATTTTCAAGACAAAGGGCTCAATTGCGCAAACCTTGAACGCAATGATGAAGATTGGATTTTTGGAACGTTTTATCACGGAATTTGCTTTGATCCGTTTTTTGCCGCAGCACGACGTATACCATCAGTACACGGTTGATCTCCATACTATAGCCGTACTGGAAAATATCGACTCTTTCGCACGCTCCGACGGTGACCCTGACGATATACTGCTGAAAACGATTTTTTTACGGCTCAAAAATCCGGAAGTTCTTTATCTGGCCGGTCTTTTTCACGACATAGCCAAAGGGCGGGGAGCAGGCCACGAAGTTCGTGGAGAACAGATGGCTCTCCCCATTTTGCAGCGACTCGGGTTGCCTCCTGAAAGCATAGATGAGGTCTGTTTCTTGATTCGTAATCACCTGGCGATGACTCATCTGGCTTTCAAGAAGGATCTTCATGATCAGGCAATGCTCAATCGATTTGCCGAAAACGTCATGCACAAGCATCGATTGGACTTGCTGATGCTGCTTACCCATGCGGATCTCAGGGCGGTAGGAACCACAGCTTTTAGCTCCTGGAGAAGAATGCTCCTGGAAGAGCTTTATTACAGAACGCTTGACATCATCGAGGGCGAAGGACTCGAAGGTGAGGATCTTGCCGAATGGCTAAACCAGATCAAGGTTGTAGTGATGGAGCTTGTGCCCCTGGAACATCGGGGACTCGAGTTGGAACGATATCTCTCTGCAGCAGGATCAAGGTATTTCATGGACTTCTACCCTGGAGTCATTGCCGAGCATTACACCGATTTACGGTCCTATCTTAAAGACCACGGGCAGACTCATCTTGAGTTTGGAGACGTGATATCCAGAAAAGTTGACCACCGGCGGCCGGGTTATAGCTCGATTACGCTGATCACTCGCGATAGACCCGGGCTTTTCTTCAGAATCGCAGGCAGTCTTTCGGCCAATAGAATCAACATTCTGAGCGCCTGGAGCCACACGATCGGGGATGACGCCGTGGGAACTTTTCACGTCAATGACATACCTGAGGGACCTCTTGATGATCCGAACCGTTGGGAGCATTTCATTCAAGATTTTCAAGCAGTTATAAAAGGTGAGGCTGACGTTGATGAACTCATAGCTGCCAGGAGGCAATTCAGGGGATTCATTGGAGGTACATTCAAGCCTCGCTTCCCATTGAAGATCGAGATAGATAATGCTGCTTCGGATAGGGCAACCATCATAGAGGTTTACGCCCATGATAGGACCGGCCTGTTATACGACATCACCCGCCGTCTCTTCTCGCTCGGGTTGGATATAATCTTGACCAAGATAACTACTGAAATTGACCAGGTCGCAGATATTTTTTATGTCCATGACGAACACGGAAGCAAAATTACTGATTTCAACCGCCTGAGCAGCATTAAAGTCAGTCTTCACGATCATCTGGCTGCTATGGAGGACGCCCATTTCAGCCAGCGCAAAGAGGCTGCTCAATGATCAGGAAAAAGACCCCTCAACAGTGGCCGTGAGGGATTTCGTTGAAAAATATGAATCAACCCTCGCTCACCGAAATTGATCTGGCAATAGCGGGCTATCTGGACCACCTCATCATTGACAGGGGTCTTGCTCGCCTAACAGTGGAATCCTACGCATCGGACATGAGAGGATTTTCACGATTTGCTTCAGGCCGGAAAGTTAGAACGGTGGGACAGTTGGGACGCGAAGACATACTCGTTTTCCTGGCACTTCTGGCCCGTCAGGGATTGAGCCCCAGAACCAGAGCCCGTAAGATCTCTTGCATTAAGAGTTTTTTCCGCTTCCTTATAGAACGTAGCGAGGTCCGCGAAAATCCCTCTGACCAAATTGATTCGCCACGTTTCCCGAAACGCATTCCGGAATATTTGCAGCCCGAGGAGGTGGAGCGACTCCTGGCTTCAACTGATCCAGCCTCACTTGAGGGTCGACGAGACAACGCCATGTTGGAGTTGTGCTATGCCACCGGAGTGAGAGTCACGGAACTTGTCGGCCTGGATTTGTATCGAGTTGACCTCGAGATTGGATGTGTCACAGTTATGGGGAAAGGCTCTAAGGAAAGGGTCGTGCCCATTGGCATTCCTTGCTCAAGGGCGCTGATGAGCTATCTGGAAAAGGTACGTCCACGGCTATTAGGTTCAAGGCGCTGTGAAGCCCTTTTCGTGACTCGTTTAGGCAAGCCCATGACCCGTCAAGCTTTCTGGAAAATCGTCAAAAAAACCGCCAGGCGTGCCGCTATAAGCAAGGAGATCTCTCCTCACACGCTTAGGCACTCCTTTGCAACTCATTTGGTCCAAAACAGTGCCGATCTTCGCTCGGTCCAGATTATGCTCGGTCATGCAGATATAGCGACCACTGAAATTTACACCCATGTCGCTCAGCACCGCCTGAAGAAATTGCACGCTTCTTGTCATCCGAGAGGATAGATCTATTGGGCCGAGGAATTTAAACGTGAAAACTGAGAGTAACTTCCGAGGCATCCGGAACTTGCCGCCCAAAGTGTCGAGGAAAAGATTATTCTTTCACTGCCTCAAGCCTGCCTTTTCTCCGGAGCCCAGGGGAAGCCGTGCCTCCGGGGTGTTAGAACCGCCGCCGGAAAGCATACTGCGCCTGTCAGCCCTTTTGATGACCGTTCCTGGAGGAGCGGCGTACGAAGGGTGCGCAAGATCCATCCCGGAACATTTCCATATATAGACAAATGCGTCGAGAATATCATTGATCATCGCGTTGTAGATCATGTTGATGTCTGCGTCGGTCAACTGCATGTTTGTCTTTAGCTTCGCAGGAGCGCGGAACATCGCATAGACATCATCTCTCATAATCGCAATATAGTCTTCATCAACAGAATCCTCAGGGGCAAGCTTTTCCGCAGGTTTCAATTTATCAGGAGTGCGTCTCGTCTGTACGTTGGAACGAACATGCTTAAATGTTGGAGTGAATTCGGGCCTGAACCTCTCCATTAGTTCGCCCAGCGAATTGAAATCTCCATATCCATCATAGAATAAACGAATCTCAACTCCATTTTCCGCCACAAGTTCGTCGAGAATCATGCTGAACTTTTGGAGATATGTTTGGTCCGGGAAATCCGGCATCTTAAGAAGAATGATCGAATAAGCAATCATACCAAGTCGTCCGGCAAGGTTGGACGCGGAAGTATCCAACTTTATTTCCCCGCCTTTAAAGGCTTCCACGCAATAGGGAATGTCGCGCATCAATCGCTCGTAGGCTTCTCTTCGGATTTCTTCAAGGTCTTTGAGCTTGCGCGGGCTGAATTGGATGTTTCGTGTCATAAAAGTCATGCCGCGCATGAAGTCGTAACGACTCTGAAAAATATAGGAGCCCATGGCCCTGGGCATAAGTTTCAGAATATCTTTGGTCACTGTCTGCAAGAAGTTAACATGCGTCTCGTAGGCCACATAACCAGCTCCTGGAAGACTTGCGATCACAGTGATAAGACCCGCCGCTATGAAAGGTGACAGCCGTCGAATCATGTAGGGCTCTCCTTCGGACAGCCTGACATTATCAGTTTTGTTGTAACTAATCAATATAAATGTCAATACTATAGGTGTAATATATAATAAGTTAGGTTATATCTATCCTCCGGAATAGCTGCGTTTCCATTCCACCAGCAAATTAAGAGCCTCCAGTGGTGTGAGCGTGTTGGGATCCGTTTGATCTAGATTTTTGAATAGCTCATCGGCTGGATATCCAAAAAGTTCGGCTTGATGTGGATTATCGGTAGCCTTTTTCTTCTTCGGGTTGCGAGGCCGGGAAATTCGTGGCTCTCCGGCAGGATCGATCTCTTTCTTTTCAAGGTTGCCAAGTATCTCTCGTGCCCTGGCAACTACAGGATCGGGAATCCCGGCCAGGCGTGCAACCTGGATGCCGTATGAACGGCTGGAACCACCGGGGACTATCTTTCTAAGAAAAACAATTCCATCTTTCCATTCTCTCACGGCGATACTGAAGTTTCTGACCCTTTCTTTGATCAAAGCGATGTCCACCAGCTCGTGGTAGTGTGTTGCGAAAAGGGTCCTTGGACCCCCGTCAGGCCTGTCGTGCAGGTATTCGGTGACAGCCCAAGCGATTGACAGCCCGTCGAAAGTGCTGGTTCCTCGTCCTATTTCATCTAGTAATACCAGCGACCTGTTTGAAGCATTGTGGAGAATGTCAGCAGTCTCGTTCATCTCCACCATAAATGTTGATTGGCCGAAAGCCAGGTAATCTGCTGCGCCTATCCTTGTGAATATCCGGTCGACAATACCCACATAGGCTTCTTTGGCGGGTACGAAACTTCCCATCTGAGCCATAAGCACAATAAGTGCGGTCTGGCGCATGTACGTGGACTTTCCCGCCATGTTGGGTCCAGTGATAATGAGGATTTGATCGGATGTTAGATTCAGTAAAACATTGTTCGGCACGTACGTTTCCCGCTGCTCAAATTCTTCCACAACAGGATGGCGCCCCTCTCCTATGCGGATTTCATCTCCATCGTGAATTTCTGGACGAATATAACCTCGGGACACCGCTACCTCAGCCAGTGACAGTGACACATCCAAGGTTGCGATCGACGAAGCGGTATCCTGAATGCGAGCGATGACCTCGAGCAGTTTCATTCTAAGGAGGTTGAAAATTTGCTCCTCCAGTTCCAAAATCCTATCCTGTGCGTTAAGAACCTTGAGTTCGTATTCCTTGAGATCTTCTGTTATGTAGCGTTCAGCGTTCACCAATGTTTGCTTGCGAACATAGTTGGGGGGAATCTTGGCCTGGTGGCTTTTCGTGACCTCTATGAAGTAACCGAATACCTTGTTATAGCCGACTCTAAGATTTGGGATACCTGTTTTTACCCTCTCATCAGCTTCGATCCCGGCAATCCATTCTTTGCCATGCCGGCTTATTGAGCGGAGTTCATCCAGTTCTTCGCTGTACCCTTCCCTGATAATTCCTCCGTCTCTGGGGTTTGCCGGTGGCGAATCTACCAGCACAGTGGCAATGGCATGGGCTACGTACGACAGGTCGTCCATTTCTCTCATCTTGACAGCCATTGCTGTATCCAGGCTATTCAGAAGATCTATGAGTTGCGGTATTTTTTCGGCCGATTCTCTAAGTTGGACCAGATCCCGAGGGTTAGCGCTCTTGAGGGATATCTTTCCCGCAATCCTTTCCATATCCCCGATATCTCGCAGGATATCTCCCATATCCTCCCTTAGTATGGTGTTTCGGAAAAGCCCTTCTACGGTCTCGCTCCGATACCGAATTTCCTGGGGGTCGAGAAGTGGATAAGCAATCCATTGCCTGATCAAGCGTGCGCCCATAGGAGTTCTCGTCCTATCCATAAGACGGATAAGAGTTCCCACGGAAGTGCCGTCC
>Ga0194058_10001442_pt1 | contig 11840 bp, 13 predicted proteins | sample SepL4417m_MetaG_FD_155490 | JGI IMG/M metagenome (GOLD analysis project Ga0194058, IMG submission 155490) | Anoxic zone freshwater microbial communities from boreal shield lake in IISD Experimental Lakes Area, Ontario, Canada - Sep2016-L442-17m | ecosystem: Environmental > Aquatic > Freshwater... | reverse complement strand
CCAACGTTTTATAGCTACTTTTGTTTCTTAAAATACTGAAAAAAGTCAGAATCAGGATCCAGCACCAACATGCCCGAACTGGAAAAAGTCTTTTTATAAGCATTCAAGCTACGGTAAAAAGTAAAGAACTCGGTATCTGCGCCATACGCCTTGGCATAGATATCTGCTGAAGTGGCATCACCCTCCCCCCGCAACTTTTCTGCATCACGAAAGGCATTAGCCAACGTAACAACACGCTGCCTGTCTGCATCCGCACGAATTCTTTCGGCGGCTTCCGCACCTTGCGAACGAAATTCACGTGCTACCCGTTCACGTTCTGCTTCCATTCTACGGAATACCGAGGTACTGACTTCGGGAGGTAAATCAATGCGCATCACTTGAACATCAATAATTTCCATACCTAAGTCAGCCGCGACCGCCTTGGAATTATTGGTTAAAATCTCACGTATTGCGCTACGATCGGTTGAAATCAGCTGCTTGATATTACGCTTGCTAAACTCGCTCCGAAAAGCATCTTTAATAATTTGATCCAAACGCAAATTAGCCTGATCAATATCACCGGCAACGGTGGTATAAAAAGTGCTCACGTTGCCAATACGCCACTTGACAAAAGAATCAACAATAACGTTCTTCTTTTCAGCGGTTAAAAAACGCTCGGGTTTCGCATCCATTGTTTGAATGCGGGCATCAAACTTTTTGATATTGTTGATAAAAGGCAGCTTAAAATGCAATCCGGGTTCGTAATCGTTTTTTACGATTTCACCCAAACGAAATTTAATCGCTTTTTCTGTTTGACTAACAGAAAACACACACATTGAGCCAACCAACAACAAAAATGCTGCCAAGCCTACTAAAATTTTATTTGGTGTCATTAACGTCCCCTTGCGTCACGGCTACGAATTGAAGTCCGCTCAACAGCCGGCTCTTGTACCGCAGTCGGTTGGGACTGAGGTTGATCGGCAGTACTTGTTGGTGAGTTCGTGAGTGATGGTTGCGATGAAGCTTGTTGCTGTAACATTTTATCCAACGGCAAATAAAGCATATTATTGCCGCCTTTAACATCAACCAAAACCTTGCTTGTTTCAGTCAATACCGCTTCCATCGATTCAATGTAAAGACGTTTGCGTGTTACATCGGGTGCTTTGGTATATTCCGTCAATAACTTGGTAAAACGGTTGGTTTCACCCTCGGCTTGAGCAATCACTTGTTCCTTATAACCTTCGGCTTCCTGTATCTTTCTGGCCGCCGCACCACGAGCTTTAGGCACCACGTCATTAGAGTAGGCTTCCGCTTCGTTAATCAAGCGCTGCTCATCTTCCCGGGCTTTAATAGCATCTTCAAACGAGTTTTGGACTTGTTCCGGCGGCTGCGCATCCTGTAAGTTGACACTGGTAATTTGAATGCCTGACTGATAAGTATCTACCACGTCCTGAATTTCTTTTTTTATCAGCGTAACAATTTCACTACGACCCTGGGTTAAGACAAAATCCATCGTGCTACTACCCACGACGCCACGCAGGGCGCTTTCGGTAACCTGCTTTAAAGTCAACGCAGGATTAACCACATTAAAGATAAATTGCTTGGCGTCCTTAACCTGGTATTGAATAGCCAGACGAACATCGACATAATTTTCATCTTTGGTCAACATCAGGGCTTCTTTAGGCACTGATCCTGTGGCCTGCTCACTGCCACCGCTGCGATAGCCTACTTCGATAAAACGTTGTTGTTTTACATTAACAATATCAACCCGCTCAATAGGTGCGGGTATATGCCAATTTAAACCGGACTGGGTAGTGCCAATATATTTGCCAAACCGTGTTTCAACACCATGATTACCTTCATCAACGATATAAAACCCGCTTAAGCCCCATAAAACGACTGCACCACCAGCAAGAAAGCCAATGCTTTTCATTGACGCGCCTGAGGAAAAGTTTCTGGGCGAACCTTCATTATCTCCATTACCGCCGCCAAAGAACTTGCCTAATTTTTCTTGCAATGAGCGTATTGCCTCATCTAAATCAGGAGGCCCTTTCTGGTCACCTCGACCACTCCAGGGGTCTTTCTTATCGCCGCCAGGCTCATTCCACGACATACTTATACTCCATATTGGATTACTTAATTAATTTATCCCGCAGGATGTGGGTAATATTCTAACGTAAATCTTTAAAAAAGGCGAAAGGGGCAAGGCAAAGGGCAAAAGGCGAAGGGCGAAGGGCGAAGGGCGAAATATGAAAAACCCAATCTTCACCCCAGTCACCTTTAGCCTTTAGCCTTTAGCCTTGTACCTCAACCTCTTCAGTTTTCACGTCTTTTAACAATCCCAAATGCTTTACATCAATTTCAATGACTAATTCATTGGCACCGAACTCATCAATATGCTCGTCAATTATTTTTGCGCAAGTAAATAGTTTTGCCCTGATATTGCCTTGATGGGGCTGTAAATAACAACGTTTTTTAACTTTGGTAACCGAAAACAACTCTGCCAGAACTTGATAAAGCAGATCAACACCGGCTCCCGTTTCAGCAGATAACCAGACCCGAACCGGATTGCCGGCATCATCCCGGTCGATATGCGGCTGAATGTTGTCCAGTAAATCAATCTTATTAAAAATTTCAATCTGCCTGACTTTATCAGCGCCTATATCATCCAACACCTGATTGACCTGAACAATAATTTCATCCCTGTCATCGCTACAGGCATCAATAACGTGCAGTAATAAATCAGCTTCACTGGCTTCCTGCAAGGTCGATTTAAATGCCGCGACCAATTCATGCGGTAAATGACGGATAAAGCCAACGGTATCAGCCAAGACAATTTCGCTGCTATTGGGCAACTGACAGCTGCGCAAGGTCGGATCTAAAGTGGCAAACAGTTGATCGGCGGTGTAAATATCCGCACCCGTCAACGTATTGAATAAAGTAGACTTGCCCGCATTGGTGTAACCCACCAAAGAAACCGATGACACTTCGGCTTTTTTTCGCTTGCTACGACCTTGATGCCGCTGTTTATCGACTTTGTCCAAACGCTGCTGAATCTGCTTGATACGCAAACTCAATAGCCGTCTATCGGTTTCCAACTGGGTTTCACCGGGGCCGCGCAGACCAATACCGCCTTTTTGACGTTCCAAATGCGTCCAACCTCTTACCAGTCGGGTTGACAAGTGCTTTAATTGCGCCAGCTCAACCTGTAACTTACCTTCAAAAGATTGTGCCCGTTGGGCAAATATATCCAGAATCAGGCCATTTCTGTCAACTACCCGAACGCCCAAAGCGCCTTCAAGGTTTCTTTCCTGACTGGGTGCAAGCGGATGATTAAATAAAACAACATCGGCCGCGTAGGTTTCTACCGCCGCTTTAAGCTCTTCAAGCTTGCCTTTGCCGACATAATATTTTGAGTCGGGGCGTTTACGACTGCCAGTAATGACATAAACAGGATCGGTTCCGGCTGATTTGGCCAATTCTTTTAATTCTAAAAGATCTTCCTGCCCGGAACGAAAAGTTAGGTGAACGAGTACTGCTCGTTCACCAGAGGAATCGGGTCGATCAAACAACAAAATACTCCATCAATGAATCTATAAAAAGCCTGTTTAGCCCGTAAAAATTGTTCACTCGCCGCTGACAGTTTCGTCATCGCGCATAATCTTTACTGACTTACTGGGCACTATCGTTGATATGGCATGTTTATAAACCATCTGACTGATGGTATTTTTCAGCATAATGACATACTGATCAAATGAGTCTACTTTTCCTTGTAACTTTATGCCATTAACAAGAAAAATTGATACCGGTGTATGTTCCTTTCTAAGGGTATTTAGAAAATTGTCCTGCAAATTTTGACTTTTTGACATCCGATTTCTCCTTATTATTTTATTTTATTGGCGTTTAAGATAACTGCAATTACAGGTCAATACAACTCTTTATCTATCGAACCGTATCTGCTTTTTTTTATATTTGCATATCTTATCAGAGACGACTTGATTTGCGCCTATTTTATTGCAGGTTTTCAATTTAACGATAAGGCGTCGATAATCCTTATCAGCCAACGCATCATTTAAAACAAGCCGTGTTTTCTTATGTCCGAAGATTCGGGATTGAGGTTGAGAGCGGTATTTATAATGTAAAAAGAGTGCAAAGGTTGTGATGACCGTTGATTTTAAAATTTCAATCGAAGCAAAATCAACTCCTTCCGACAACTCCCAACCCAACGACTCCGTATGCTTAAGGGTAACTGTTTTAGCGTTTAAGCGCCTGCCACTTGCCCAATAATGCAGACCAATCAATACCCATAAACTGATTTTAACCGGAAAAGTCAACGCATTAGCCATGCCGGCAAGCAATGCCAGTGCATGAACAATAATAACCAGCCTTTTTAAACGCTTGGACGGTTTAATGACTAACAATAACGCAACATTAGATGCTTTTGGCATAGTTTAACGGTTTAAATTTTATTGGCATAAAGCTAGTGACGACCGGCGATCTATTTTTACCTTACACCTTTTAGCCACTTAACCGACAGTTGCTATATAATCAATCCCTATTTTAAAACTTTATCCTTTCATCTATGAATCAACACTGGAAAAACTTTTTACTCAGTCAACAGGCAACGTTTGAAAGTGATACTGATATTACTTTTCCAGCCATTGACGATGATAATGACAAAACCATTTGCCCGGTTGCGCATTTGGCTGTATTGACCGTTAGCGGCAAAGATGCAGCCAAATTATTACAGGGACAAGTGACCTGTGATGTTAACGAACTTACCGATACAAAAAGCAGCCTGGGCGCTTTATGCAATCCAAAAGGCAGGGCTATCACCACTTTCTTGCTGATTAAAACCGGTGATGCTTTTCTTGTTATTTTACCTGAAGAGCTCTTGGAAACAGTCAAAAAAAGATTGAAAATGTATATTTTAAGAGCGGATGTCACCGTAACAGACAGCTCCGATCAGCTCTGTTTAATCGGCTTATCCGCACCGGCAACGCCAGCCGAACCTTTATTTAACACAACGCAGCAAGACCACATTAGCGTTAATTTTTCTGGCACACACCCTCGTTATTTGGTTATTGCTGATACCGATAAAGCCATCGCAATGTGGTCGGATCGAGTCAACAATCAAAACTTTAAACCGGAAAATTCAGACCAATGGCAGTATCTGGATATTCTCTCCGGCATACCTTGGCTGACTACCGAAACGTCAGAAGAATTTATTCCCCAAATGCTTAATCTGGACGAATTAGGCGGCATCAGCTACAACAAAGGTTGCTATACCGGCCAGGAAATTGTTGCCCGCACGCATTATCTGGGCAAAACCAAAAGAGCGTTATTTCTGGCTGAATGCGAGTTGACTGCCATACCGGCACCCAATTCAGCCATCATCGACAACAGCTCCGATACAGAGCAAACCATCGGCAAGGTATTACTGGCACAACACGTCCGAATTGCGCCAGAAAACGCAGTAACTGCCGTTAAAATGCTGATCGTTTTACAGGTTTCTGATAGCGATACTTACAACCTGAGCTTAAACGACAGCCATCATACTAAAATTACTTTAATAAGATGACCACCATGATAAATACTCAAGCATTTTTACGTTTTCGTCGCATCGGCATAATCACTATTTTTGCGGTTTATGTCGTCATTCTTATGGGTGGCGTTGTCAGAGCCTCGGGTGCCGGCATGGGTTGCCCGGACTGGCCCATGTGCTTTGGGCAATGGATACCGCCCACTGAAGAGTCGCAGTTACCCGCTAATTATCATGAAATTTATGCCGAACGCGGTTATGAAAACACCCAATTTAACCCCGTAAAAACCTGGACCGAATATAGCAATCGGTTAGTCGGCGTGACCATTGGTTTTTTAATTTTTCTAACCGCCTGGTCATCCCGTATTTATCTTAAAACCGACAAAACCGTTTTTTATTTATCGTTAAGCAGTTTTTTTCTGGTCGGTTTTCAAGGCTGGTTGGGGTCAAGCGTCGTCGCAAGCAACCTTAAACCGGTCATGATAACCGTTCACATGCTCTTGGCGTTGGTGATAGTGGCCTTGTTGATTTATACCATTGCCCGCTCGCAACGTGATTCTCTCAGTAAAATTGATACGGATTTGTTGCCTGCCAAGTTTAAAACCGTTTTAATCGCGGCCATGATAATGACCCTATTGCAGGTCGCCATGGGCACTCAAGTCAGAGAAGCTGTTGATTTTATTGCCCGCGAACACATTGAACGTCAATACTGGCGCGAAGACTTCCCCATTATTTTTTACATACACCGGTCTTTTTCATCGATTATTCTTTTTACCAATTTGTGGTTAGTCTGGAAAATATATCAATCTGTTGATAAACAAAACCTGCTATTTCGCACCGGCTTGGCGCTTGCAGCCTTGGTAGTCACCGCCATTCTGGCGGGTGTCAGCCTGGACAGACTCGGCGTACCGGCCTTTGTTCAACCCATCCATCTGTTGGTAGCCAGCCTGATTTTTGGTGTACAGTTTTTTATTTATAGCTGCCTGAATTACGCGGCAACAAAACCGGATTATATTAAAACATCTATTATTGATTAATCATTCACCACGAAGACACGAAGGACACGAAGTTTTCTTTCTTCATATCGCAACTGTTCAGTCCCCCTCTTTGAAAAAGAGGGGTTAGGGGAGATTTGTTAAATAAATCCCCCTCTGCCACCTCGCTTTGCTCTCCCCTTTTTTCAAAGGGGGAGAAGAATACTTACTTCGTGTTCTTCGTGGTGAAAAAAATCTATCACTACCCTAATTTTTCATCACTCCCAGCACCAGTGCAATATGCGCCAATTCAGCCACTGAGGACACGCTGAGTTTGCTTCTGATTTGCGTGCCATAATTAGCGACGGTTTTATGCCCCAGACAAAGTTCATCGGCGATTTTAGGTGCATCATGGAGCGCACCACCGTCATCAAGTGATCACAAACACTGATAATCGCATCGGCGCTTTGTTTAATGTTGGCACGCGTTTCGGTAGCCAGGGCTTGGGAGCGTTCAGCCGTCACCGCCATCACTTTAATGGCGGTCAGTGACTGCCCCAATTCGTCATGCAGTTCTTGAGAAAGTCGCTGCCGCTCGTCTTCCTGTATTTCCAGTGAATGCTGGGTTAAGGCACGGTTTTCCTGTTGACTGGCATTCAGTTCACCTGCCATGTGATTAATGGCTTTGGCAATACTGTCAACTTCCTGAATGGAAAAATCCGGCAACTTTTGCTGATATTGCCCCGTTTCAATCACTTTTAGTGCATTGACAATCACGGCAATCGATTTAAGTGCCTTGTTAAAAGCCACATTAACCGCCAAAAAAGTAAACAATGTCACCAGAAAAAGCGAACTAAAAAAACCGATGCTTTCCTGCCAGACTTCTGTTATTTCATCCAACGGATCGGCCTGAATAATCAGCGTCAGCTGTTTACCTCCAAAAGTCGTAATGGGATGCTCCGCTTTACGATGCTGACCTTCGACCAAAGCAACAAACCACTGCGGCGGCTTTTCTTGAAGATTGGGTTGTTGATTTTTACGGGCCACATTCATTATTTCACCCGAGGGCTGTTTCAGTTGAATGCTTAAATGTCGGGTTTGGTTCAGTGCATTAAACTGTGGCAACCAATCAGTTTCATTAAACGGCGTGGGTGAAGCTTGTGAAAAACCAAACTTTATCAACTGCACGGCCAGATTAATGGATGAATCAACTTCCTTGTCCACGGCATTGCGTGCCTGCCAGATAGCTATTGATCCGCCCAGCAACAAAATACACAAGGAAGAAATAAAAATTCGCAGATTGATTTGGTAACGCAAGCTCATGTTTTTTGATAAATTAGTGCATCATCGGGTTGATGGCTTATAAAAGCACACCATTATTCATCCTTGCTCAATGATCCGCTATAGGAAAAATTCTTTTTTTTGGCGACTCAGTATTTTTGATCAAAAAACGGTTTTTAGTGTTACGATTTCGACACGAGATAAAAAATTGCAACTTTACTGGTTCCCAAGCTCCAGCTTGGGAACCAGCGAATCTTTAATAAACTACACCGTTGTAGCAAGCTTTCCAATCGCCTTGATTTCAGCTCCCTATCACCTTAAACGCTTGGTCACTGCGTAACCAATCGCTAATGTCATAAATAATCGCTTCAATAGACTTTTTGACTCCTTTTAGCGAACATTCCCACACTATGCCCACTCGCCATCCAGTCGCAAGCAATGCTTCTGTCACTTTTTGATCATTGGCACGATTACCTTCAATTTTATGTCGCCAGAAGTCTGTTCTGGTTTTTGGCCATTTAAAACGGGCACAGTCATGACCATGCCAAAAACAGCCATTCACAAATATAACGGCATGGTAACGTGGCAACACGATATCCGGTTTTCCGGGCAGTTCACGGACATTCAACCGGAATCGAAAACCCTGACGATGCAACAGACTGCGAACCAACCTTTCCGGTTGGGTATTCTTTCCCTTGATACCTGCCATCATGCGGCTTCGGGTCGCAGTATCGACAACGTCAACCATTAGGCGTCCAGTTGTATATCCATACGCTTCATAAATGAAGGATAGGCTGCTTCGTAAACGTCATCATCAAACTGATTAAACATTTCAGAAAGGATTTCATCTAACTTTTGGCACTCATCAACGGTGAAAATATTTTCACCAGTAGTAATTGAAACTATTGTTTCCGGCGCATCATCGGGATGAAAAATAAGATCCTGATCTGACATTTCAGCGAACCAAGTTAGCATGCCATCAAAGCTTTTGTCTGTAAATTCAGGGATGCGTATTGCATTCATAATTATCTCTCGTTAAAAATAGTAAAGTATTTATCAAAAATTGCTGTAATTTGTGCTTCATCGTTAATTCTGAGAAACACATCAAATGACATATTCCACACTCGGTTTTATTATTGGCAAAGGGTAGACTCAGGCAATCTATAAAATATATTGTACGCATAATCACTATGTATTTCAATGACTAAAGTACACATATTTTGTAAATGGACACGCTATAAGTAGCTGCTTTTCTTCTTTTAATTTGATATGTGCTGTTATGCGATAGTGCATTTTTTGTAGACTACACCTATTACACCTGGTATCTTGGAGCCATTCTAATTAAAGTGATTTCATCACATGCCTAAAGACAAACATATTCCCATAGTAGATCTTTTTGCCGGCCCTGGTGGCTTGGGAGAAGGATTTTCATCATTCGATAATGGAAATGCATTCAAAATACTGGTTTCAGCTGAAATGGAGTTGTCAGCTCATCAGACATTGAAACTACGCTCTTTCTACCGTATTCTTAAAAATCAGGGAGGTAATTTACTGGAGAGCTACTACCAATTCTGTAATGGTGAATCAGAAACTCCTTATAATGATGAAACCCTATTTGCATGGGAAGAAGCAGAGAAAGAAGCCAGATGCATAACTTTGGGTACAGAAGCAGGTAATCATGAACTGGATACAATATTAAATCACGCCAAGATATCTGATTCAAAACCATGGATATTAATTGGCGGACCTCCATGTCAAGCCTATTCGCTGGTGGGGCGAGCAAGGAATCGTGGCAAAACTGATTATTGCCCGGAAGAAGATCATAGGCATTATCTATACCGTGAATATCTTCGTATTATCCAGCAATACCAGCCTGCTATTTTTGTAATGGAAAATGTCAAAGGTATTTTGTCTGCCACAGTTAATGGACAGAAAATATTTCAGACCATTCTGCGTGACCTTTCTGATCCTAATATGGCACTTGGTCACCCTTCCGGTTGTGGCTACAAAATCCATTCTTTGGTAGTTCCAACCATCTTTGAGCGTGGGATGAATCCGGAAGATATTAATGCGCATGATTTCATTATTCGTGCAGAAGAATTTGGTATTCCTCAGGCTCGGCATAGAGTAATCCTTCTTGGCATAAGAGATGATATGGACATCACTCCTACTCTGCTAAATAAAATTTCTGGATTTACTGTTGAAGATGCGATTGGAGCCCTTCCAAATTTACGGAGCCGCTTGAGTAAAGGTAGTGATGATGGTGAAAAATGGGCCTCAACAGTAAAACAGCATTTGCAGGAACTTTACGCAGAATCATCAGAGAGAAGTGATTTACATGAGCTAGCAATAGCTCTGAACGGAATAAAAGGCAGTATAAGTTCTGAACTTGGTCTTGGTGGATTAAGACTTAATATTGAAAAAAAAACCACAATTCAAAGCTCAATGCTTAATGACTGGTATCTCGACAGCGAACTAAAAGTATGGCTAAATCATGAGGCAAGGGGGCACATGTCCAGTGACTTAAGGCGATATCTATATGCAGCTGCCTATGGGCATGCCTATGGGCGTTCGCCGAAAGGACATAAAGAGTTTGACCTAAAAGGGCTACGACCTAACCATGATAATTGGGAGAGTGGGAAATTTGCCGACCGTTTTAGAGTACAGATTAAAAATCGGCCATCCACAACGGTGACCAGTCACATTTCAAAGGACGGGCATTATTTTATTCACCCGGACTTAACACAATGCCGCAGCCTTACTGTACGTGAAGCAGCGAGGCTACAGACATTTCCGGACAATTATTTTTTTCAGGGAAACCGTACACAGCAATTCCATCAGGTTGGGAACGCGGTTCCACCATTACTTGCTAGTCAAGTTGCGGCTATAGTCAGTGAAATATTTTCAAGGATTTAGCTTTGGATATATTCTTATAAATGTTTGATCCGTTGGTTTTACCAAAGCGCATTGCACCCTCTCAGAGCGACCTACCCGGCGAAGAATTGCATCACCTTTACCATTGAGCATTTTATACTTTTATTAAAACCGATTATTTCTTTACTTTGTAATAATGTAAAAGTTATTCAAAATCTTATTTCCGTAATAAGTAAGGCTCATATTACTTGGCTTTCAAATAACTTTCTCATGTAGAAGCATGAATTCTTATATTTCAAAGCAACTCTGGAATATTGTAAATGGTTTCAGAATATTCTGAATTTCTGACTATTTCCCAGCATTCTTGTTTTTTAGCCCATTCTGAAATCATTTTTCCACCTGAGCTGTTGTGTAGAATAACATTAATTTCTTTAGCCCAAATTTGAAGTTGATTACGGAGCTCTGGTGAAATGTCCTGTTTATTCCATATAAGGTTAAAATCAATTTTGTTACCCAGACGAAAAGATAGTAGTGAGACAAGATAAATCACAACGTTACCCTGAAAAGCTGGAAACATAGGTCTGACAATCGACTGAGTTTTCTTGAATATAATAGCCTTGGAGATCATCGCTTTATAGGTGGCTACATCTATTTCCTGGGGAACTAACTCTTCTCGCTCCTGTTGTTGCTCTGTAAAGGCTTGCATAAACCGTTCAAAATTCTTTTGTGAGCCAAGACTTACAACATGAGGCTTACTGTCCCAAGTATTGAGAAACTTAGCCAAATCAGTTTTAGTAATCTTCCGAGAAGAAGGGATAGCGGCTTTAAGATCCCTTAATTTTACGGCTGTAGTGCCTTCACGAATTAGCATTGTGTTGTAACTGCCTGAAGCTCTTTCATAAAACCAACGACCAATACCGTCTGGGCAATAAGTAGACAAAGATAACTTTTCAATTTCAACATGAAAAGGTTTATTGGCAGACAGATCCGACTGTCTAACCGAATTTTGACTATTTGCATATCTCGATATATCAGAAATAAGCACTTCTTCCAGCGTCGCATCACTAGGAGTCTGTCCGACTTAAGGTTTAATACTCCATTTTCTTTATAAAAAAGCCGAAAAAATAATTATTTTGCCCTCAAACCCCCTATTTACCGTACATTTTCATTATTCGCACACCATTTTCTGCC
>Ga0194058_10001440_pt1 | contig 11849 bp, 11 predicted proteins | sample SepL4417m_MetaG_FD_155490 | JGI IMG/M metagenome (GOLD analysis project Ga0194058, IMG submission 155490) | Anoxic zone freshwater microbial communities from boreal shield lake in IISD Experimental Lakes Area, Ontario, Canada - Sep2016-L442-17m | ecosystem: Environmental > Aquatic > Freshwater... | reverse complement strand
CTGAGCAACGCCTACCGCAAGCTGGGTGTCCAGAACCGCACCGAAGCCGCGCACGTCGCAGCGCGCCTGGGTATCTGCGACTGATCCTGCGCGCTCCCCAAGGGGGAGATGAGCGCGCAGGATCAGCAGACGGCCCTACGAGATGACGACGAACTTGCCCAGCGAGTTGACCCGCAGGATCTTCACCGGCACGTTGGGGCGGTTGCCCTGGGTGTCGATGGTGATCTTGCCGGTGGCGCCAGCGAAGTTGGTGGTCTGCTTCAACTGCCGGATGACCGGCGCGTAGGTGGTGGTTCCGGCCTTCTTCCACGCCGCGAACAGGATGTTCGCCGAGTCGTAGGTGAAGGTGCCCCACGTGTCCGGATCCTTGTTGAACGTGGCCTTGTACTGCTTGACGTAGTTCTTTGCAGTGGGGAACTGCGTGGGCTCGGGCACGCCGCTGAACACGCATGCCTGACTGTCGGCGATGCCCGCGGCAGTGATGAATCCCGCGTCCTGGTTGGCCAGACCCGCAAAGCACTTGGCAGGGCTGCCAGACGCCGCAAACTGCTTGGCGATGAGCGCGCCCTCTGGGAAGTACGTGCTGAGGTACAGCACCGTCGGGTTATCGGCGAGTGCTGCCTTGACCTGTGCTGAGTAATCGGTCTGATTGAGGACGGGCATATCCCCCTGATCGACGACGGGGATCTGGGTAACCAGCACGCCCTTCTTCAGCAAACTGGCCTGCAGGCGGTTGGCCATACCCTGGGTGTATGTGGACTCCGTCACCAGCATGGACACCCTGGTGGGAGCAAACGCGGTGGTGATGTCGTTGAACTCGACGCGGAGTGAGGTGGCTCTGGAGCGGCTGCACAGACGGCCCCGGCGGCGCTCCGCCAGAAACATTTACATAACCTAGACGCGCTGCCCGTAGATACGTATGGGATTAGGCATATTCGACGACCGTTGGGACTTGTCAGTCGTGCATTTTCGATAGGTTCGTTTCGCTATTCGGTACTGGCTGCACCAGCAGCTGCACACCGTTCGTCTTAGGAGTGACCGATGATTACCGACCAGCGTCCCGCAACCGCATCAATTGTTGAAGCCGGAATTCACCTCACGCGACTCGCGGTGCTCGACGAGTACCCCATCCAGGCCGCGGGGATCACCACAGCACTCGCCGCCAGCGACACCATCCGGGTTGTCCTGTCGGCCACATCAAGCGCTGCCCTCATCGAAGGGCTGCCACACGTGAACGCTGATGTGGTGCTCATCGAGCCGTGGACGCGCAGCCACGATGGCCTCACGACCATCGAGACCATCGTGGCCGACTACCCCGGGATCGTCGTCATCGCGATGTCGCGCCTGTGGGACAACAGTCACGTGACCCGGGCCCTTGGGGCCGGTGCTGCCGGGTACTTGAGCAAGACCATGAACATTGCTGACTTGCCGGCGATGGTGCGGCACGTGTGTGCCGGCGGCGTGATCCGCCCGCAGCACACCGGCAATGTTCCTGAGGCTGCTGGCCTGACCGGTCGCGAGCGCGAGGTGCTGTCGATGGCCGCCAGGGGACGATCCAACGCAGTCATCGGCGATGACCTCTTCATCACGGCGAAGACGGTGAAGTTCCATCTGAGCAACGCCTACCGCAAGCTGGGTGTCCAGAACCGCACCGAAGCCGCGCACGTTGCAGCGCGTCTGGGTATCTGCGACTGATCCTGCGCACCCACTCCCAACGGGGAGATGGGCGCGCAGGATCAGCAGACGGCCCTACGAGATGACGACGAACGTGCCCAGCGAGTTGACCCGCAGGATCTTCACCGGCACGTTGGGGCGGTTGCCCTGGGTGTCGATGGTGATCTTGCCGGTGGCGCCAGCGAAGTTGGTGGTCTTCTTCAACTGCCTGATCACCGGTGCGTAGGTGGTGGTTCCGGCCTTCTTCCACGCCGCGAACAAGATGTTTGCTGAGTCGTAGGTGAAGGTGCCCCACGTTCCCGGATTCTTGTTGAACGTCGCCTTGTACTGCGTGACGTAGTTCTTTGCGGTGGGGAACTGGGTGGGCTCGGGCACGCCACTGAACACGCACGCCTGACTGTCGGCGATACCCGCAGCAGTGATGAAGCCCGGGTCCTGGTTGGCCAGACCCGCGAAGCACTTGGCAGGGCTGCCAGACGCCGCAAACTGCTTGGCGATGAGCGCGCCCTCGGGGAAGTACGTGCTGAGGTACAGCACCGTCGGATTATCGGCGAGTGCTGCCTTGACCTCTGCTGAGTAATCGGCCTGACCCTCGGCGACGGGGATCTGGGTGACCAGCACGCCCTTCTTGAGCAAACTGGCCTGCAGGCGGTCGGCCATGCCCTGGGTGTAGGTGGACTGCGTCACCAGCATGGACACCCTGATGGGGGCAAATGCGGTGGTGATGTAGTTGAACTCGACCGGCGAGATCTGGCTGTTCTTCGGCTGAACCGTGACGCCCTCGCCGGTGGTGTCGTCAGTGGAGGTGAGCTGCACCGGCACGATCTTGTTCGAGGTGTAGAGCGGCAGATTGAGGAGGCCGACCGACGAGTTGTACGGGCCGATGACGGCCACACTGCTGCCGGAGATGACCTGCCCCGCCACCTTCTTGGCCAGACTCGGATTCGCCTGATCATTTGCCTTCACGATGCGGACTTGGCGACCAAGTACGCCGCCCCTCGCGTTCACCTGATTCACGGCCAGCTGCACACCGCGCAGCATGTCCTGCCCGTTGGATGCCTGACTCCCTGTCTGGGGACCCTCAACGGCGATGAAGATGGGGCCGTCGGATGCACCGGGGTTGCCCCCGATGATGCCGGCGGCCATTGCCGGACTGGCGATGGCGGTAGCCGCGAGCAGGGTGCTGGCGACGGCAAGGGAACGGCGAGTCATGGAACTCCTCAATGGTGGAAACCTCGTGCGACAGTCTAGGCGTCGTGCCTACACACCTAGGCGATAGAGGGAGGCGTCACGTCCTCGGATCTCGGAAACTTGCCGGTTTCGGCGGTTTAGTGCCGTGCGCCCTTCCCCTGCTCCCGATCAGACCAGGTCGAACCGGTCCAGGTTCATCACTGACCTCACCGCACCGTGAGGGTGCCCTTCATCCCGCCCGCCTCGTGGCCGGACACGGGGCAGTAGTAGCTGTAGGTCCCCGGCTTGAGTACGACGGTGACGGTGGAGGTCCCACCCGGCTGCACAGTGGGGCCGTCCTTGTCCACCCCATTCCCCTGCACCGCGATGCCGTGAGGGAGACCGCTTGTGGATGGGTTCTTCATCGAAACGGTAACCGTGCCGGCCTTCGCGCTGAGCGTGGTGGTATCAAACATCAGTGCACCGTTCGGGTCGGCCATGAGCGACACCGTCACGGTTGACGCCGTTCCACCCGCGGCTGCTGCTGCGGCTGCGGTTGGCGTGGCCGCGGTGGTCGTGTCATACCGCTTTGCGGGAGACGACGATCCCCCGTACCCATCGCTGCCGCATGCCGCGAACAGCAAAGGTGCGATGGCGATAACCACCCCGGCCGCGACCATCGAACGTGAGGAAATAGGCATTCGGGGACCCTTTCGCCGGACGGGCCCGAATCACGCGCCGGAGACCGTCAATGTCTCGGGCACCGACGCTAGGCCAGACAGGGTGGCGTCACGTCCCCATATCTCGGAAAATGGCGGATTTCGGCGAATCAGTGCGAGGCACCCTTCCGCTTCTCCCGATCAGACCAGGTCGAACCGGTCCAGATTCATCACCTTCACCCAGGCGCTCACGAAGTCGCCCACGAACTTCTCGCCGGAGTCCGCGCAGGCGTACACCTCGGCAAGGGCCCGAAGCTGCGAGTTCGACCCGAATACAAGGTCGTTACGTGTGCCGGTCCAGCGCACCGCCCCCGTGCCGCGGGTGCGCCCCTCAAAGGCGGTCTCGGCGTCGGACGTGGCTGTCCACTCCGTACCCATGTCGAGCAGGTTCACGAAGAAGTCGTTGGTGAGGGTGCCCGGGCGGTCGGTCAGCACCCCGTGCGACGACTGCCCGCTGTTGGCGCCGAGCACGCGCAGGCCGCCCACCAGCACGGTCATTTCGGGTGCTGTGAGCGTGAGCAGGTTTGCACGGTCAACGAGCAGGTACTCGGCCGCCTGGGCGTGCCCCTCACCCAGGTGGTTGCGAAAGCCATCGGTTGCCGGCTCAAGCACGGCGAACGACTCCACATCCGTCTGGTCCTGTGACGCGTCGGTGCGGCCCGCGGTGAACGGCACCTCAATGCTGTGCCCGGCGTCCTTGGCTGCCTGCTCGACACCCGCGCTGCCGCCCAGCACGATCACATCGGCCAGCGATACCTTGGTATTGCCAGTCTGGGCAGCGTTGAACGCGGACTGGATGCCCTCAAGCACGCTCAGCACCTGAGCCAGCTGGGCCGGGTCGTTGACCGCCCATCCCTTCTGCGGCTCAAGCCGGATACGGGCGCCATTGGCCCCGCCGCGCTTGTCAGATCCACGGAATGTGGATGCCGATGCCCATGCAGTGGACACCAACTGCCCAACCGTGAGGCCCGACGCGAGAATGCTCGCCTTCAGGGCCGCGACGTCGTTGGCGCCAACCAGCGGGTTGTCAACGGCGGGCACTGGGTCCTGCCACAGCTGCGGCTCGGCCGGCACCATCGTGCCGAGACCCCGCACGTACGGGCCCATGTCGCGATGGGTCAGCTTGTACCAGGCACGCGCGAAAGTATCTGCAAGCTGGTCGGGGTGCTCGAGGAACCGTCGCGCGATCACCTCGTAGGCCGGGTCCATGCGAAGTGCCATGTCGGCGGTGGTCATCATGGGCGCGTGCGACTTGGAGGGGTCGTGCGCGTCGGGCACCGTGCCCGCTGCCGCGTCGCCCTTGGGAGTCCACTGCTGGGCGCCTGCAGGGCTCTTGGTCAGCTCCCACTCATTGCCGAACAAGATCTCGAGGTACGAGTTGTCCCAGGTGATCGGTGTGTTGGTCCACGCACCCTCGACGCCACTTGAGATGGTGTCGTCACCGCTGCCGGTGCCCATGGTGTTGTTCCAGCCGAGGCCCTGCTGGTGCATGGGCGCCCCCTCGGGCGCCGGACCCACGTACGCGTTGGGGTCGCCTGCACCGTGGGCCTTGCCGAAGGTGTGGCCACCGGCCACCAGCGCCACGGTCTCCTCGTCATCCATCGCCATGCGGCGGAAGGTCTCGCGGATGTCCACGGCCGATCCCAGGGGGTCGGGATTTCCGTTGGGGCCCTCGGGGTTGACGTAGATGAGGCCCATCTGCACGGCAGCCAGGGGGTTGGCGAGGTCGCGATCGCCGGTGTAGCGCTGGTCGGCCAGCCACTCGCGCTCGGCGCCCCAGTTGATGACCTCCTCGGGCTCCCAGATGTCCGCCCGGCCACCGGCGAAGCCGAAGGTCGTAAAGCCCATGGTCTCGAGCGCACGGTTGCCCGTGAAGATCATGAGGTCGGCCCACGAGATCTTGCGTCCGTACTTCTGCTTGACGGGCCACAACAGCCTGCGGGCCTTGTCGAGGCTCACGTTGTCGGGCCAGCTGTTGAGCGGCGCAAACCGCTGATTGCCGGTGCCCGCACCACCGCGGCCATCCTGAATGCGGTAAGTGCCCGCGCTGTGCCACGCCATGCGGATGAAGAAGGGGCCGTAGTGGCCATAGTCGGCTGGCCACCAGGGCTGCGAGTCGGTCATGAGCGCATCAACATCACGTGCGAGGGCATCAAGGTCGACGGTCTTGAACTCCGCTGCGTAGTCGAAGTCGGGCCCCATGGGGTCGGCGGCCGGCGGGTTCTGCTGGAGAACTCGCAGGTCAAGCTGATTGGGCCACCAATCGCGGTTGGTGGTGCCCTCGTGGTTCCCGGCCATTACCGGGCACTTGGCGTCGCTTCCGATGACGTCTTCTCCTGTGATGACAGCGCGATACTCAGGCGGGGGAATGGGACGCATCCCGTGCCTGCGATTACGGGGCGGAGGCTAGCGACCGGTTACCCACGCGCCCGGTACAACGGTGCGCGGCCGAGGGTGGCCCCGCCGGGCTGCTGCACATATCCTCATATCGTGCGTCGGCTCAATGACGGGCCCACGCGCTTCACCGGATCGTGGTCGCGGTGCAGACCACCTCCCACGATCGCCTCTTGACCTTCAAACCGCCGAGGTGACCCGATGACCGATGTGCGTACCGCAAATGATGGCTTCTACGTGGCGCTGAACGCCGCGTTCAATGGCGATGCCGCCCCGATGCACGACGTCTGGTCGCAGGCGAACGACATCACGCTGCTCGGCCCCTTTGGCGGCTGCCTTGTGGGCCCCGCTGATGTGGTGGGGCAGTTCGATGGCCTGGTGGCTGCGGGCATGGGTGGCCATGTTGAGCCCATCGACGTGCGCATCATTGAGGGTGCGGACATCGGCTACGCGTTGGGGGTTGAAGAGGGCCACAACATCGTGGATGGCGAGCGCGTGCCCACGCGGCACCGCTTTACCAGCGCATTCCGCCTTGAGAATGGCCGCTGGCGCATGATCCATCACCACACCGACCTTGCACCAAACCTCGGCGAGGTCGGCGGGGCGGCGTCCACCTCCACCTGACGCATCGGGAGCCGCAGTGGCGAGACGCAGAACGGCAACGCCACGCCGGGCTCGTCGCGTGCACGGCGGAAGTGGACCATTCCGATGGCCGCAGCCGATCGCCCGATGGCACCTACGGGGGCGGCCACGGCTGCACCGGGAGGTTGACCTCCCGGTGCAGCCAGACCGTAACTGCGAGAGATCCCTAGGCCGAGACCGGACCCTCTCCACCCGGGTAACAGAAGGCGGCGTCGGGTGAGTAGAAGCCCCACGTGACCTCGAGGGGGCTCGCCGGGCGCAGCGCGTAGATGGAGTGCGACGGGTCGAGGAACTCCATGCTGGTGACCTCCCAGCCGTCGGCCATCGACGCCACAAACGGGTACAGGCCCTTGGTGAGCTGCCCATCCACCTTGGTGAGGTAGCTCAACTGGCCGCGGCCCACCACGGCGATGTCGTCGGACACCTTTGCGGTGGTGCGGATGAGGTCCTTGCCGTCCTGCCTGGTGATGGCAGTGAGCACACCGTCGGCGATGGACAGGACCGTCTCGCCACCGGAATGTGCCGGCACACCGCGCTCAGCGGCGTAGGCAGTCATGTCGGCGTTTGAGTTGACGTAGTGCGTCCACCAGCGGCCGGGGATGCCCTGAGGCGAGTCCTGGCCCTTTACGTCAAGGCCGGCGTACGTGAGCGAGTAGGGCTCAAAGCCCGAGGTGTCGTCGCTTGAATCCACGACGTACTGGTTGATGAAGCACTGCGCGTTGTCCGACAGCGGCAGCTCTGCGGGCACGAGGGCGCGAACGGCGTCCGTGTCCTCCGGGACCCAGGTGAAGTACAGCATGCGGCTGCGAATGACCATCTGGGGGGCATAGAGATCTGACATGTTCCGCTCCATTGGGTAGAGTGCCCTAAGTGGTTAGTAAGACAGACCCTAACCTGTTAGGTCCCCGCCCTGCAAGACCCCACCGCGCCACACTGCGAGATGTCGCGGAGGCGGCTGGAGTGTCGGTATGGACCGCCTCGAATACCTTCGGGAACCCTGATCGTGTGGCCGAGGCCACTCGCGAGCGGGTGCTGGCGGCAGCAGACGCGCTTGACTACGCAGGCCCCAACCCGGGGGCCCGCACCCTCGCCCTCGGACGAACCGGCATGGTGGCGATCATCGCACCGCAGGATGCCCAGCCGCTTCTCACCGACCCCGGGGCATCGCTCGTCGCCCAGGGACTCCTGGCGATCTGCGATCGCGCCGGCCTCTCGCTCGTGCTCGCCGGTCGTGATGGCGAGCAGGCAGTAGATGGCCGTGTATTCCTGCGCACCATCCCAGACGCGGCCGCACGCGGGCCCGCCGTCGTGGTGGACACCATGGCCGATGGCATCCCATCAATTCACGCAGAGGCGGCAACGGCTGTCGCGGCCCTCGCGCGCCTGCTCATCGACCTGGGTCACCGCCGAATCGCCGTGATTGCCGGCCCGGGCCAGGACGACCGCCTCGAAGCAGCGGGCGAGGTACTGCGCGAGCTGGGGCCAGTGCCCGTGTACCGCACGGTCGGTGTGCCATGGCCCACCGATGCGCATGGAGAGATCGCCGCCCGGCAGGCGCTCAGCGCCACCCCGCGGCCCACCGCCATTCTGGCCCTCTCCGACCAGCTGGCCCTCGGCGCAATCGGCGCCGTCCAGCAGATGGGCCTGAAGGTGCCCGGTGACGTCTCGATCACCGGCCTCGATGATCTCCCCCGCTCCGACCAGCGCGGCCTCACAACGGCCCTGATTCCCTACCGCCCCATGGGCGAGCTCGCCGGGCGCGTACTGCTCGCGAGGATTGCGGGCGAGCCGGCCCCACGCCTCTCACCCCTGCCGGCACTGCTCGCCATCAGGGCCACCACCGCACCACCGCCCGCCGACGGAACTGGTTAGGTCGAGCGGGAAGACCCTGGGCTCCCGCAGGTATGAGCCATCTCCCAGCAATGGCTCATGCCTCGCGCTCCAGGCGCTCCGGCGTCCCGGCCTCGGTGCTGCGAGCGTCCGGTGGTGGCCGCAGGCAGCCGATGCCGGCACGTCGTACCTGGAGTTCAGACCTCAGGAATCGAACCCAATTCAACGATGCTGAGTACTGTCGGGCACGTGGCATGGACGCCGCTTGCCGGTCCATGCCTCCACGAGGGCACGATGTCCCCGAATCATCGCCTCATGGAGACGCTCTCCACTTGGTTGATGCCATTAACGGCCAGCGCGTCTGCAGAGGAGCCACACATGAAGTACGGAGTCATCCACCAGTTCGAAGGCGGAACCGAAGCGCAGTACAAGGCCATGATCGCGGCCGTGCACCCAGCGGGCGGCGGCCTCCCCGCCGGGCAGCTCACCCATGTTGCCGGCCCAACCGCCAACATCGGTGGCTCTGGACGCGCGGGCTGGACCATCGCCGTAACGCACGATTCGCAGGAGAGCTGGGACGCATTCCGTGAGAGCGTGATCGTCCCCGCGATGGAGGCTGGCGTCGAGGGTGGATTCACATCTGCACCGGAAGAGACCGCCTTCGAGATCCACAGCGAGGGATAGGGCGCGGCCAAGGACATGCCCCATCGCCCGTCAGGAGTGGCGGTTCGGGGCATGTCCGGCGCACCAGAACGACTGAGGGAGCCCCGGTCGGCTCCCTCAGGTACTTCGCATGTCCGTGAGGGGTCTCTTCGGGAGTAGCCAGGTCGCCCATGCCGAGGTGCGGGTAGATCACCCGCGCCGGCTCGCCTCACACACGCGTACCGGTCTCACTCACATTCAGCGCGAGCCGCGTGTTGGCCGCGGCCCGCGCCCACCCGGGCTCATGGAACGCTCAAAGGTGTCCATGAGGTCGAAGAGACCGACGCATTCCCACACACGATTCCGCTTCCCAGCCGAACGCTGGCGAATAACGCCTGCGGCCCCGAGGCGAATGAGAGCACGCCTTGTGGCCTCATCACTAATCGCGAGCGCCTCGTCGACGGCTGACGCCTTGAACACGGGCATCGACGGCAGGAGTGAGATCAGGCGTGCGCTTGCCGAATCTCGCCGGGGGTTACCGGCCTGGGCGCGCCAGTCATCCTGGAGCCGGCTCACATCCAGCGCGAATTCATGTGAACGCGTCGCTGCAACGCCAAGGGCGCGGGCGAAGACCTCAAACCAGTCTTCGGCGTCGCCATATCGGTACGACGTGAGGCCCGCGATATACGCGCGCGACTCCGCCGCAAGCGCCAGCGAGACCGGGGGAGTCATGTCGTGGATGACGCCGCGGCGGCTCAGCACAACGTGGATCAACGCACGTCCCACGCGTCCGTTCCCATCCATGAACGGGTGAATCGTCTCGAACTGCGCATGTGCGACTGCCGCCTGGAGCGCCGGTGGAATGTCGCTGCGGTTCGTGAATTCGACGAGGTCCGCAAGGAGGCCAGCGACCTCCGAAGCGGGAGGGGGAACGAACTCTGCGCCAATTGGTGATGATGCCTCCCCGCCGATCCAGTTCTGCCGTTCGCGAATCACGCCCCCGATGCCCTCATCACGTGTCCCGGCGAGAAGCTCGCGGTGGAGCATGCAGAGTGAGTCGACGGTGATGTGCGTGTTGGTTGCCGCTGCGGTCACGGCGAGGTCCATCGCGCGGATGTTGCCGACCACACGATCTGTCGTCTCGTCCTGCCCGGGAGTCGCCTCTGCCCGCGCGAGGCGTCGATGAGAGATCTGCAGGCCCTCAATGCGTGAGGAGGCCACTGCCTCTGATCGCAGGAGTTGCCTGCTGAGTCCACCGAGGTCGACGCTCCCGACGCCTACCGTCATCCGGCGGCAGGCGTCCTCAGCCAGGGAAATAAGGTTCGCGACCGATGCGCTGATCTGCGGCTCCCAGCCAGCAATCGTGCCGGGGAGGTATGCGCTGTACGACGCGCCAGCGCGTGCCCGGCGGGCCCCCATAAGGAGATCGTTCCGGGGCTCCCACTTCTGCGCAACGTCGGAGTAGGGACGGTGCAATCCCCGCCCCGCGTCGACATCGGTACGCCTTGGGAGAGGGCGGTTACCGTGCGCCATATCGTTGCCCCGTTGTCATTGTAATCCAACCATAGCCCACGAAGTGTGGGTATGTGCGCTGTTACCCACGCTTCTCCGCTCCCCGGGACCGACACCAAAACGGCTGAGGGAGCCCCAATCGGCCCCCTCAGTTACCGCATGTTTCCGTCATTTGGCCCTTCTGCAGAACTCCCCACAGAAGAGGCCCTTGAACCACCCGCCCTGAAGTGGGCTTGGGCTTGCCCCACTTTGATGGACCCCTCTGGTGGGGCCATCATGTCGCCCGAAACGAGGCACCACTGTCACGACGCACGCGATACAGCGTCACAGTGGGATCGGGAATCGGCTCACCCATCAGCCGTGCTCACAACGTGTGTGAGTAGGACATCTAACCGTGCGCCACCACCGGGCCGGCATCCACGAGCGTGGCAGCTGGCAAGAGACCGGGGTTCGCGGCGATCCACTCGAGGGCAGCATCGTTGGATGCCTCAGCACTCTCACGGCTTTCGAAGACGCTCACCGAACACATGCGGCCGCCTTCATCGCCGACGTCGATCCAGTAGTAGGCGACGAATCCGGGGAGCGCCCGAACGACAGGAACGAATTCCTCGGTCAGCCTGCGACTCAATTCCGTCGGCTCGCGGACGTTGTCGTACTCGCGCACTGTTGCGTACATTGCGGACCCTTCCTTGTGGTGGAGGCCCCGGTGGTCAGGTGCCCCGGGGGTCGGCGTGGGTGCATGCACCACCCATCGGGTCGCACCGGCACTCTCGCCGCCCGTGATTGTGGCATGGGGCACGCGACGTGGCCTGCCCAAAACGACAGAGGGAGCCCCGGTTGGCTCCCCGAGGTGCTTCGTATGTCCTTTATGGGTGCCCTCTGGAGTCGACCGATCGGCGTTGGGGGCGCGCTCCAGCATCACCGCACCTGGCACAGATGGGTACCAGTGATCAGCACCATCGCTTGGGCTCTCCGGCGGGACGCCCCCGGAGGCAGATCCGCGCTGCAGCGCCCCCTGTGCCTTCGCCAGCGACTCGTCCGCGAGGTCTGCGTTGTGCATCGCGGCGAAACGCCAGATCCGCCATTGCACGGTGCAGCCTGGGGCCGGGTCAACGCGACGAGCATACGGTTACGCTTTCCGAGCAAGAGGAGGAACTGCAATGGAGACCACGTCCACAGGCGCGGTGACGGAGATACTCCACAGGCTCTTCGCCATCGCCGACGAGGAGGGGCTCGCGAGGGCCCTCGATTCACTTTCCCCCGATA
>Ga0194058_10001436_pt1 | contig 11855 bp, 10 predicted proteins | sample SepL4417m_MetaG_FD_155490 | JGI IMG/M metagenome (GOLD analysis project Ga0194058, IMG submission 155490) | Anoxic zone freshwater microbial communities from boreal shield lake in IISD Experimental Lakes Area, Ontario, Canada - Sep2016-L442-17m | ecosystem: Environmental > Aquatic > Freshwater... | reverse complement strand
GCCCCCGCCGGCGGGCCGCGTCCGCTGAGCGGAACGTCGACGTTGACGCCACCGTCTGGGGGGAAGACAGCCCTTTCGCTCCCATTTTCACGCGCCGCGGGTGGCGCGGCCGCCAGGGAAACCGCTGGGAATAGCGCTCCCTCCCCCATCTTTACCCCCCGCGGGTGGCGCGGCCGCCAGGGAAACCGCTGGGAAGACACCTCTTCCTCGCGACGTCTTCACCGGCCGCGGGTGGCATGCGCGCGCGCGTCGTCTTGCGCATCGACCAGCGCGGCTCCGGCAGCCGCGGCCTGGTCTTTCGTCAGGTGCAGAAGGCCCTGCGGGTGGTCGCCGCCTCCGGCATAGGTGCTGTGCGACCGTTTTCCGTTGGCGATACCGTTGGATGTACTTCCAACGGTGTCGTTGGAAGTACCGTCAACGGATTCGGCCGTCATGACCATCCCCGTCGCTCAGGCGCCGGTGAACCACGAATGGGGCGCCCCGTGAGTGCATGGCCGCCCGCGCGCCCGGCGGGCGCGCCCGGCGCGCGCGCGAGCGGCCGCGGCGACCCGGCGGCTCCGGCGCGGGGTAGTACGAAAAGGGAAGACAAGGATTCCTTAACTGTCGGGTCGCGTACGGCCGTCCGCAGGCTCGGTTCCCGGAGGGAAGATAAGGATTCGCCGGAATTCCCTATCTTCCCTCACAGTACTACCCCGCGGCGGCGGGCGCCGCGGCTGCCGCGGCCGCGGCGCGGGCGGCGCGCCATCTCCGCCTTCTCGCGGACGTCGATGCGGAGGCTGAACGCGCCACCGGACTGAGGGGGATGGTCATGTCGGCCGTTTTCGACGATGCGCCTGCGGCGGGCCGCGTGCGCTGAGCGCGAACGTCAAGGTTGACGCCACCGTCTGAGGAGAACAGGCCTCCCTCCCTGGACTTCACCAGCCGCGCGGCGCGTCGCCGCCCTCCGGCCGCGCGGCGCGTCGCCGCCCTCCGGCCGCGCGGCGCGTCGCCGCCCTCCTGGAGGCGCCGCATCACGGGGGCGCGGACGGCTGCGGCGGCCCGGCTGGCGCGCCGACGGCCCCGGCAGGTGGCGAGGGCGGCAGGCGCAGCGTGCTCTCGACAAGCGTGCCGTCGCCGAGGCGGCCGGGCAGCATCCCGGGCGGACGCCCGTCGTACTGCCCGGCGAGCCGCGGCGGGATGCCGTAGCTGAAGTCCACGGCGCGCAGCAGCACCGCCGGCCCGGCGGCGAAGCGCAGCGTGACGACGACCCCGGCGGGAGGCGGCGCGTAGTAGTCGAACCACCAGCGGACCGTCGTGCCGTCGAGGATGGTGGTGTCCCAGCCCTGCAGCGGGAGTCCGTTGACGCGCGCCGAGAGCTGCCCCACCACCGACTGCACGAGAAGGCTGACCACCTGGGCGCCGCGCGCCGAGCGCAGCCGCAGGCGCACGGTGCGCCGGTCGCCGGTGGTCGCGTCGCGGAGCACCTCGATGACCGGCGCCGCCAGGCGCACCCGCGGGGCGTCGCCGACGATCGTCGCGCGCACCCCCATCTGCGGGAAGTACGCGTCCTGGAAGGGCTGCCGCAGGTCCCCCCGCAGGAACTGGCCGGTCCACTGGTCGATGCGGTCGACCGTCTGCCAGCGCGCGACGCCCGACTCGTCGATGCGGTAGTAGATGCTCGTGAAGCGCGGGTGCTCGGTGTCGAAGGCCACGGTGGAGCCCACGGCCATGAGCACCACGAAGCCCGCGGCGGCCAGGGCGAGCGGCAGCCACAGGCGGAACCCGCGCCGCACCACCTCGAGCGGGATCACGAGCAGGCCGGCGACCAGCCACACGGCGAGCACGGTGAGCACCTGCTTGAGGCCCGCCGACATCAGCAGGAGGTAGGTGGCGGAGCTCATGAGGACCACGCCGGGGGCGGCGCCCGCCAAGGTCACCGCCACGCCCGCCACGCCGTGCAGGGCGCGCTCGCCGAGCAGGACGGCGCCGAGGAGGCCCAGGCCGGCGCCCGCCAGCGGCCACGTCAGCAGATAGGCGGCGCCCGGGACGAGGACGGCGACGGCCACGGCGCCGGCCAGCCACCAGACGAGGGCGGCGACGGCCAGATCCCAGGGCCGCAGGCGTCGCAGAAGGAGCTCGTAGGCGGCGACGATCACGGCGGCCGCCAGAAGCACGAGGCCGAGCCGGTAGAGATCGCTGATCACGACGCCGGCCTCGCTCCAGGTGCGCTGCTCGTAGGCGGTGCGGTACATGCCCCAGGCCAGCGCCATGACCAGCAGCGCCACCCCCAGCACAGCGACGGTGGCCGGCACGGCCAGGCTGAGCCCGCGCAGACTGAGCAGCCGGCGGCGCGCGGCCACGGCGACGGCCACGGCGAAGACGGCGGCGGCCAGGGCCAGAAACGGCAGCACCAGGCTCTTTGCGTAGACGACCGCGAAGCCGTCCACGACGTCGAAGTACACGACGTCCTCGCGGTGCAGATCCCAGAGATCGAGGTCGCCGAAGCGCCGCGCGAGGGCGAGGGCGGTGTCGCCCTCGTGCTGCAGGCTGTCGGCGTGAAAGCTCTGCAGCGAATCGTAGGCGGTGTGGTCGTAGGCCGGCCCGTCGAGGGCGCCGAAGCTCAGGCCCGGTACGCCGGCGGCCACGAAGGGCCGGAAGTCGCTCTGGATGGGCAGCCGCCGTGAGACCTCGTACATCAGCGACGAGGTGTACGGGCGCGGCGCCCCGGCCACGAGCTCGCGGACCAGGCGGCCGTTGCCCGGGCTCGTCTCGTACATCAGCACCGGCGACGACGAGCCCGGGCTGTCGAAGTTCAGCGCGACGCCCACGCCGTAGGCCCATGGATCCTCACGCAGGAAGGCGCGCGCCCCGAGCAGGCCGCGCTCCTCTCCGTCGGTGAAGAGGAAGACGACGTCGTTGCGCGGCCGCGGCCCCGCGACCAGGGCGCGCGCCGTCTCGAGCAGCGTGACGACCCCGCCGCCGTCGTCGGCGGCGCCGGCGGCCACGGGCACCGAGTCGTAGTGGGCGACGAGCAGGACGGCGCGCGAAGGGTCGCGGCCCGGCAGGCGGGCGACCACGTTGCGGGCCGTGCCCGCCACGCGCCCGCTCGTCGCCGAGACCGCCGACGCGGTCTGCACGTGGGGCGCCAGATGGAGCGCGTCGAGCTCCGCGACGATGGCGTCGCGCGCCCGCACAGCGGCGTCTGAGCCTATCGGGCGGGGCGCCGCGGCGACCACGCGCAGGAGCAGCATGGCGCGGCCCGCCGAGAAGCCGTCGGCCGCGCTCCGCTCCGACGCCGGCGGCGACACGCCCAGCGGCGTGACGCCCACCACGACCAGCGCCGCGACGACGGCCACGACGAGCGCGGCGAGCAGGAGTCTCTTGGCGGCCACAGTGTCAGGGTAGCCGCCGCGCCACCGTTTGCAACTCCGCGCGGCGGCGTAGACTCCGTCCATGACCAGCCACCACGACAGCGCCGTGCTGCGCAGCGAGCTCGGCGAGCCGCCGGGCGACTTCGTCACGGCGGCCGGCGTGCGCGTGCACTACGTCCGCCGCGGCGACGGACCGCCGGTCGTCTACGTCCACGGCGCCAAGGGCTCCGTCTACGACTTCGTGCTCTCGATCGGCGACCGCCTGGCGGAGCGCTACACGGCGGTCGCCTTCGACCGTCCGGGCTCGGGGTTCAGCGGCCGGGCGGCTCGGGACGGCGGCTCGCCGCAGGCGCAAGCCGCCGTCCTGTGCGCCGCGGCCGCGGAGCTCGGACTCGAGCGGCCGGTCCTCGTAGGGCACTCGTTCGGCGCCGCCGTGGCCCTCGCCTGGGCACTCGACGTGCCCGGCGAGGTGGCCGCCGTCGTCACGCTGGGCGGCTACGTGCTGCCCCTCGGGGGGCCGCCGCCCTGGGTGGTCGCGCTCATGCGCTCGCGCACCACCCTGCGCGCCGTGGGCCGGCTCGGGCGCTCGCGTCTGGGACGACCGCTCGTCGAGAGCGCCGTGCGGCGCGCCTTCTTCCCCGGCACGCCGCCGGCGAACTACCTGCGGATCGCGCCGGCGCTTGCCCTCGACGACGCACGCCTTATCAACGACGGCGACGACCGCAAGAGCGCGGAGGCCGGGCTGAGGGCCTTGCAGCCGCGCTACGCCCGCCTCGACGCGCCCGTGGTCATCGTCGTCGGCGAGCAGGACAGGATGGTGCCCCCGAGCACGTCCGAGAAGCTGCACGCGCTGCTGCCGCGCTCGGAGATCGTGCGCCTCCGGGCCAGCGGCCACATGCCGCAGTTCACGGAGCCCGACGCGGTGCTGGCCGCCGTGGAGCGCGCCGCCGCGCTGGGCGCCGTGGAGCGCGCCGCCGCGCGCGGCGGCGTCTGACGCGGCGGCCCGGGGCGGGCGCCGGGCTTGCGGCCGCCGGGGCGGGCGCCGGGCTTGCGGCCGCCGGGGCGGGCGCCGGGCTTGCGGCCGCCGGGGCGGGCGCCGGGCTTGCGGCCGCCCGGCCGCCCACCCGCGCGTTTGCTTCTCCCGCCGCCCCGGCGTACCATCCTCTGCGGTCGCGCTAGGCGGGGAGCCAGCGGTGCCCTGTACCCGCAATCCGCTACAGCGGGGCTGAATCCCCGCCCGAGGGGCCGTTCCGCGAGGCTGTCAGTCGCGCCGCGGCGTTGAGGGTCGGGTCCTACGCAATGGAACCCTGCGAACCCCGTCAGGTCCGGGAGGAAGCAGCGGTAAGCAGGCCATTCCATGTGCCGCAGGGTCGCCTGACCGGAGCTTGCGCGCGGCGAGGACGCTCGGAGAACGCGCTTCGACGGCGGGTGCGCGGCCGCTTCTTTCCCTCTTTCCGGCGGGGTACACTGGCCATCCGATGAAACGCTCCCTTTACCGCGAATACCGCCCGCAGACGTTCGCCGAGCTGGTCGGTCAGGACCACGTGGCGCGCACCTTGCGCAACGCCGTGGAGACCGACGCGGTGGCGCACGCCTACGTGTTCTCCGGGCCGCGCGGCACCGGCAAGACGAGCACCGCGCGCATCCTCGCCAAAGACCTGAACTGCGTGGGTACCGACGAGGCGCCGGTCGCGCGGCCCACGGCCACGCCCTGCGGCGTCTGCCGCCACTGCGTGGCCATCGCCGGCGGCACCTCCCTGGATGTCATCGAGATGGACGCCGCCTCCAACAACGGCGTCGACGATGTTCGCGATCTGCGCAACAAGATCGCCTTCGCGCCCGTCGACGGCCGTTTCAAGGTGTACATCATCGACGAGGTACACATGCTTTCGAACCCGGCGTTCAACGCGCTGCTCAAGACCCTCGAAGAACCGCCGCCCAACGTCATCTTCGTGCTCGCCACCACCGAGCCTCACAAGATCCCCGAGACCATCATCTCGCGCTGCCAGCGCTTCGACTTTCGGCGCCCGCAGGTGCGCGACATCGCGCGGCTGCTGGCCACCATCGTGGAGCGCGAGAACGCGCGTCCCGACGAGGAGCGCGGCGGGCCGCGCATCGAGATCCAGGAGGCCGCCCTCGAAGAGATCGCGCGCCATTCTCAGGGCGGCTTCCGCGATGCGATCGGCACCCTCGACAAGCTCATCACGTACTCCGACGGCGCCATCATGCCGGCCGACGTGCTCGAGGCCCTCGGGGTCACCGACGCCGACCTGCTCTTCGAGATCACCGACATCGTCACCGAGCGGCGCACCGCCGAGGCCCTGCAGTTCGTGCAGCGCCTGGCCAACGAGGGCGCCGACTACTTGCAGTTCATCCGCGACCTGCTGCGCCATCTGCGCCAGCTCTTTCTGCTGCAGCACCTCGAGGAGTCGGCCCGCGACGACGCCGCCCTGCGCGCCCTCGGCCAGTCGGTCGAGCTGGACGACCAGCTTCTCAATCGTCTGCTGCCGCAAGCCAACAACCTGTCCGCCCGCGAGGTCGTCCACTTCATCGAGACGCTGGGCGAAGCCCAGCGCGAGATCCGCGACGGCCTCGACCAGCGGCTGCAGCTCGAGCTCGCGCTGGTCAAGGTCACGCGGCCGCACCTGGATCATACGGCGGCCGCGCTCGAGGAGCGCCTGCGGCGCCTCGAGGCCGGCGCGGCGGCGCAGCCGGCCCGCGCCGCGGCGACGGACGGGCCGGCGCAGCCGGCGCGCTCCTCGGCGGCAAAGGCCGCGCCGGCCCCCGCAGCGGTGGCCGCGGCCCCTGACAGCGCCGTCGATCCCGGCAGGGCGTCCGCGGAGGCGGCCGTCCCGGCCGCACCGGCCGCCGCCGAGCCCGCGGCTGTTGAGCTCACTCTGGAGCGCGTCAAGCGCGCCTGGGAGCTCATCCTGCAGCGCGTGCAGGCGAGCAGCGTGAGCCTCTACGCGATGCTGCGCGACGCCCGCCCCAGCGCCCTCGAGGATGGGCGGCTCACCGTGACGATGCCGTCCGACTTCGCCTTGACGCGCGCCCGCGACGCCGGCAACGCCGAGCTGCTCGCCGGCGCCATCGAGGCGGCCCTGGGTCAGCCGCTGCAGCCCGAGTTCGTGCCGGCCGCCGGCGTGCCGGCCGGGCCGGCGCTCGCCGCGCCGGCCGCCACCGCCCCGCCGAGCATGGATTTCACCGCCCTCATCAAGCAGGCGAAGGGTACCTTCGACGCCGAAGAGATGCCCGACGACTCGTAAGGAGAACCGCCCGTGGCGAACCCCCAGTACAACAAGATGATGAAGCAGGTCCAGGAGATGCAGCGCAAGATGGCGCAGGCTCAGGAGGAGCTCGCCGTCGAGACCGTCGAGGCCAGCGCCGGCGGCGGCATGATCACCGTCGTGGTCACCGGGTCGCTCGAGATCAAGGAGGTGCGCATCAAGCCCGAGGCCGTCGACCCCGACGACGTCGAGATGCTGCAGGACCTCGTCGTGGCAGCCGTCAACGAGGCGTTGCGCGCCGCCCAGGACCTGGCGTCCACCAAGCTCGGCGGCGCCACCGGCGGCCTCGACCTGCCCAACATCCCGGGGATGTTCTAGGCGCGCGCTGCGCGCGCGCCGGGGCCTTCCCGGCGCGCGCCTTCCCCGCGCGTCCTGCCCGCGCCCCCGCGGACCGCGCCGGCGGGCCTTCGTCACCCGGCGCGTTGGCGAGCCGCGCCGCGAACGGGTAACATTACATCTCGCGTCCGCGGGCCGTCACGGCGGCGGACGGATCCAGAGGTCAGGGTGCGTCAGTGCTCATGCTCACTCCCCGAGGAGAATGTGCGTGTATTCACCGGCCGTCGAGCGGCTGATCACGGAGCTGGCGAAGCTGCCCGGGATCGGTCCACGCACCGCTCAGCGGCTCACCTTTCATATGCTCAAGCTGAGGCCGGACGAGATCCTGCCGCTGGCGGCTGCCATCATCGATGTCAAGGAGAAGATCGGCTTCTGCAGCCGCTGCTTCAACCTCGCCGAGGGCGCGCTCTGCACCGTGTGCGCCGACACGCGCCGCGACCCGCGCGTGCTCTGCGTGGTCGAGCAACCCTTCGACATCGTGACCATCGAGCGCACGCGGGAGTTCCGCGGCCTCTACCATGTGCTCGGCGGGGCTTTGAGCCCGCTGGACGGCGTGGAACCCGACGACCTGCACATCGCCGAGTTGCTGTCGCGCGTCGACGGCGACGTTGACGAGGTCATCCTGGCGACCAACCCCACCATGACCGGTGAGGCGACCGCCATGTACGTTGCCGACATGCTGCCGCCGCGGGTGCGCGTCACCCGTCTGGCCAGCGGCCTGCCGGTGGGCGGCGACCTCGAGTATGCGGACGAGCTCACGCTGGGCCGCGCCCTGACGGGGCGTCGCAGCCTGCGGCGCGGAGAGGAGTGACCATGGCGACAAAGACCGGCACCAAGGAGAAGCCAGCGGCCGATCTCACGGAGATCCGTTGGCACGCCCGTGGCGGCCAGGGCGCCGTGACGGCGGCCAAGATGGTCGCCGAGCTGGCGCTCGGCCAGAAGAAGTACTTTCAGGCCTTTCCCGAGTACGGCCCCGAGCGCTCGGGGGCGCCCATCGTCGCGTACACGCGGGTCAGCGACAAGCCCATCCAGATCTACGCCGGCATCGAGCACCCGCAGATCGTCGTCGTGCTCGACCCCTCGCTGCTCAGCGTCATCGACGTGACCAAGGGCGCGCCGGCCGACGCCATCGTGCTGGTCAACAGCGAGATGAGCCCGGCCGAGCTGCGCAAGCACTATCACCTCGAGGGCTTTCACTACTACACCATCGCCGCCACGCGCATCGCCGTCGAGACCATCAAGCGGCCGATCCCCAACACCCCCATGGTGGGGGCGCTCACGCGCATCACAGGGCTCTTCGCCATCGACGAGGTCGTCGCGTTTCTGCGCGTCGACTTCAGCAAGAAGTTCCCGCCCAAGGTCGTGGAGGGCAACATCAACGCCATCACGCGCAGTTACGAGGAGGTCAAGGGCGAATGACCGTCGAGAAGAAGACCGCTGCCAGGCAGCCGGCTCCTCCCAGAAAGCCGCGCCCCGCGAAGGTGGCCGCGAAGAAGAAGCCCACGTGGGACATCAGCGACATCGACACGTGGGGGCCCGACAGGCACGAGCTCGGCGCCACGATCGTCGAGGCGGGCAACTCCGTCTTCAACGAGACCGGCGGCTGGCGCAGTGAGGTGCCGGAGATCGACAGCGAGAAGTGCGACGGCTGCATGCTGTGCTACTTCTACTGCCCCGACGCCTCCATCGTCATCGAGAACGCCAGGGCCGTGGGCATCGACCTCGAGCACTGCAAGGGCTGCGGCATCTGCGCCAGGGAGTGCCCCACCGACGCCATCGTCATGAAGACCGATGAGAAGGAGTGAACGTGGCCACCACGACAAGTGAGATCCTGGCGGTCACCGGCAACGAGGCGGTCGCCGAAGCCATGGGTCAGATCGACCCGGACGTGGTGTGCGCCTACCCGATCACGCCACAGACCGAGGTCGTGCAGCTCTACGCGCAGATGGTCGCCGACGGCAAGGTGAGCAGCGAGTTCGTCACCGTCGAGAGCGAGCACTCCGCGATGAGCGCCGTGATCGGCTCGGCGGCCGGCGGCGCGCGGACCATGACCGCGACCTCCTCTCAGGGCTTCGCCCTCATGTGGGAGGTCCTCTTCATCGCCGCGTCCTACCGGCTGCCCATCGTCATGACCACCGTCAACCGCGCCCTCTCGGGCCCCATCAACATCCATTGCGACCACAGCGACTCCATGGGCGGCCGCGACACCGGCTGGATCCAGCTCTACGGCGAGAATCATCAGGAGGCCTACGACAACTGCATCCAGGCGGTGCGCATCGCCGAGCACATTGACGTGCGCCTGCCGGTGACGCACATGTACGACGGCTACGTGATCAGCGGCGCCATCGGGCCGCTGCAGATGCTCACCAAGGATCAGGTGCAGGCGTTCATCGGCCCGTACCGCGCGATCAACCCGATGCTCGACATCGAGCACCCGGTCACCGTGGGCCCGTTCGACGGTCTGCACGGCTGGTACTTTGAGCACAAGGTGTCGCAGAACCGCGCCATGGACCGGGCTTTCGCGGTGATCCAGGACGTCGCCGACGACTACTCGGAGCTCAGCGGGCGCCCGTACGGCCTGCTCGACCCGTACCGTCTCGACGACGCCGAGATCGCCATCGTCGTGGTCGGCTCCACGGCCGGCACCACGCGCATGGCGGTCGACGCGCTGCGCGCCAGGGGCGTCAAGGCCGGCATGGTGCGCGTGCGCGTCTTCCGGCCGTTCCCTCACGAGGCCTTCGCCAGGGCGCTCGAGCACGTCAAGGTCGTGGGCGTCATGGACCGCGCCGATTCGTTCGGCGCCCAGGGCGGCCCCGTCTTCCTCGAGATCCGCGCGGCCCTGTACGACAGCGACCCGCGTCCCCAGATCCTGCCCTTCATCTACGGGCTCGGCGGCCGCGACATCTTTCCCGACAACATCGAGCAGGCGTTCGCCGTGCTCCAGGAGGCCGCGCAGAGCAAGACGCGGACCTCCACGGAGCGCCGCTACCTCAACCTGCGCGAAGACTGAGGTGACCGGCATGGCGAACAACGACTCAGGCAACGGCGGGCGCGCGGCAGAGCATCAGGGCTCGGCCCTCTACGAGGTGCTCAAGGGCATCGACTTCGAGCGCCGCGAGCTCATCGACAAGCGCAAGGGAGTCGGCCTCTTCGACCTCGTGAAGGCCAGGGACGGCGGCTACCGCTGCTACTCGTGCACCCTGTGCGAGCGCGTCTGCCCGGTGGACTGCATCGAGATCGACTACTGCCCCGAGTTCGACGAGCTGCCGTTCGATATCGTCGCCGAACGCGCCGCCGCGCTGGCCACGCTGCCCGGCGAGAGCTGCGGGGCCGGGGCGGCGTGCGTCATGGGTGAGAAGCCGGCCGGCTTCGTGCCCGACATCGACATGAAGCTCTTCGACCCGGTGGTGGCCAGGATCCGCGACGGCTCCGGTCTCGTGGAGGCCTTCCACGCCACGCAGGAGGCCTTCGGCTACCTGCCGCGCGTGGCGCTCGAGAACATCGCCGAAGAGATGAAGCTGCCCTTCTCGCGGGTCTTCGGCGTGGCCAGCTTCTACAGCCAGTTCCGCCTGCTGCCCGTGGGCAAGCACGTCATCGACGTGTGCATGGGCACCGCCTGCCACGTGGCCGGCGCGCCCCTCGTGGTGGAGGCGCTCAGCCAGGAGCTCGAGATCCCCGTGGGCGCCACCACGCCCGACGGGCTCTTCACCCTGCAGACCGTGAACTGCGTCGGCGCCTGCGCGCTCGCCCCCGTCGTGCGCATTGGCGACGACGAGACCTTCGGGCGCCTCGGCCCCAACGAGGCGCGCAAGCTCGTACGCAGGCTGCGCAAGCAGGAGGTGGGAGCATGACCCCCGCCGTCAAGCTCACGAAGATCGACAAGGCGCTCCAGGCGAAAGCCGACCCGAGCGCCTACCTGGCCGACGACGAGAAGGCCGAGATCCGCATCTGCGCCGGCACCGCCTGCCACGCCTCCGGGCGTGTGGCGCTGCGCAAGGCCGTCGAGAAGACGCTCGCCGAGCGCGGCCTCGAGGGCAAGGTCGCCGTCGTCGAGACGGGCTGCCACGGCTTCTGCGAGGAAGGCCCCATCGTGGTGGTCCGCCCGCAGGGCCTCTTCTACCCGCGCCTCAAGCCCAGGGACATCGAGGAGATCATCGCCACGAGCGTGGTCGGCGACGGCATCGTCGAGCGGCTCCTCTACAAGGACCCGCAGACCGGTGAGGCGCTGGCCCACGAGAAGGACATCGCCTTCTACGCGCTGCAGGAGCGCATCGTCCTGGCCCTCAACGGCAAGATCGACCCGTTCTCTCTGGACGACTACCTGAGCCACGGCGGCTACACCGCTCTGGCCACGGTGCTGAACGCCGCCGATCCGCAGGCCGTGATCGACGAAGTCGAGAAGAGCGGCCTGCGCGGCCGCGGCGGCGCCGGCTTTCCCACCGGCAAGAAGTGGCGCTTCTGCCGCGCCAACCCCGGCGAGAGGCACTACGTGATCTGCAACGCCGACGAAGGCGACCCGGGCGCCTTCATGGACCGCTCGGTGCTCGAAGGCAACCCCCACAGCGTGATCGAGGGCATGATCATCGCCGCCTACGCCATCGGCGCCGACAACGGCCCGGTGGAGGGCTACGTGTACGTGCGCCACGAGTACCCGTTCGCCGTGCAACGCCTGCGTCACGCCCTCGAGACGGCGCGCGCCCGCAACCTGCTCGGCGACGACATCCTGGGCTCCGGCTTCAGCTTCGACATCCGCATCAACCAGGGCGCCGGCGCCTTCGTCTGCGGCGAGTCGACGGCCCTCACGCTTTCCATCGAGGGTCACCGCGGCATGCCACGCGGCAAGCACATCCGCACGGTCGCGCACGGCCTTTGGGGCCAGCCC
>Ga0194058_10001435_pt1 | contig 11858 bp, 2 predicted proteins | sample SepL4417m_MetaG_FD_155490 | JGI IMG/M metagenome (GOLD analysis project Ga0194058, IMG submission 155490) | Anoxic zone freshwater microbial communities from boreal shield lake in IISD Experimental Lakes Area, Ontario, Canada - Sep2016-L442-17m | ecosystem: Environmental > Aquatic > Freshwater >... | reverse complement strand
AATTTCTTTCGTGGGGGGCGAAAGATGCGGGCCGTGCCGCTGATGGACCCCACGAAAGAAATTCTGCGCGATTATCTGCACGACCAAGGTCTGAATCGCCCTGAGCATTTTGATCGACCGCTCTTCCAGAACAAACAAGGCGGACGATTATCACGGTCGGGTGTCCGCTATATTCTCCAGAAATACGTAGAACCTGTGCGCAATATGCATCCGGGGTTTACCCAACCCGTAAGCCCACACAGCTTGCGGCATACGAAAGGCATGCATCTTTTGCAGAGCGGTGTCTCACTCGAGATCATCCGGGATTTCTTGGGCCATGCTGATGTGAAAACAACGCAGATTTATGCGCGAGCAAACCTCGAGATGAAACGCAAGGCCTTGGAAAAAATCACCAACAATTCACCGCTTCCTCAAATCCCCTCCTGGAAGCAGAACAACACATTACTTGAATGGCTGCACTCGCTGTAACCCTGGGGACACGCCTACCGATTCTTAACCGAGGCCCCCCATACATGACAGATTATTATGTTGAGTTCCTGCGACTAAATTTCCCCGCTATCAGCTATCTGGGGAAGTTTTTGAGCATAACAGGTGGCTCACCATAATAGCGAAAATGTGCAGCTGCACATTTCAGGTACCTGGGTATCGAGGTCGACGATGCTCTTGAAATATCGGAACAAACCGAAATTTAGATTTAAGAAAGTGTTTCTGCGGCCGTTGAAAAACGGTCGCATCTCCAAAGCAGACGTTTATATCCGGGAAAAAAACCGATATTTAAAGGCTCATTACGGCCAAGAGCGGACTTCGACATTTCAATTCTGAGTGGCAGCAATGGAATACATACCTGCCTTTCAAGTTGGCACCAGACACTACATTGCAAACTTTGAAAAGCGGTCATTCAGGTCAATTGGCGCTCCGAATATGTGAACTCCTACCCTCTTTCTGCCAGCCAACATCTTATTGATCTGGCTAGGAATCGGTAACGGTGTATATACAAATAAGCAATATATCCTCCAAAGCCGCAAGCTCATCTTTGGTCGCCTCCAAAATCCACTCAGCATCCTTGTCCTCCGCATCAAATTTAACAGTCACTGTTGCTTCCTTGTGGATGAGAGAGCCAATTGGTTCCCCATCCTTTAATTTGCCATACTTTAAAACTAAAACGGGTACAGATTCTTCTTTCTTGGTGGGTGGCTGCCTTAGCGATGGTAATGATGTTGATGATGGCTTGGTTACATCATCCTTCTTTGGGATACCCAGCAAATGGATTGTATGGATGATTATGGTGACCTTTGGCCCATGAAACAGGAACGGGAAGCGCTGTTTGGATAAATTAAAACCCTGTTTATGATTACCTTTTTCGTCGGCCTCGTTTGTAAAACGATGCCACTCCGCTGGGAAATCCTGACGCAGGCTGAAACCTTGTGATAACGATAGTCCAACTTTATTCGTGCTATCAATTAAGTTTTTACCTTTGTTTGTGTTATCGATTAACTCTTTTAGCGCCTCCTTCAGCTCTGCGGTTGCTTTATCTTTGAGCGTATCTCCACCATCCCTTGAAGTGTAACGGACATGCAGGATAACATCCGAAATAGTGTCATAGTCGAACTGTGGAAAATCTTTAGGCAACTCAATGCGCCACTTGCTGATGGCGCCAGCGCCCTCGAAGGGCAGATAGCGTTCGTCCCGGAAATTCAACTCGAACAAACCGCTGTCGTTCTGCCCGCCGCTGGTCGCAATCGACTGCACCGGCAAGTATGAAGACAGGAAGTTATCTCCGTGCGAGTAGCTCCCACCCTTTACCAGGCTACTCTTGCGCAGCGTGCTGGAGAGGAGCGTCAACGTGCCGCTAACGCTGGTATAGGGGCCGACGATGCAGGGAATCGAAATACTGATACTCTTGATGCGCCGGAAGTAGTGGCCAGGGAAATCGATGTCGAACAGCGCTTCGGGTAGTTCAACCTCGCATTTGCTATCTGTCTTGAGCAGAATTAAAGCATACGGGTTGAGTTGGCGCAAAGACACATGCTTGGTGATTTCAAACTCCCGCTTGTTTTGTTCCAGGTAAGCGCTCTCCATCCGTTTCAAATCCAGGCCGAGCTTTTCGCCGGACAACAGGCCCTTTTTCAGGCTGTCCCATTGGCCGGGCTGGATAAAGCTGGCGTTTTCAATGCCTTGTTCATGAATATAGGCCTTCTCCGCGCGTTTCGCCATATCGTGGGCAAGCTGATAGGTGCGGAAATACACATCGGAGATTTCCCTCGACATCCAGGAATAGAGTTCCTGGTTGGTGTATTTTTCGTGCATAAAATCCCGCAGTTCGTTGGCGTGTTCGATCTGCTTTTGATGGTTTGCGACTTCCCGCTCGGCAATCTGCAAGCGGATTTCGGCCGCCAGTTTCTGCTTTTGCAACTGCTTTAATTCGGCCAGGGCAAGCTTGCTCTGATGGACCCACTCGTCGCGCCGCCGTTGGTAACCGCCAATGATATTGGCCCGGTTGGCGTTATGGCTTTCGTTGGTGCCCAAGGTGTTAAAGAGCGACGCCATGGAATTGAGCGATGACCCCAGATGGGAGCCACCAATTTTCATAGAGTAGAAAGGCGATCCGGACTGGATGTCGGGGATGTTATGAACGACACCGGCCACGGTGTTCAGAATACCGGCTGTTACCATGAAGGTATTCGCGAGTGCCAGTGCATCAAGTTGCTTGATTTCGTTGGGAATCAACCCCAGTCCCGCAGCATCGCCGGGCGCATTGGCCGCCACCACAAGCGACGAAGAGGACTCCAGGGTGGGCAGTTCATCGCCTTTTAGCGCGACGGCGGGGTTGCCCATCAGTTTCTGATACTGGTTGAAGCGTTCCAGAACCGTCATTTGACTTTGAGTCAGCGCTTCCAGGTTGGCCCTGGCTTCATCAACCTGCCGGTCTTTGATCTGGGTGATCAGGGTGAGGAGCCCGATTTCCTGATCCGACCGCAGCAGCGCGAGCGCTTCCGCATCCTTTTTTTCCAAGGCCGACAACAGCGAGGAACCCAGACCCTTGAGTTCGTTGCAAAACTCTGCGGCCTTTTGCAGCAACACAGTAAATCGGTAATGGGGCAAGGGCGCGTACAGGCCGATATGTACCTCGCTGATATCCAGGCCCGCCGCCACTGCGCGTACCAGCAACTCGGGATCGATAGGCGGATCCCATAGCGCCAGTTCCCTTTTGACGCCTTCAAGGTTCAGGCAATGCCTGATCTTGAACAGCCGGTCTTCGATCATGTCCCAATAAGCGAGTTGCTTTTCGTTTTGCGGCACGCAAAAGTAGAGTGAGCCTAGCGAGGAAGTTCCGTATTTTTCTGATTCTAATTTTACTAATTCTCTTTTCCCAGCCATGGTCATTTACTCCGATTCTTGGTTGTTAGGGGATAATTCGTCCGACAAAATAACCCAGGCATTGCCGAATTTGTCCAGCTTGGAATCGCTCAATTCCTGGTAAGTCAGTGAAGGAAGCTGAACCCGGCGGGGCAGGCTCCGGGGGCGCGGACCCAGGATTTTGGCAGCCAGCACATACAGCAGGGTAGCCTCTTGCACCGACTCGCGGGTATCGCGGCGGAACAATTGGTCGGCCCAGGCGATGAGGTTATCCAAATACGCGAACAGCACCCGCCACTGGTAGGCACTTTGACGGAAGCGGGCGATGGCATGGGGGCGGAAAGGCGACTGAAGCCAGGCTTCGATCTGGGCTTTGATCTCGGCTATGATCCTTTGTTTCTCAGGATCGGGATCGAATTTGTCTTTCGGGTTTGACAGCATTTCCAGCAGCCGCTGGATGGAGTCAGGCCGGCCCAGTTCACGGAAGCGCAGGAAACGCCAGAAGCGGGTGGCTTCCGAACCGGGGTTATTGGTCGTCGGGTCGAAGACATAATGCAGCCAGCGCTGAGCCTCCTCGAAGCGCTGTTCGCGGGTAAGCGCCTCGGCAATCAGCAACGGCGCATGGAAGAAGATTTCCCAGTTGTAAATCGCTGACGGGGCACGCAGTTCAAAGTTGACTTTGTCTGCCGTGAGCGATGTCGATGGGTTTAAGTTTTCTGTTTCGTATTTGTTAAAATTTCCAATATCAGTCTGATTTTGGCTGTCTAAAGAATATAACCCTCCGTCACCTTCAAATGCCGTATGACCAGAAATACGCAAATTCGCGGCGGAAGTGTTTTGATCCATGACGGCAGTCCACTCCCGATCTGTAATAACCTCTCCTGACAGGGTATTATTCATTTTGATGTACAGTCTTGAGAGACCATCCTGATAGTGCCAAGCCGTTTGCGGGCCTGGGTAGAGTCCAGAATTAATTGCTATACCCTTCATAATATCGATGGATACTGCTGGGATTAGTTGAAAGCGGCTTGGGCTTTGGTCGGAACCAAAAACCCGAGAATATTCAAAATTCATTTTCGAATTTACACCATTACCAGGACAACAAACTGACAGCATCAGATCTTTGTAAACCCAGTTTAAGGAGTTTGGCGAGGGGTAGGTATATTCCAAATAACCATTGCCATAACAAATAGTTATAGGACTTTTATCCGAATCCCTTAATACCTCACCATCTAAGTAAGAAACCCCGTTATATTCTATTAGAGTCATATCATCGAACGGGCTGATAGCGAAGTAGCCGATTCTAGTGATATCCAGGGGACGCTCTGGAGATAGCATTTTCTGGTCATCGACATCCAAATAGATTTCCCAATGACAATATTCGACACCCTTTTTGTAATAGCGTTTTTCAAGAATGTTTTGATCGTATTCGTTTTTCGAATAAAATCTAGAATAAATCGGGGAATCACCAGCTTCAAATATTTTACAAACTTTGTTATTCGAGTCATCCCAAACACAAACTGTAACTTTGTTTATAAAATCCAGTGAAACTGTTTTGCCATCTATTTCCGTATCTTCAAGAATAGTACCGTAGAGTATTCCGCAACTATATTCTCCCAGTCTCGGCGCGATTCGGTTTTGTACAAGCTCGGCAGACAATGGAATTTCATTATACTTCTTTCCTTGAATAGCAGCTGGATTGTACCAATCTAGCGTAATTTTTTTATGTATTACAAAATTTGCCTTTGGCCTCATATAAATATGAGACTGGCCCATATTAATTCTATTGTACACACTGATCGAAACGAGCATAGGACCCGCAATATAAGCATCTCTTGTGACGGTCTCGTTGTCTTCATTAGGCGGCCTAATATATTCGCCAGAATCCTTAACCCCATAAAGATGGAAACGAATGTCACGCTCTTTAATTTCCATCCTTAAAATAATTCCACGGTTCGTCGAGATGTTGTAAGGCGCATCGACCTTCATGGTTTCCTTACTGATTTTCTTCTTGCTCCAGCCTTTTCCGGATTTTCGCGCATAGGCAAGCTGAACCTCCCATTGCTCCTTGGTGCCGGCGTCGTTGCGGGTTTTCTTGATGATTGGCCAGGCGAGGTGGAAGCTGCCTTCCATCACAAACGGCATGACATGGTCGCCGGACAAATCCAGGTCGATGCGCTCCCAGCCGCTCCAGCGCATCGACAAATCGCCCAGGTTCGTGCAGGTCCGCCAATAGTACTGGCTGGGTTCGTCGTTGGTCCGGGCGACGATATAGAGGATTCTGTCCTTGGCCTTGTCCTCATCTTCTTTCTTTTCCTCTTTGTCTTCATACATCCCGATCACATTCAGCTTGGCGAGATCGGCCCATTCGTCCAGGTAGTCCAGGAGCTTTTCCTTGGCGAGTTCATAGCTAGGCTGGTCTTGGGCGATGCCGCTTTCCAGGGCGCGGAAGGTTTGGGTCTTGTCGTCGCGCAGTTCCGGATAAAGCCAATTTTCCGGGTAAAGGAATATTTTGCGGTTGGCTTCCCAGACGCGATAGTTTTTCATCCATTCCCAGCGTTGGCGGTCAATCTGGTCTGGGGTAACGCCGGAATTTTTCTCCAGATTGAGCAGGCAGCGCTGGATGAAGAGTTGGACTGCGCTGATGGCTTGCAGGGTTCGCGTCGTCATCATGCAGGGCGACATCTGCACGTCGATCAGGTAGTACTCGTACAGGTCGTTGGCATCCCGCAAACCTTCACGGGTGATCAGGTAATCCACCAGGGCATCGCGCTGTTTGCTGCGCAGGGTGTCGGCAATGGGTTTCAGCAATTCGCTTTGATGATCGTTTCCGTACTTCGAGCGGAGCAGGTTGCGGGCAATTGCCGCCGCATCGGCATTGACTGAAGGTTGGACCAGAGCTTTGATTTGTTCGAAGCTCGCCCCGAGAGATTTCATCTCGACCAGCAAATCCAGCCATTGTTCGAGCTTGCTAGGACAGAGCAATTGTTTTCTGGCGTCTGCTGCATTTCCAGCCTGCCGAACGTCTTCATCAGGCAGCCCTAAGCTTTCGGCTAGAACCTTGTCCGCTGCTAAGGGACCGGCCTTCTCAGCTGCTACGTAATTCGCCAGCATCGCCTCCGCGCCCGGCATTCTGTCCCGGATACGTATCAGTTTCACGAGTTCTTGCCAAGCAGCAAAAAGCAGTGCAGGATCGAGTGAATCTTTCTTAACTGGCATAACTGGTAGCTTGTTGAAGTTGAGCACACTCATGCTTTTTGAAGCATCTGACCCATCCGGCAGCCAGTCCAAATGGGAGGCTTTGATTTTCAGTTTCGCGCAAATGAGCGAAACTTTGTGCAGTTTGTAGATCACATTGAACGCATCACTGAACAAAGCGTTACCGGACTGGATTTTTGGATGGCCTTCCAGAAATACGCTATCGACGATTGCGTCGATTGCCTTCCTTGCGGGAGTAGTAGGGTGCTGAAGACAATCTGAAAGCAGCCTGTTGGCGAGTGTGCTATCCAAACCAAAACGCTCTGCGAGATGAGCAATGGCAATTTCCTCAAGTTGAATCAAATGCTGCGCTTTATTCCTGCCGATTTCCTTCGGATAAGCATCTTCCAAAAGCAAACGGTTAAGATGGAGAAGCAGACGTGGGTTATACGTTGGATTTTGATATACCAGCATTAATAGCGATACAGTTACTGGTCGCAGGATATCGAGGGGGAAGCTCGTTAGATCATCGTATATGGGTTCGCCTTTCAAAATATCGTTCAGGGCACTCAGCAACTTCGTTTCCTTGCCACTTTTTGAACTGGTGGTATTAGTCAAAGACTCCTGTACAACTTCTCCAAATTCCCCCCAAACGAAATCGGAAACAGGCTTGGTTGATTGGTTGGGATCGGATGCCAGCTTTGCGATTAACAAATCAACATCCGCTATATCCTCAGCTCGAAAAGAGATGAAATCCTCATTACTATCCAACTCTTGCCGCTTGGCCTGAAGCAATGCCAGGAGTTCAGTGAGAACCGTCTCAGCCTCTTTTTCGGTTAGTTCCACCGTTGATCCCGATTGAGCTTCATGCTTGAAAAGATAAAGAAGCTCTTCCACGGTGAAACCGGAATTGCCGATAAAATCAACCAATTTTGCAAATTGCAGAGATTTACTCCAATACCATTGCTCCGAAGAGGTATACCCCCAAAGTTCAACACCCAAACTGAAAAGACCCCAATAATCCTTTATTTCAAGCCCTAGTTTTGCTGTTATCTTAGTGGTCCAATAATAATAATGAAGGTTATCCAGTTTCAGACTATCGTTCTTGCCTACTTCGTCAATTAACTTTTCAGACAGTGCTAGAATGTCTTGTTCACGGCAGCCTAATGCCGACCCGATATAGGAGGCCTTGCTTTTGAGGCTAATATTTTGGTTTCTGACCTCGGAATGGTCAACAGTCAGTTCGAAATCGGGATCGACTGGGTTCTGAACCAGCGGATTCAGGAATATCCGGTCGTAAAGAGGGGCTAATACCGGTTGACCAGTTTGAGTATGGGCGCGGTAAATGAGCGGATTATTTGTTGGCCATGCCCATGTGCTGACAAGTTCGTCAACCGACAGGCCGAGCATTGTGCGCATTGCTTGGATATCAGAAAACCAAGCTGGATATTTACGTCCCCCCAACAACAATACAATATCCACTTCCCAAACATGCCAAGACAGTTTTCGCCACAAACGCACGAAGCAATGGATTCGATCCAACCTTCGCTCGTCGAGGTTTTGTAAAATAATTTTGCTGGGAGTGCATACGAAAGCGGATTTCTCGGGGAAAAATGTAGACAGGTAACCATCTAGATGGAGGCAACCGCCCCCAAAAGTGGTTTGCAACACGTCTTGCAATTCCTGGAAAGTCAGCCGGGCCTGTTGCATCAATATGGATACATTGGCAAGCACTTCCAATGGCTTGCCGAAAACGTACTCGCCGTTCGCTACGTCATATACCCTTGTATTTCCATCATTGTCCAGTTTCAGCCCCCACAATTGCCAGAGCCGTTCGCCGGTTGCCGGCGTCGTGATTAATTCCGCCTCCTCTTGTGACAAGCCGAGCGCTTCGCGTGCTCGTGTCTCGGAGTCGCAAAGATTGGGTAGTAATTCCATCAGCCGCTGGCGCGAGGTTTTCATGCGCTCCAAAATAGCCCGCACTTCCAGCAATGGCCGGTCGAACGGCAGGGTCCAGGGGAAGACCGCGTTTTCACCCTTGCAAATCTCGTAGGCGACGGGATTGTAGTTCTCCGGGCTAGCCTTCAGATCGCGACCGGTGGATGAACTTTGGTAGGCGATGGAATCTATGCTCAGGCTTTCGGCTACATAGGAGATAATGAGGCTGTCTGTTGTGGATAATGTATATTCGTTTTCTACCCATTGTTTTATTTCGTAGCAATATGGGGGCAGGATATTCTCAAGAACCGGGCCAAGAACACCTGAATTCAGGGATTTTCTTTCTGATTGAAGGGTTTCCGCCGAATAGCGTGATGTGGAAACCGTCACCTGATTATAATCATATTCGTGAATCAGCGACAATTCCGAGTTTTCTGTGATGACTACTATTGTTTTTAGGGAATAATCCAATTTCCACCTTGAACCCTCCGTCAAGGTGGTTAACGGATGATAGAATGCATGGAAATAGGACAATTTTTTCATCCACTGAAAAGGGCCATGATTGTTATCCTGATTATTAAATATACTATTTTCATTATTTCTTTGATTAAAGTTTCTGATTGTCTCTTGTATTTTCTGACTATTTTGACCAGGGTAATCGTATGTAGGACCTAATAGGTCGCTAATTTGCATCTTTTCCTTCCTCAGAAAGTTCTCCTGTCCTAGATAAAATAATTCTGCTTCATACCGTACTTTCCAAAGTCTATGCTCATCCCGTATATTCCAACACCTGCCATTAACACTATCCTTATAGAGTATTGCATTGGAATCAACACTGTAAGATGAAGGCAATATCTTGCCCACTTCCAAGCTTGTCGCGCGCATCGCATTGGCGATGGCCTGGCATAAGGTTTGGGGCGGCGTGACAGGATTGTCCAAGGCATCCTGGAGATCAGACAGGGCAATATTACCGGGAGGATTTGAATCTGAAATTGATCCGGGAGGAATCTCAATCGGGTAAGGCAGTGCGACGGCATTTTCCAGGATTTCCAGCGTCAGGTCGATATAAGGCAGTTCGGTTTCGGTGTTGGCGCAGGATAATTCCAGATCGATCAAATCGGGACGGCGTCTCAGTAAAGCCTCGTATGCCTTTTTTGGCATTTCAGAATTACCCTTCAGAAATTCGAGTAAATCGACCAAATAGGCACTGGGGCTTAATACCGACTGGCAGTGGCGGCATTCGCAGTAATCCTGGGGGCCGAACAGCTTTTGAAGGGTCGGGTATTCGGCGAGCAACGAGGTATCGATATTCTTCCGCAGATCGGGAAGAACGGGTATTGGGGGAGGCGAGAAGCGCGGGGAATAGCTGGAAATAACCCCCATGCTCATGTCAAAAACTTTATGGGCTTTTTTGTATAACTGCTTGATGCGATCCGGCTTGATAGAACCGGTCAGGGTGCTTATCATCCGATCCGGCCCCAGATTCAATACTGCTTGAGCGGAGTCGATGCCGTTATTGATGAGGTGGACGGACTCATCCCAGGTTGCCGTAAGCTTTTTCACCCGCTGGAGTTTCAACAGGGCGCTGTGCAATTGGGTTCTATCGGCAATGCCATCGACATTCCGGAGGCGGGTATTGACGATATCGAAGGCAGGATTGTCTTCCATGAACGCGCCGACTTCCTCGAAACCGGGCCGTTCGATGCGCATCCGCTTGGCCTTGAACAGCGTCTTCAAGACCTCGGAGGGATGCAAATGTTCGATTTTGAGCCGCAAATGCCTGGCGTAAGCCGCCGGATCCATACCGGCGTCAGCCGGGGTGCCGTGGGTGTAAGCCAGATCAATCCATTCATCCGGCCTGAGCGCGGCCAAGGATTGCAGCGAGGCGTCCTCGTCGCCGGCAGTCATGTGCTGTAACGCTTTTGCCATGGCCGCTTGGCGCAGGCTCATTTTGCCCAGAAGCAGTGAGCGGCGAACCGCGACCACCTGCCTGGGAGACAAGCCTGCCTCAAGCAAGTCTTTGTCGAACTTGGGGTCATTGTGCGAAACCGTGGTGATTATCCCTGCCGCTTTCCGCTTTTTCTCGCGATCCAATTGCAGGGGTTCCGGCATCCCGCCCAGGAAGTCCCCCAGCCCAGCACTGGCGCCTTCCTTTGCCGGTTTCAGGATTTCATCCAGCCGGAGATGGTTGGCCAAGCGGCTCAGGGCATTGAGGTAACTGCGTAAAGTCGCCGGCACCCGATTTTCCGCCAGTGCGGTATCGAGCGCCGCCATCAATTCGCCGGGCTGGCGCAGCCAAAGTTCGGCCAGGGCGGTGGGCAATTTTTGGCTGAACCAGGCGTAAAAGGCTTCTGTCAGCACCTCGGCGTTGAGGCCATCGGAGGCAGCTTGTGCGGCAATTTCCCTGGCGCTCTTAGCGGCCCGCACCAACCAGCCGATGCGCTTCTCGTCCCAACCGGTTTCACCGGCCAGCAAGCTGAGTTCGCCGTCCGCTTCGCCTTCGCGGACTTCGTAAAGGGGCAAGCCATGCAGGGACGGGGTCAAAGCGAGGACAAGTTTCTCGTATTCCGAAGACGGCTTTTCGGTGGTGGCGAAGGTGAGATCGATGGTTTCCTGGAGTTGGGCATTATAGCGTATGGGTGAGGCGGCCAATTCGCGCCCTTCCGTGTCGAAAGCGCGGATGATCAGGTTGGCGGTTTTTTTTCCGTCCTTATCAGTACGCAGGGGACGGTAGTGGATTTCATAGAGGCCGGTTATGTTGCTGACCCATTGACCCAGGCGCGTTTCTTCGCGCAAAGTCTTGTCGAAGGCATGCACCGTTATCCCTGCTGCTGGTGCCCAATCTGCCCAGCGAACGCAGCCTTTCACGCTGGACAAGCCCGTGGTTTCTTCGGTCGAGGCACCCATCAGGATATTAACCTCAAACAGGATAATCCCGCTTTGTTCAGGTTGTCCTTCCCTGGGCTTGCCGATATCGCGCAGCAGGGGTTCTGTGTTGGCGGAGATCAACTCACCCTCCCGGTAAAGCTTGAAGAACAGGTCGGGATACTGTTCGGGGAACAAATCCTGGAAACGGGACTCGTCGAACTCGATGAGGTAACGCCCTTCGGCATCGGTTTCCTCCGACTGGCCCAGCCAATCGTGGAAAATCAAATCCTTGTCCCATGCTTCCACGCGCAACTTTGGAATGCCCAATTCCGTGGCGGAGTCGATGACTTTGCCTGTGATGCGGAATCTTCGGGGAGGATTTTCGTTAAGCCCGGTCACCGCCGTTGCTGATTCGGTGTCCACTTCGATGATAACGTTGGTCACACCCGGCGCGATATTCGCTAATACATAGCGTTTGGCAGCCATTCAGAGCATTC
>Ga0194058_10001425_pt1 | contig 11906 bp, 11 predicted proteins | sample SepL4417m_MetaG_FD_155490 | JGI IMG/M metagenome (GOLD analysis project Ga0194058, IMG submission 155490) | Anoxic zone freshwater microbial communities from boreal shield lake in IISD Experimental Lakes Area, Ontario, Canada - Sep2016-L442-17m | ecosystem: Environmental > Aquatic > Freshwater... | reverse complement strand
CTACAGGGACCACGGAAGGCCTGGTTTCCCCCTCGAAGAGGGCCTTGAAGAAGCACGAGAACTGTTCCCGCAACTGGAAAAGCTTGGAGTGAACATGAATGAGGTAATGGATCGGCTTCTGGAAAACGGAATAAAATCCTTTGCCGATTCATTCGAATTGCTTATGGGAGAGATAAGCAAGAAGCGGACACGTCTTTTGAGGGGGTGGGGACATAGATCGGCATCTTTGGGCAACCTACAGCTAAGGGTTGACCAAACTCTTGCACGACTCGACAATGACAAGGTATCCGAGAACCTTTGGAATGGCGATTTTGCTCTGTGGACAGACAATCCGGCAACCGGCAAAGAAATAGGGCAGAGGCTGGGATGGCTTCAGATAGTTGAAACAATGCTGGGAGAAAAGCAGCGCCTTAAAGATTTTGCCGACGAGATAAGGTTGTCCGGATTTACCTGTGCCGTGCTCCTCGGTATGGGGGGTAGCAGCCTGACTTCGGAGGTGTTCAGTTCGTGTTTTGGTTCCAGAAATGGATACCTGGATCTCAAGGTCCTTGACACGACCGTACCCGGTTCAATCCTTGATCTGGAAAGGACTCTCGATCTTGAACACACTCTTTTTATAGTATCCAGCAAATCGGGCGGGACAATCGAGGTGATGTCTCTTTACAAGTATTTTAGAGCCCGAATGGATCAAATTCTTGGAGACAAGGCAGGAGCCAATTTCATAGCGATCACCGATCCAGGAACCAGCCTGGGTAAACTGGCCTCAGGCCACGGTTTCAGGAGAGTGTTCCTCAATCCACCTGATATAGGGGGCCGATTTAGCGCACTATCGTATTTCGGGTTGGTTCCGGCCGCTCTCATCGGGGTAGATATTGATCGCTTGCTTATGCGGGCGTCTCAGGCTGTTGAGGCTTCCGGGCCCCAGGTGCCGGCCCTGGAAAGCCCTGGCCTATGGCTGGGGGTGATAATGGCCGAGGCTTCCCTGGTCGGAAAAGACAAGCTTACCCTGATCACGTCTCCTCAAATAAGTAGTTTCGGCTATTGGCTGGAGCAGTTGATTGCAGAAAGTTCAGGCAAGGAAGGCAAGGGGATCCTCCCCATTGAGGGAGAGCCTATAGGCAAACCCCTGAGCTACGGCAATGATCGACTTTTCGTTTATCTTAGGCTCGACGATGACTCGACTTACGATAGGCAGGTTTCGGATCTGGAAAAGCAAGGTCAACCGGTGGTAACTCTTCGATTCCATGGTCCGTATGATGTGGGTCGGGAAATCTTTAGATTTGAGTTTGCTACGGCCGTTGCCGGAGCAATTCTGAGAATCAACCCCTTTGACCAGCCTAACGTACAGGAATCTAAGGATATTACAAAGAAATTTCTCGAAGTCTACATTAAGGATGGAATAATCCCCTCTGGGGACCTACTGGACATCCACGATCCGGATCTTGGGCGGACCCTGAAACATTTCTTCGATCCTGTACCTCCAGGAACTTATTTTGCCTTTAACGCCTTTATCCGTCCTTCTGAAGTTAACCTCGAAATCCTTCAGCAAATCAGGAAGATTGTCCGAGATGAATTCAGGACGGCAACCGCTCTGGGTTTCGGTCCCCGGTACCTTCATTCGACCGGCCAAATCCATAAAGGGGGACCTGGCGAGGGGCGTTTTATTCTGATCACGGCGGAGGATTTGGAGGATGCACCTATACCGGGTGAATCCTACTCATTCGGAGTCTTGAAGACCGCCCAGTCCATGGGAGATTATGAGGCTTTGAAGAACAAGGGAAGAAAAATCCTACGGATTCATCTCGCATCCGAGTCCGACCTTTACAAGCTGTTGGACGCTGTTAAGGATCTCAAATGAATGCAAACGGATACAAACTGAAATCCGATTCCGAATTGACCGAGTATCAAAAAAGGATTGACAGCATCGACAACGTAATCCTCTGCATGGCGGAGGCTGAAAAGATGGTCTCCGAAATAGGGAGGTCCCTTCTGGAAGTAAAGGAATTCCCAGGGGCCGGAATTACCGGTGTCCGTAAAGCAAGGACATTTTTGTGGAGCGGCCGCAAGGTTTCCTTCCGGTGAAGGAGATTTTAGCCGAAAGCATCCGTATACCGGATTGAAATTATCGATGCGGTCACCAAAAGCATGGCTACAAGCTGTGATGTCTTCCAGTGGTTGCCCGAGCAGTTCAGGCAAAGGCGGATCCTATCTGATAGACGATCACTGATAGGGTATACGCGAAGGTTATAGATCCAAAGAGCACAAATAGAGCCCATCTCCAATTCGATTCCCTGCCAATGGCAACTACTGTCACCATGCATGGAGCATAAAGAAGGATAAACAGCAGAAGGCTCACGATTGCAGGTGTAGTATACGCTGGGTCCTGTGCAAGCCTTTGGCTCAAACTGGAGGAATGTTTCGGATCAACCGTGCCCATGGCATACGCAGTTGCCATGGTTGAGACAAAAACTTCCTTGGCTGCGAAAGCTCCCAGCAACGCTATGTTAACCTGCCATGGAAATCCTGCAAGCTTGGACAAAGGCTCCAGTCCGACCCCTACCCTACCCGCAATTGAATATTTGAGAGCCGTTTCGTTTTGCCTGGAATCGATTTCTCGTAAACCCTTATCCAGAATGGCCGCACTGGTTTGGGCTGAAAGATTTTCGGCCGATGCACGGATGTCTACTTCCTGCCTCACAGCCTCCCTCTGTTTGTCAAAGAAGTGAATCCGGTTCTCGGGAAGCTGAGGAAAAGTCATCAACAGCCACATGATCACCGATATGCCGAAAATAACAGTGGCAGCCTTTGTAACAAACTGCCGGAGTCGTTCCCATGTGTGGATGGCTATTCCTCTTAGGGTAGGCAACCGGTAGGGCGGTAGTTCCATAACAAAGGGGGTGGACGGGCCTTTTATGACTGTCCAACGCAAAATTCGTGCAGCAATGAGCGCTAGCGACCAAGCAACCAGAACGATGACGAACATGGCGAACGCTGCAGACCTGGCAAAAAATGCGGCAGTGAGCATGATGTATGCCGTAGTCTTCGCTCCACACACCATGAATGGCGCGGTAAAGAGAGTGGCCAGCCTCTCTTTTGGACTTCTGAGCGTCCTCGTGCACATTACCCCGGGTACAGCGCAACCCCCGGGAATGCCGCCCGACATTATAAAAGACATTACTGAAGCGCCATGCAGCCCGAATACTCGAAAAACCCGATCCAGCATATATGCAGTGCGGGCCATATAGCCCAGGTCTTCCAGAAAAACGAGCATCGCAAACATTATGAGAATCAAAGGAGTAAAACTCAGTACCGCACCCACTCCGTCAAGTATCCCTTTTGTCACCAGTGATTGGAGCAACCCTTCAGGAATCTGAGACGCAGCCAGAGCCCCGAGAAAGTCGAACCCGCTTTCTATCCAGCCCTGTGGATAAGCCCCCAAGGTGAACGTGACGTAAAACATTAACCAAAGGACTCCCAGCATTATTACCGGACCAAGCAATCTATGAGTGACTACTAGGTCAATCTTGTCGGAAATATCAAATCTCAAGTCGTCTTCCCTGGTAATAGCGCCCTGCTTGAGAAGCGAATTGATAAAGCCGTACCGGTAGTCGGCTACAATGGCTTCGGGATAAGTATTGAGTGTCTTTTCAGTATGCTCCCCCAGTTTCTTGACCATCGCTTCCAATTCTTGGCCCAGGGCACCGGCCCGCCTTCCGTGTTCAATGATGTTCTCATCATCTTCCAGGTATTTCACCGCAATCCATCTGGCCGGATAGCGATCCGTCATGAAGCGGGCCGCCTCTATTTTTTGGGTCATCTCATGCAATACAGGGTCGAGATCATGCCCATACGATATGTCTATGGGATTCCACGTTCGATCACTTTTTTCCCAGATCTTGACAACTGCCTCCATCAGTTCACGTTTACCCAAGCCTATACGTGCAGTGCATTCAACCACCGGGATCCCTAACAGGCGGGACAGCTTTGCCGAGTCGATGCGAATTCCTTTTCTTCTCAACTCATCCATCATATTAAGGCCGAGGATTATGGGTACACCTATTTCCATAAGCTGTACAGCAAGGTACAGGCTACGTTCCAAGGCGGAGGTATCGACCATGTCGATGACTACATCCGGCCTCTCATCGATAATCACGTCACGAGCTACTACTTCTTCAGGAGAGTATGAAGTAAGAGAATAGGTCCCCGGCAGGTCTATAAGTTTGATATCGTACCCGTTTAGTAAATAATGTCCTTCCAAACGATCAACTGTTATGCCCGGATAATTCCCAACTCTGGCCGCTGCACCGGTTATGGCATTGAACATTGTGCTTTTGCCGCAATTGGGCTGACCGGCAACGGCAACAGTAATCTGTTTGGCCATTGTCACTTTTCTGCATCGACGGTAATATAATCCGCTTCCTTATTACGTAAAGTCATGGTGAAACCCTTTAGACGTATAGCGACCGGGTCGTAGAGCGGAGCCCTACCGATAATCACAAAATCCGTACCTGGCACAAGTCCCATGTCCCTGAGCCTCCGGCCCAACTCTCCGTTAGCGGTGACGGCTTTTATGCGGCCTTTCTGGTTAACGTGCATTTTTCTCAAAGGCAAGACCATTATCACGCCCCTCCTTTCCTTGGGGGGTTGATGTTTTTCGTTATGAATACGAAGATCACTGTATTCAACCTCCACTCGACACAAAATTAATCATCCCTGTTTAAGTTAGCCATATCTATTTACGGTGTGTCAAGAAAAAAAATATCGACGCTTCTTCTCTCCGTAAATTTGACTACTGCCGTATTGGCGTTGCAATGTGGAATCCTAGCCCTCACGCCGTCGCGTCGATTAGAAAAAGGTTGAAAAATTCAAATTGGATGCCACGACATAGTCCAACCTTGCCGCCAGGAGTAAAACTCACTCTCACAGCGTTGACCTGATCAGCACCCTTGCCCGAGTTACTTCGAGGTGCCGGTCCCTGTTTCCCGAGGCTTCAGATGATGCTGAGGTTCTTGACAGCTTTCACGCTCACAGGCATTGCAAGCTCCAGAACAGGTTCCACCGTAAAGGCAACTGTCCTCCTTGCCGGTCAAAGACCTGTAGAACGACCGGAACAGGACCGCCAGAGCTGCCATAACAATAGCTACCACAAGCACTGTTTCCAGCATGACCGCCTACTCTTTACCGGCCGCGCCTATAATCCTGTACCGGGAACCTGTCCTGACAGAGTCGAGGAGATGAAAATTGTTGCGCTCCAGGGCCTCTAGGAATTCCTTTTCATGAAACCGGTCTTCGGTAGGATGACGCAGCATTCTTTTTAGAAGAGCATTTGCATACAGGGATGGGTAGATTTCTTCAAAATAGAAAATGCCCCCGGGCCGCGTAACCCGGCTGATTTCTCGAATGCATCGTCTCCAATCCAGGACGTGATGAATGATGCCGAAATTGACGACTGCATCGAATACTGAGTCATCAAAGGGTAGATCCTGGGCGTCACCCACGTAGAAGGAGATGTTGTCGGCCAGATGTTTAGGGATCGAGGAAGCCGCTCTCTTTACGAGGGTATCTTCCAGGTCGAATGCAAAAACATGTCTGAACCTCATCTTTTCCACAAGTAGCCTGGCTCCCCTGCCTAGCCCGCACCCTATTTCAAGGGCCTTGTCAACCTCAATTTCAACCGGCAAGCGGAGCCACTCATCAACCTCTTTTTTCTGCGAGATAATCCTGAAAGGACTGTATATCCAGAGTCGCTCAGGCCAGTTCATCAGCATCTGTTGTTTTTTCGAGGTGAAAATAGTCCGCGCCTTCTTACTCCTCGCAAGTTTGCCGGCGCATATTCATAACAGGCCGGTTCAGAATGGGACAAAAATAGAAATAACGGTGAGGGCAAGAAAACTCAACGGCATATAGCTTGCCTTGTTGAACAGGGACGCCGCAGCAGGCGGACCGGGGTTGTTGTATACGACTCGGGCGGGTCCAAGCAGGAGATACCAGCCCAGGATCACCGCACCTAAAGGATAGATCCTGCCCACGCCGACTCCGGCCAACCAATATATGACAACCCCTCCGAATGAAGCCATGGAGACCGCTGCCAGAAGCCTAAAAACGGATTCAGGTATCCCTTTGACTGTGGAGGTGGTCTTCGCTTGAACGCGAGCATCGTCTTCCATGTCTACAATATCATTTGCAATATTTTGACCACCCACTTCCCAGGCAGCCAGCCACAGAAAGAGAACAGCCACAAACCCGATCGACGGGCTCGGGTCCACCGCATAAACGCCTGCAAGGCCGCCGGTCGCTTTAACTATGGCAGATGGGACGATTTTAAGATGAGTGATTCGCAGCAGCGCGCAATAGACCACTTCAGATCCCACTGAGACTGCGAAGAGTAAGATGCAAAAGGGGTTTAGCCACCATGCGCCGGCCACGGCAACAATACCCCAGGAAATGCACCACGAAAGACCACTCTTGAAAGGAAGCATCCCCTGGGCTACCGGGTGTCTGACCATGATTTCGTCAACATGAAATAGCCCCGTGGGCCCTTCTCTCAGGGAAAGCCTTTCCTTGTCCACACTGCAATCCATAAGATCATTCAACGCATAAACCGCATTGTACCCGGCAAAACCAGTGACCAATCCGACAAACACAACCATCGGGGACGGGAAATGGCCCAACCACAACAAGGCGGCCAAAGCCGGTGTGGCAAGATCCAGAAGACCGTGGGGCGTTCGCGAGAGGCCAAGGAACAATTTCCAGTTGTAACCGGCAATCAAATCTTTGGAAGTCTGTGTATCGATTGTTTGAAGGGTCATCGGAACTCGCCCAGAGCTATCATGGCCATGATAAGTACCCCCTCTTATTCACCTATTCGTATGGAATAGTCAATTTTCCGCCCAGGAAACCTACGTAACCCACGATAGCGGACAGCACCGGAACGGAAAAGAAATAAACAATGACAAAGAAATCTGATGTGTTAATGGGATCAGAGACGGTAAAGGATCTGAGGAGGACTGCAAGAATTCCCACCACCAGGACAACCCACGCGAGATGCTTCTTCATCGTAATGATTCGTGAGTCAGCGGCGCCGTAGTTGATCCACCATGTGAAATAACCACTCAACATAGCTGCAGGTACGGTAATTACGCCTAGAATAAGACAGCAGTAGGCCGCCCACTCGGTGCTTCGAGAGTCGGCAATTACTGAGGCGGCCAGAAAAATTGGGACTGCCAGCAGAAGCCCGACCGGGAAGTGGACAATGGCAGGATGGGGGTGTCGCCTGAAAAAAGGATGCCGTTCCAGCCAGGCATCGACAGTTCCCCGAAGTCCTTCGTGGACCGGTTCACTAACTTCTTCCAAGAGGCCCACAACTTCGAAACGCGTGACTATTTCCGCCCCATGAGGAGCGGATCTGATATCCTTACTCAAATTCATCCCTGCATGGTGCCGATTCATGTGAGTGCCTGAAATCCACTTCTTGCTTGCAGAAAGGTCATATACTTTGCCATCTACTGCTACGAGCGCTTTCCTTCCTTCCTTGCCATCGGATAACGCAAGCTCTCTTGAGGAATAAATTTTCATTGTGGTCCCGGTGAAATCTTCTTAGGAAAAACTGTTACTTTCCGAGAATCTTGATTGCGATATTAGATAAGAGCCTGCAATTTCCAGCAGTTTTGTCCAGCAGTCTGGCTGACGTTAAAGCTCTGCCCTGCTGAGTGCTCGTTTCCGGAATCCTTGAGAATTCGATTGGGCTTAAGCGTAAAACAATCGCATTTGTCATCGCAGTCGTCCGTTAGGACTGTCACGATCATCTGAATGCCGTTTTCGGAATATATAGCCTGTTTACCAACGAATACGTAGGGGTATCTTAGGTTACCCGACCTTTCTCCCTTCTCCAATTTTTCGGCCACCTTATTCGGCCCGGCATTGGTCTCGGGTAGACATCCCGAGCAACTTTTACATCCGGTCATGATTATCTCCTGTGAGAAAGTATCCAAATTAACAACAAGCTTTAAATTAAGGTCTTATCAGTTTGCTGTCAAGTCGCCGTTTGTGCTTCATGCATTGTGTGCTGCAGTTATTTATTTTGTGCATAACTTCTTGTTCAAGGTTTGGACGATAATATCCTGACATCCTCTATCGTGCTATCCTCGAATTCTCCCAATATAGCCTTGGTTATTGGATGGTCTATGGCTTCATTTTTTAGCGCCCTGTTCAAATCGGTTTGCCCGTCTGCAGTAGTGACATAAGGTCTGGGCGCCTCCAGCGAAGTTTCACTGGCTAATGTCAGAACCTTAATCTCCGCGTCCCCAAAAAACTCCTCAAAAATGCTCTTTATCTCGCCCTTGTTTTCTAAACGACTTTCAAATTCCTGCTTGTAAAAAGCCTTGTTGAATCCTATTTCAACTTTGGCAGGTCCGAAAGAGATGAGGTTGCCGTGATCCATAATGGAAAAAAGGAAGCGGTCCAGCCCAGACCTGTTCAGCCTGTCCTTAAGGTCCGCCCACACTTCATCAGGAGTCCCCGTGGGCAATGGGGTGACTTTGGTAATGGTGAAACGTTCCGGCTGGACCTTTTCTTGGCCCCCCTGTAATACGTTGTTGCCGCCCGCCTGTAGAGTCACCGTCTTGGCATTACCCAATGTCGGCGAGGCGACCGCACTTTGCGGTTCAACAAGGAGGCTGCTCCCAGAGGTTTTTTGCAGTGGAACAGAAAATTTCCCTGAATCGATAAGTCTCACAATTTCCGACAGGTTGATAATGTCCGGGGCGTGAATCATTCGCAATACAGTCATTTCAAGAGCTATCCATGGATTTCCAGCTCGCTTGACTTCTGCTTCGCTCTTCAGCAGCAGGGAGAAAATGTTCTGAAGCTGTTCCGCGGATGTCATGTTTGCCAACTCTTCCATTTCAGACAGCTCCGACGGGGGAGCATCTACCAAACCTTCAGCCCTCGAGTTCTTCGGAACGGTTCTTAGAACGACAAGGTTTCTCATGTACTGGATCATATCCAGGACAAACTGTTCTGGGTCGTAACCCTCTTGGAAGAGTTCATGTACCAGTCTGAGTCCAGCAACTGCGTCCCGTCCGAGAATCGACTTGACGAGGAGGCCGAAGCTGTCTCGACCTGCAATTCCAAGGATCCCGGTAACTTCTTCTGAGGTAATACGCTGGGAGCCGAATGCAATGACTTGATCGAGAAGGCTCAAAGCGTCCCTGAAAGATCCCTGTGCTTCCCTGGCGACCACCGAAAGTGCTTCCTCAGAGGCTTCTATTCCCTCCTTTTCAAGGATTTTGGTCATTCCTCCCGTGATGTCGCTCATGGATATGGTCCGAAAATTGAACCGTTGGCAGCGAGAATTGATGGTAGCAGGGACTTTGTGGGACTCCGTTGTAGCAAAAATGAACTTTGCGTGAGAAGGGGGCTCCTCAAGTGTTTTGAGCAGTGCGTTGAACGCGTTTATGGAGATCATGTGAACTTCGTCTATGATTATAATCTTATAGGGAGAGCTTACAGGCGGGTACTTAACGTTCTCATTTATCTGTCTGATATTGTCTACCGAGGTGTTGGAAGCGCCGTCTATCTCCTGAACATCGACACTGATTCCCTTGTTGATTTCAGTGCAGGATGCACAGCTATTACAGGGTTCGGCTTCGTGTTCCCTACGCCCAGAGCAGTTGAGGGCCTTGGCAAGTATTCGTGCAACAGTAGTCTTGCCGACTCCACGGACTCCACAAAAGAGGAAAGCGTGAGCGACCCTGCCTGAGAGAATGGAATTTGACAACGTCTGAATCACATGGCCTTGACCAATGACGTCGGCAAAAACGGCAGGTCTGTACTTTCTCGCTAGAACCAGATAGGAAGGCATACTCCTGAACTATCCGAGTAGAAGGGAAGCGGCCGTAGCCGGTGATCGGGGCTGAGGGCCGACCCCCGAGATTACTTCCGCTGCTTCCTTCCGGACCTGACGGGGTCAGTAACTCCAAGTCGCCCTCTCCCGGTCACCGGCTACAGCCGTTTCGGTCTTCACACCGGGGAAGGATTCTTTGAACTCGAAATTTTATTAATACCAGATAATTGCACCTCGAGTCAAGGGCGCTTCGCTACAAACGGCAAGACCTGAATTCGCGTCCGATGCACACGGCCTCCCCTGCAAAGTTACCGGCTTCATGGCGAAATGGTATCACACATTGGCGCCCAGCAGTCGCTGGAGATTGCCGGATAAGACAGCCTTGAGATCGTGTCCGGAAAAATGGACCAAGATCTTACGTTTCTCGTGGGACGGGACTCCGAAAGGATAATCAGAACCGAAAATAAGCCGGTCAGTTCCGTAAGTGTTCGCGAAATCGTCGATTTCCCAGTGACCGGCCAGGGCAGTGTCCGCCCATACGGTCTCACTCTCGAAAACTCCCTGAGCCTTCAATCTTGAATAGCCCCCATTGAGGGCACCCAGGTGAGGTATTATTACCACAGTTTGCCCTGCAATTCGGCTAATGAAGTCCACTGTGTTGGTAAACTCCTCCTCCAGCACCACGGGAAGCTTCTTTGTGCAGATCTCCTCAAGGACACTTTCACACATGGCGGACCCATAAGAATAAACGGGCTCCCCCGTATGGCGATGCCATTTTATTCCTACAAAACCTTCCGGGACAGGAATAAAATCGTTCCAAACGAAAAAATAGGGGTAAACATACTCTTTTGAGGACACCCCCACCAAATAGTCATGGACTCGACGCCGGCTCCGGCAATAATCCTCAGAATCGGTGAACAGAGGATCGTACCGGTCGTATATCTCCTCCACTGGGGAAAAGACCACCCCACCATGAATTCCGCCGCGCCTCCATTCCGTGTAAAGTTCTTCGAATGGTAAAGTTATCCCGCAGTGCGAGTGACCATCAAGTACGACATGTTCGTAAGGCGACTCCGACGTTGTCATGCCTGTCTCTCTTAACCTCCCGCAAGTATTCTCTCAAATGCATATACCCTCAGCCACAAGAAACTAAGGCCTCTCGATGAACTTGGGAGGAAGAGTCCCTTCGTGACCAAAAGGAAAATCAGGAAGAATGATCAGGGTAGATGTACCGTGGGCCAGAATCCGTCCGTTTTCATCCGTTACTTCTGCCTCGCCCAATCCGAGTGTCTTGCCCAATTTGATTCTTCGACCTGTGGCGATTAGTTTGCCTCTTGAGGAAGGAGCCAAATAATTCAGCTTCAAATCTACCGAGGTCAGTCCTGAGTTTTCGTCTACATCAGGATAAACGGCCCAGAACGCTGCGGCATCTATGATCGATGAGAATACTCCGCCGTGTACCATTCCGAAGGGCTGGAGATGCTTGTCTTGGACATCAATCTGCAAAAGTGATCTGCCGATATCGAATTGGAGCAGTTTCATGGAAAGTAGAGTGAAATATGGACACTTGTTGGTTCCGTGTATGAGAGTCTCTACGTATAGGGGGTTCATTTCGCGCATGATAATTCCCTCGTTGGCCAATCATAAAATGCTACCACAAAAAGGGGCCTTGGAAACTCTTTTTATGAAATATAGATAAAGTGTATTACTTCCATTGTGGCTGGATGGTATTATGCATGCGGAAGGCGATGTTTAGACAGGTGCCGCGAAGCCTTACATTTTTCGATCCAATCCGAGGGTTCTGATCAATGCCATATCAATTTGAAAGTATGTCAGGAAATGTTTCGGGAGTAGAGTTCGCTCGCAGGTATGTAGAGCGCCTCAGATCAGTATTGCAGAGACTCGATTTTGAGGCCGTAGCTCGGGTGATAGACCTGTTCCTGGAAGCGCGAACAAACGGCAACACTATTTTTTTCCTCGGGAACGGGGGCAGTGCAGCCACGGCGTCCCATTTTGCCAATGACCTTGGATTCTGCGCATCTCCTGAAGGAAGCACACCTTT
>Ga0194058_10001418_pt1 | contig 11934 bp, 6 predicted proteins | sample SepL4417m_MetaG_FD_155490 | JGI IMG/M metagenome (GOLD analysis project Ga0194058, IMG submission 155490) | Anoxic zone freshwater microbial communities from boreal shield lake in IISD Experimental Lakes Area, Ontario, Canada - Sep2016-L442-17m | ecosystem: Environmental > Aquatic > Freshwater >... | reverse complement strand
CCGACTGCCTGTACTCCGTCAATCTTTCCGGCAAGATGGATGTCCATGAGTACGAGATCGGGCCGGGTCTCAGAGACCTTATCGATCGCCTGCTCGCCGGATTTGGCAGTTCCGGCAATCTGGTAACCCAGGCTTTTTAGGGTTTCAGCCAGGTCATCTGCTACAATCACTTCATCTTCAACAATAAAAACCCGGAATTCTGTCATGGTGACCTCGTGGTTCAGCCCGATCTACAATTATCCCCATGTTCAAGATACACACCTTATCCCGTGTCGATGACCGTATCTACAAATGTTGTCAACTGGCTGATGAGCATCGGATCAAGTCCTTTCTCTACTGCAAGAAAGACCCCGGACAGGTCCATGAGACGGAGTTTGTTGGTAACGAAATGGATGAACTTGGAGATGTTCTGGGACGAGAGGTAAATGAGCATGGTGCTGACCGAATCGTACAGTACACAGACTTTCTTGCCGGAATTTTCTTTGAGCACTTCCGTGACCGCAATACCAAGGTCGGTAAGATTTGCCGGGTTATTGATAAATCGGACAACCCCGGGGATATTCTCCGCATTGCCAATGGAGTTTCTCGTTACGGCATCGACGAACGAGACGTTTTTTACATCAATCCCGTTCTCGGCATAGAGTTTCGAGAGGATGTTATACGGGAAATTCAGGGTGACGATGATGGTGTGGTATTCCAGGGCGGCTAACTCCTTGATCAGCTCAATATTTCGCTGCCGGATATTGGAAGGCGTTGCAAGGATCAAAAAGATCTGTTTTTTGTCAAGATCTTCCGGGCGGACAATGAGGGGCAATCAGGCACCTTCAAGGAATTTCCGGTACGCTTCAGGAATTGACCGGTTTCTCTCCAGTATTGCTTTCTGGAACTCCAGTACATTTGCTGCTACCTGGGTGGCATTACGTACCTGCCCGTCAAGCAGCATCGCAGTCTCATCCGGGGTGATCTGATTTTTCCGGATAAGGCCTGCTACATCGATAAGATTGTCGCGGATGATCTCTACGGGCTGTTTTATGCGCATCGCCATCTCGGTCATGTACGCCAGGAGAGTCTCTTCTGCATTGCGCTGATCAGTAATATCGATACCAATAGAGATCACGTTCATTCCACCGCCAAAGGCAATCTGGCGGGTATTCCAGGATATGATCTTCTTCTCACCGGTATTTGTGGTAACATGGGTCTCGAAATTCACAAACTGCTGCCGGGTGGATATTACTTCTTTTATCTGGCGGGTGACGGTATTCCGGTAATCCTTATCCGGGTAGAGCTGTTTCCAGATCTCGTCTCTTCCAATTGCCTCTGTCCGCAGATAGCCGGTAATCTCTTCTGCCGCCGTATTCCACATCACCACCCTGCCATGCCGATCGAGGACGGTGATCAGTACATTGGCATTCTCAATGATACTCTCCCGGAAGGAATCGAGTTCCCGGAGAGGGGTGATATCCTGGCCAACTGCGATAACCCTCCTGACTCCCTCATGCTCAATCTCCTTGGTGTTCCAGAGGATGACATGGGTAACTCCTGAACGGGTGTGGATCGTGGTTTCAAAATTTTCAAAATAATCCTTTGCCGCAAGTATTTCTGCCAGCCGGGCATTGACCGTGTCACGGTAGGCCTTGTCCGGGTACAGGTGCCGCCATATGGTGGCAGTACCGATAACTTCCTGCTTGGAATAGCCGGTGATCGTCTCAGCGGCCCGGTTCCATGCAAGGATCTTTCCTTTCGGGTCAAGAACTGCAATGATGACCAGAGCATTTTCCAGTATGCCTGCTTCAATGCATCCAATATTTTTCGGGTTCCTTTCGCCCATATTTTTCTCCATAGAGTACTACTCCACCCAGCCGTTGATTACGATCTTTCCCACAAACGGGTTGCTGGATTGGGTGCTCATGATTCCTTTAATAATACATATGGTCCTGTCACTCTTCTCGAATTTCAGCCGTACGGGTTTGGCCATGCCGGGATGGACAAGGATCTCGGATAGGACCTGTTTTGCCTGCTGCCAGTCGCTTAAACTGATATGATCGAAGAATGATTTTTTCGCATCGTCCTGGGATGGGTAACCGAGCGCCTGTTTGAACGACGGGCTCTCCTGCGAGAGAGTCCCGTCGGCATTGAGCATGATTACGATCTCGGATGCATCCTCGATCAGCAGCCGGAAATATTCGGCATTGTTCTTCACCTGTTCTTCTGCCACCTTCTTTGCCGTGATATCCCTGATACTGACCGCAAATTTCTCGGTAATGCCTTTGGCACCATACACCGGATAGATGGTCACATCAAACCAGCTCCGGTTCAGCTGTTCTTCAAAATTAATGCGTTTTTCCCCGCGGGCTACCAGCTGGTAGCAGGCCATCTTTGGCGATATGACATTCATTCCCACCAGGTCAAACGCACTCGTGCCGATCAGGGCTTTGGGGACGGTACCGGCCCGTTCTGCAAGCACATTATTGACTACCAGGAATTTCCCCTCAGCACTGAGAAGGTACAGGAAATCCTGCGTTGCGTTCACCATCAGCCGGGTGATGGATTCGCTCTCCTTAAGCCGGCGCTCCATGGAATATTTGTACAATGCCATCTCTATGACAGAATGGAGGCCCCGTTCGTCATAGGGTTTGATGATGTACCCGTAGGGTTCGGTGATCTTTGCCCGCTCTAAAAGGGCATTGTCTGCAAAGGCTGTAAGGAAGATGACCGGGACGCCATACCGCTCGCGGACCAGTCCGGCAGCCTCGATCCCATCCATCCGGCCGGCAAGGTGGATATCCATGAGCACAAGATCAGGCCGTATCTCCCGGATCTTTTCAAGCGCAGTCTCCGCAGACTTGGCCGTCCCCAGGACACTGTACCCCAGGCTGATGAGGGTCTCTTTTATGTCGTTTGCAACGATCGCTTCATCTTCGACAATGAGGATCGCCGGAGTCGCAGTCATGGTCGCCCATCCCCATTCCTGTACGCAGGAACAGGTTTTTTTATCTTGAGGAATCCCAGGCGGCCAGGTACTGGCATCGCAGTTACCGGGATACGCCCCGGATTGGCAAAGCCACAGCCCACAAACAGGAGAGCAGACATTTAACGGTACCCCAGTGCCGCCCCGAGCAGGTTTGCGGTGATACGCAATGCTTCCACCTCATCCGGGGACCGTGTCTGCTCTCTAGGATCGAAAAATCCGATGAAACCCCAGAACATGTCATGGATAAAAATGGGAAGAACAACGCCGGATTTAGCGCCAAGCAATGCAAACAGGTGTTTCTCATCATCCGGAAGATCCGAAAAGGTTGCTGAGACACCTTCACCTTTCATAAACAGGTCATGCCAGCGTGAAATTTTTAAAGACCCGAAGGTGAACTGGTGTAATTCGGGTTTGTAAAGGCTTGGGGCATTGTGAGAAGATCCCCATTCATAGATCAGGCTGATCGTCTCTCGCCCCCCGAAATCGGTCTCGGCCCGGAAGATTGCGATCGCGCCGGCATCGAGTGCAAGGCCGATGGGTTCGAGGATATCACGGATAGCTGAGGCATCGAACTCGCGTGGCGCACGGGATGTTTCGCGGGGGATACGGAGCAGCCATTCAACGGCAGAACTTACGGCAAAGAGGATCGCGTCACGCCGCTTTATCTCGCGCTCAATCCGGTTCTTGTAGAGCGCCATCTCGATGACCGAGTGGAGTTCCCGCTCATCGTACGGTTTGAGCACATACCCGTAGGGCTCCGTGATCTTTGCCCGGTCAAGCAGCCCTTTGTCAGCATAGGCGGTGAGATAGATGACCGGTATATCATAGAGTATGCGAATCTTTCCTGCGGTCACAACCCCGTCCATCTCGGTGGCAAGATGGATATCCATAAGCACCAGGTCGGGCCTGAGTTTATTGACCCCCTCAAGGGCAGTCTCTCCGGATTTTGCAATCCCCTTTACCTCGTAACCCAGGCTTTGTAAGGTCTCTTTTATATCATTGGCTACAATCGCCTCGTCTTCAACAATAAAAATCGACTGTTTTTCCATGATGCTCCCAACGGTTTGCTCGTCTCTCTCAAGTGTTCCTGATAACCGACATACGATATATTGCAGCGCTTATGCCGGCTATACCCGCCATATCTCCTCATCCCGTTGCAGCAGGAGATCGGGAAAACCCATTTTTTTGTGCAGCCATTGCAGTCGTTCCTCAAATTGATTTAAAGGAATCCGGTCTCTCCACGGGCGGTCCATTGACTGTTTCATAAGGTTGCCAGCCACCCTGACGAGACGGAGGAGATGGGCGTATTCATTGAGTAACTCAGGATCCTGATCCTCTTTTTTCATCCGCTCGATCTCACGAAGCAGCACCTGGTCTCTTTTGATAATGTGATGGAAGGAGTCGGCAATTTTTTTGAAATCAACGGGTTTTAAGATGAAATCCTCTATGAGTATCCCATATTGCAAGATCTCTTCGGCGGTTGGTTCTTTTCCGGTTATGATGATGGCCGGAATCTGGCGGGAGGCCGGGTAGGTTCGGATCGCAAGGAGAGTTTCCCACCCGTCCATGGGTTCCATCATCATGTCCAGTAAGATGAGGTCGGGTTTTTGCGTCCTGAGCAGGTCCATGCACTCCCTCCCGCCGGGTTCCGCGAAAATCGTAAACCCGCTCATCTCGAGACAGAGGGTGAATATTTCCCGTATTGCAGGATCATCATCCACAATAAGGATCGTGTCCATCATTGGACTCCTTTGGACGGGGTACCGGGCACTGCACCAGACGGGTCACCGGGAGTGTCCCGGTAGTGCTGGAGGAGAAACCTTCTCACCTTATCAGACTCCACCCATCCACGGTCAAGGCGGGTGACCAGGTTGTTGATGAGCCCGATCTGTTCCATAATACGCTCCCGGTAAAGGATGCAATCGAGGTTCACATAGCCCATAATAGCCTGGAGGGGATTTCTTATCTGGTCGTTTAGGATCTGGAACTGCTCCATATTATGCTCGATCCGGGTGATGCCCTCAGTTTTGAGCTGCCCTTCGAATCTCTTGTGGTCAGTGATATCGTGGAACTGGACAAAAATTCTCTGGTTCGGGCTCTCTGTCCCGGCAATAAGGTGCAACGAGATCTCAAACCACTCATTGCCATTCTTCTCTTCAAAACGGACCGGCTGGCCGGAACAGATGAGTTTCCCCAGCTGAAAGTTGAGTGAGGTGAACAACCCGTTCTGGTCAAACTGGACGGTTGAATCCAGGTGAATCTGCGTATAACTGCTCCCGAGCCGCCGCGCCATGGCATCATTTAAGGCAATGATCTTCTGGTCCTTGTCTATAAGCATCACTGCATCGGGAATGGCATTGGCAAGGACGCGAATCGTATGTTCGTTCTCCTTTGCCAGTTCCTCCATGTGGTGCTTGTACAGTGCCATCTCAATGGCGGAATGCAGCTCACGCTCATCAAAGGGTTTGAGGACATACCCGTAGGGTTCTGTAACTTTCGCCCGCCCGATTGTGGCCTCATCTGCATAGGAGGTGAGAAAGATGACCGGGATCTTATACCGGGAACGGACCTGTTCTGCCGTATCGATACCATCCATTTCCCCCGCCAGGTTGATGTCCATGAGCACGAGATCCGTACGGATCGTTTTTAAACTTTCGAGCACGGACTCTCCGGACCGGGCGATCCCGGCTACCGGATACCCCAGCGTACCTAAGGTCTGGCGGATATTCTCAGCTTCGATGAGCTCATCTTCGACAATGAAGATGGACGCCTGTGGCATGGAACAGTCTCCTATTTTCTCTATCCATTGAATGATTATTCATCCTGATAAATGTTATTCACAGATTAAAATATTCCGGCTGTGATCGACAGATTGGGAGTATTTTGCACAGGTTAACCGGGCGGGTATGAGGGGCCCGGACACTCCGGTCACGATTCGATCCCTTACTCCTGTGACAGGAACTGCTCAAAAATAACAGATCCCACCCCCGGCACGGACGGGAATTCTCAGGAGTCCGGCCTGAGCGGTCCCGGTTGTTCCTGAACCCGGCACACGAAAGAACCATCAATCAGGCACCATAGCAGGCGGGGTTTTTTCCAGGGGTTTTTTTCTGAGGGTTATGGTGAACGTTGTTCCCGGTGTACGATCAAGGGTAACTGTTCCGTCAACCTGGTCGATAAGACTGGAAACGAGGCGCATGCCCAGCGATGTGGTGTTCTTCCAGTCAAGATCTGCCGGCATGCCGATACCGTTGTCCTGGACAATGAGGGTTATCAGGCTCCCGGTATCCCCGCCATGGATGCTGATCACCCCTTCCCTCCCATCCGGGAAGGCATGTTTGAGGGCATTGGAGATGAGTTCGTTCATGAGCAGGCCAAGAGGAACTGCCGTATTGATATCAACCATAATCTCTCCCATGGCAAAATCCAGCAGAACCCTCCGGGAATCCGTACCATAAAAAGAGAAGAGCTGCGTTGCAAGGAACCGGGTATAATCCGCAAAATCGATACGGGACAGGCTCTCGGACCGGTAGAGTTTCTCATGGACCAGGGACATTGCCCGCACGCGGTTCTGCGTCTCGGACATGATCTGTTTTACTGAGGGATCTTCGGTCTGGCGCATCTGGAGGTTAACAAGGCTGATGATGATCTGGAGATTGTTTTTTACCCGGTGATGAACTTCCCGGAGGAGCAGGACCTTCTCATCCAGGGAGGCCTTTATGGATCGTTCATCCTCTTTCTGGCGGGTGATGTCGTGGGCGGCTACGATGATCCGGTCTTTTGTGCCTTCACTTCCCCGTATCACCGTGGCATGCACCGACAGGGGAGTGATATGACCGCTGGTATTCCGGATCTGGATAAAATTTTCGAGCCTGCCCGTCTGGAGAAGCACTGCTAACTTATCCTGGAGAGTTCCATCATCGAAAAGATAACTGAAATAGGGTGTGCCGATCAGCAGGTCTTTGGAGATGCCGGTCAGTAATTCACCCTGTACATTGACATCCTGGATAGTACCCATATCATCGAGGACTACGATGAGATCAGGGTTTGCCTCGATCACAGACCGGGTATAATCGAGCGCTGCCCGCACGTCGTTCTCGGCACGCTTGCGCTGGGCAATCTCTTCCTCCAGTAACCGGGTCCGGTCCTTTACAAGGGTTTCAAGGTTCTGGTTTATCCGGGCCAGTTCATCTTCTGCTTCCTTGAGACTGGAGATGTCCCGCAGGGACTCGATAGCACCGGTAATGTTTCCCTGAACATCGATCAACGGTGATGCGACAAGCGACAGGGTGATCCTGCGCCCGCTGCCGGGCTCTTTCATCTCAACCTGTGCTACTACGGTCTGTCCAATCGAGTGGATAGAGGTATAATTCATCCTGCCTGCATCCTGGTCCGGGTGGAGGACAAGATCGATGAGGAGCGGGCGCCGTTTCCCGCACTGCCAGAGGCTGTATTCATAGTCCCCTTTGCCGATAATATCAGCAGCAGCAATCCCGCTGAGCTGTTCGAGTGCCCGGTTCCATGCCAGCACATGACCATCCCGGTCAATGACAAACGTGGGGTCCGGCAGGAAACTGATGATATCTGCAAAGAGCTGCTGGGACTCGCGTAACTGCTGTTCCATCTGTTTGCGTTCAGAGAGATCGATAAAACTCTCGATAAGGAACGGGCGTTCGTTGATTGTTACGGGATTGGCCGATATAAGAATCGGAATCGTCTTCCCGTTTGCCCGGAGGAGGAACCGCTCGGAATTTTCAACCGCCAGTCCGAGATCCATGACCGGGCAGTTCCCCGCTTCAGAGGAGCAGATGAACGTGTGGCAGACCTTCCCGATGACCTCTTCACGTGAAGCACCGATCATTTTGAGTGCGGCCATATTGACATCAGCGATCATGTGGGTCCCGGCATCGATCATCATCAACCCGGTCTGCTGGTTATGGAAGATGATCCGGAACTGTTCCTCGCGGGACCGGATCGCTTCCTCTGCCCGTTTCCGGGCCACAATCTGCCACCAGCCCTGCATCAGGAGCTGCAGCTGCCGTATGTCGCTGTCATTATAATCCGATTCTTTATTCCCCACACCGGCAACGGCAACAATATGATCGCCATCAAAAACGGGAATGTTCATGTGCCGGACCAGGTGGACGTGCCCTTCTGGAATCCCCCGCTTGAACGGGTTTTCTGCAGCATAATCATTCGTTATTACGGGTTTATGCTGCCGGATTGCTTCGCCCCACAGCCCGGTCTTTTCTACCGGGTATACCAGGGGTTTGTCGATGAGGTTGCAGGAAGAATGGGCTGATTTCGACCAGTACTGCATGGTCATGACCGATTCATTCTCGTTCAGGGTGGCAAGGTACCCGATCTTACTGCCGGTCAGCCGTATCGCATCCTCAACAACGGTTGAAATGATCTCGGAATATGCACTCTGGCTCATCTGGCTGAGCGAGAGCAGGGACTCGATGCGCTGTTTCTCCAGCATCATCCGATCTTCGGCCTGTTTTCGCCCGGTGATATCCTGGAACGTTCCTGTCAGTCTGATGATCGTCCCACCACTCTTTACCGCATGTCCGATAGCCCGGGCCCAGAGATGCTTTCCTCCCGCACTGGTGAACGGGAGCTCAAGATCGAAAGATTCCCCCCGCTCTGTACAACGCTGTATCGCATCTATCATGCGAGAGCGACCAGGGAGATCATAAAAGTTGATGGCATTTGCAACCTCGAATGTGTCACCTTCAGGCACCTCATGGATCCGGTACGTTTCCCGGGTCCAGCGGACCTTATTTGTCCTGATATCGAGCTCCCATCCGCCCACCCGGGAGATCTCACTGACTGCATTGAGCTGGGTCTCGCTCTCCTGCAGGGCCCGGTCGGTGAGATCTTTCTGGACAGCCAGGGAGATGGCACCGCTCAGTCCCTCAAGGATGGCGTCCATCTGCGGCGTAATCGGGAAGCGGGCAAACAGGGCAAAAACCCCCAGCACATCACCATGGGGGGGTTTGAGCCGGTATCCGGAAAACGCTACGAGTCCGAGGTCCTTTGCCCATGCAGGATCATGGATGCGGGGATCATGTTCCACATCATTGGTAAGGAATTTTGGCTCGTCACCGGAGGCAATGCGCCCGATCTTGTAGGCCCCGAAGGGTACACGACGGTGGGCTTTACCATCGAGATGGGTGTATCTCCCTGAACTGGCTTTCAGGTGCAGGCATTTGTCATGGTACAGGCATGCATGTGGCCCTGTTTCAACAGAGGCATGCATGCAGCCGGTAGTGCACCGATCTCCCCCGTCGATCAGCCAGATCCTACAGAAATCTGCACCAAAGGTTTCGATCACACCATCCGTTACAATCTTTAATTTTTCGTTGAGCGGGACGGGAGAAAGTATTGATTCAAGGATCCGGTTCACCCCTTCCTGCCATAAATGGGCTTTGGCACGTTCATCTTCGGCACGTTTGCGCTCGGTGATATCTTCGGAAATGCCCAGCAGAAATTTCGTAGTCCCGTCGTCTCTCCGGATACAGACCTTCCGGGTATGAAGCAGACGCAGGCCTTTTCTGGCCGTCTGGATCGGTTCTTCGGGGATGTCGAGCATGCCAGCCTCTCCATCAAGCACTTCCCGGTCCTTCTCCATGAACTGGGCTGCCTGTTCGGGAGGGAAAAGATCCAGGTTGTTCTTACCGAGCAATGCCTTGCGGTCATACCCGAGGAGTTCCTCGCCGGCCCGGTTGAACAGAACAAATCGCAGATCTCTTGCTTCTTTAAGGAAGATCATGAGCGGGACATTTTCAACAACGGCATCGACAAGGCTCTTTGATTCCCGCATCGCCTCTTCTGCCACTTTGCGCTCGGTGATATCCTGGTTTGCACCAAAGGTCCGGATCACGTTTCCCTGCGCATCCATGACCGGGGCAAATCTGGCGAGGATGGTGCGGACTTCACCGTCACGCCTGATGATCCGGTGTTCCATCTGGCCCCGGTAGAGAGGGTCGGTTGCACCCAGTATTTCCTGGATCGCTCCTGCAACACCGGAAATATCCTCCGGGTAAACGAACTCGCGGGTATACGTTTCAGCCGACATCCGGTACCCCCCTTCCCGTTGAGCAGTAGTGCCATAGAAAGCATAGAACCGATCATCGAAGGTGAACATATCGGTCCCGACATCATACTCCCAGTTTACAATCCGGGCAAGGTCCAGGGCAGTGGCAAGCTGCATACTGCTCACCGTAAGTTGTTCTTCGATCCGCTTGTGACGGGTGATATCCCTCACCGATCCCTGGAATCCGATGGTATTGCCCGATGCATCTTTCCGGGTAACGGTGGTGATGAGAGTATGGATAAGAGTCCCGTCCTTTTTCCTGAGATCAACGGGATATTCAAACGAATAGCCATTTTTTTGTATGAAAAGGATATGCGCATCCCGGTCAAGGGGATTTGCATAGATGGCAGAGATGGAAGTCTTCATGAGCTCTTCCCTGCTCTCGTAACCGAACAGTTCGAGCGCAGCATCATTGAAATCCTCCCATCTGCCATCCACAGTCGTGATAAAAATACAATCCCTCGACGTGGTAAAAAAGGCCCGGTATTTCTCTTCGCTCTTTTGCAGAGCATCTTCCACAGTTTTACGTTTTGTGATGTCAAGGAAGGTGCCGATCAGTCCCCCAACCGATCCATCCGTATTGAGAAACGCAGCTTTGTAAAAGATCACATCGTGACGGGAACCATCCGCATACTGCACCTGCGTCTCATAATGCTGGGGAACGGGATTGGCAAATACCTGCTGATCGGCTTCTGTGTATCGGTCTGCAAGATTCTTTGGCGAGAGATCATAGGCGGTTTTTCCCACCAGATCCTTTAAGCTAATCCCGATATACTCTTCAAACGGGGGATTGCAGCCAAGGTATCTTCCTTCCGCATCCTTGAAAAAAACCGGTGTGGGAAGCGTATTTATCATGGAGGCAAGGAAGCGTGAACTTTCCAGGGCGCGTGACTCGGCTGATTTCTGGGCCGTGATGTCGTGCCCGATCGTGATGTAGCTGGTGATAGTTCCGTCATCATCCCTCAGTCCCCGGGTATTCCAGACAATGGACTTTCTGGTACCGTCTGCACAGCGGATCTCGGTCTCAAAATTCTCAAGGAATGTATCCCGCCCGATAATCTGCCGGATCTCCCCGGTAACTTTTTTCCGGTATTCGGTATCCGGGTAGAGCTGTTTCCAGACCGTTTTTTTCCCCAGGATCCCGCTCCTTTTGTACCCGCTTATAACCTCGGCTGCATCGTTCCAGACAAGGGGGGTGCCATCAGGTTCGAGCACCATAATCCAGACATTCGCATTGGCGATAATGTTCTCCTGGAACTGCTGCATCTTCCATAAGGAATCCTGCGCCCATTTTTCAGCAGTGATATCCTCGCCAAATCCAAGTATTCCGTTTGTCACCCCGTCCTCATCGTGCATTACGGTGTTATACCAGCGTATGATCTTTTCAGCGCCGGGACGGGTCAGTACCGGCATATCGAAGATCCGGTTTTGTTCAACCAGGCCGGCCATCATCTGTGAAAGGACCTGCTTTGCCCGTTGCCGTTCTCTCTCCGGCACAAAGACGTCAGCCCAGGATCTCCCGACCACTTCATCAGGCAGGCATTCAAGGATGCTGCCGCCTTTCGGGTTGAGGAAGGTTATCACACCGTCCCGGTCAAGGACCAGGATGATCGCCGGTGCGAGCGAGAGATAGCGGTCCCTGATCTCGGCAAACTGCTGGAGTGAGGTCCGGGTGGTTGCGAGACAATCGGAGAGATACGCAATGACTGCGGCAATGCCCACAAAGACCAGAAAGCGGTAAAATGCCCCGGTAATGAGATCCGGCTGGCCGGCATTGAAGATCAGGACAAGACCGAGATAGACCAGGGCAAGGAGCATGGCAAGAGCACACCCTTTCCAGCGGTAACGGTACGCGAGAAGAACT
>Ga0194058_10001415_pt1 | contig 11952 bp, 9 predicted proteins | sample SepL4417m_MetaG_FD_155490 | JGI IMG/M metagenome (GOLD analysis project Ga0194058, IMG submission 155490) | Anoxic zone freshwater microbial communities from boreal shield lake in IISD Experimental Lakes Area, Ontario, Canada - Sep2016-L442-17m | ecosystem: Environmental > Aquatic > Freshwater >... | reverse complement strand
GATATATTGACCTACCAAATACAATATAGTCTTCAGATTCATTCGATATCCATATTCAATCATTGCCTTTAATCTTACATACAAAGTTAAGCGCTCTTGCCTGCGTGCTCGTTTAAAAGAAACTGAATTTTCACTAATCCGATATTTAATAAGTATGTCTGGCAAATTAGCAAATTTACTCATTCGACCTGTCCTGAAATATAAATCATAATCTTCTACATCATACAACATCTCATTGAAGCAAGTTGTTTTTTTCAAAATATCACACCTCCAAATAGTTGCAGGATGACAAAATGGATTATAAAAAAACATACGCTTTCGTATTTCCCTATCATTGGATTTATATTTTCTAAGATGCATGCTGTGCATATCCTTATCGCAAACCATAATATATCCGCCACTTACTCCAACCTTAGGATTTTCATCCATAAATTTTACCTGCTTTTCTAATCTATATGGATAACTCCAATCATCAGCATCCATTCTCACGATATACTCTCCTCGAGCAATATCAATGCCCCTATTTAAAGTTTTGCAAATTTTATAATTTGCTTCATTTTTCAGTGCGACTATACGCTTATCTTTCTTCGCATATTCCTGAATTATGTCCCACGAATTATCAATGCTACCATCATCTATAATAATAAATTCAAAATCAGCAAAAGTCTGACATAACATACTTTCAATTGCATAAGCAATATAATCTTGAACATTATACGCCGGCATCAATATCGAAACCTTTGGATTATTCATAACAATTAACCACCTCTTTAATAATATACGCCGGACGATTTTTTGATTCTCTAAAAATATTTATTTGATAAACCGAAATAATACCAATCATCACCACAATCAGTCCGTTACTAACAATCATAAAAACACTGAGAATAGCATTACCACTGAAAAAACCATCATCCACAAACCACCGCACATAAACCATTATCGCAAGCATCAATCCCCCGCCAAAAAATAAAACCGCACCAATTGCGATAATAATTTTCATTGGCAACATACTAAAAGAAGTTACTCCGATACGAGCGAAAGAAATCATCTTGCCAAGCGAATAGGAACTTCTGCCATACTTTCTGCTACTAGCCGTAAAATCAACAAAAGTGCTACGAAAACCAATCCAATTAACCAGTCCGCGATAAAATTTATCTTTTTCTGGCAAACTATTCAAAGAATCTAATGCCTTTCTATCAATCAAGCGAAAATCTGCACTGCCCGGTTCAATATAAATATCCGAAATCCAATTGATTAAATTATAAAAAAGTTTAGATGTAATTTTTTTTAGGCTTGATTCATTTTCTGTTTCTAGTCTTTTTGTGTTCACAACTTCAAAACCCGCTTGCCATTTTTTAAGCATGGCGGGAATAATTTCTGGTGGATGTTGCAAATCAGCATCCATCATAATAACCGCATCGCCTTTTGCCATTTTAAGTCCTGCTTCAAGAGCAGCTTGATGACCAAAATTCCGACTAAAAAAAATTCCTCTGACACGACCATCCTTTTTGGCAATTTTTTTAATTTTTTGCCAAGAGCTATCGACACTGCCATCATTAATAAAAATAATTTCTATTGCATATTCAACTTGCTTTTTAAAAAGTTCTTTTAATTTAGCATAAAGCAAAGGAATATTTTCCTCTTCATTATGCACGGGAATAACAATGGAAATATTTAATACATTATTTGTCATAATTTTGATCGACTAGATCTAGCATGAAATAACCACCGAGAAAAACACCGCTTGTAGTTCCTTTTCTTTTGAGCATCACAAAAATATCTTGCGGAGTATTTTTAAAAGTTACTTCGATTTTGCCTGAATTTTGCCATAGCTTATCAGAGTTATCCGAATAAATTTCTGTCCATTTTTTTCCATCGACAGATAAAAGAAGTTGCAGATTATAATGAAAAATTAAATTGGCCACAGTTAATTTCTCAATATTTTTTTGATCAGTTTTAATTTTATACACCAAATAGGCTTCATCATCATTAAAAATAGTATTTCGCCAAACATCAACCGAAACATTTTTTTCCTCGAATGCATCCAGGATACTGCTACCGCCAAGCAAGGGATTTCTAAATTTATCAGGGGAAGTATTTTTTTCCGTGTAGCTATTATTTAAAATACTGCTACCATCAATTGAATCAAGCTGAAAATCCACACGACTTTTGCCTTTTCCCAAATCATAAACAGTTTCACCATAAGCTAAGTTAGTTGGTTCGACATAATAAGTTTTGAAATAAAGATCTTTTTCTTCCGTAAATATTTTATTTTCTGCTCGTTGCATAAAACCATTGCCATTTGGATAAACTAAATTATTATTAGCTTGACCAATTGCCAAATAATTTTCGCTGCTCACTTTCACGCTAGTGTTATCAATCCCCAGCCAGTATTTTTTTCCCGCTTCCAGCTTAGCCATAATTTGAAAAAATTTATTTCCTGTTTCAATATCGCTAGCGGAAAAAGTAGCGATAGCTTTTATTGTTGTTGAAATACTTTGTTTTTGAGCATCAAATTCTCGCACTTGAATAGCATAATCGCCAACGCCTCCATCGCCATTTTTAGTTATAAAAAATTCCGCTCCTACTAAATCACTTTTTTGAGGCACGAAAATTTGTCCCAACATTGTGCGTGGAATTGACAAGGCGCTGGAATTTTCCGGATGCAATAATTGCTTTTGATCAAGTTTGATTTCTCGATCGTAGCCAATAATTGTCGCCTTAACCGAAGAAAGCTCTGCGTCTTTTTCAATCGCTAATGGCAAAAGTTTGATATCATCAATAAAAATAACGCTTGGATCTAGACCTGAAACAGCAAATTCTAAACCAGAAGCCTCAATGGTTGATTTGAAATTATATTCATAATATTTAAATTTGTTTTCTGGATTGCTGGCAATTTCAACTTCTGCGATTAAGGACACTTCTTTTTCATTTGCCAGTGAAAGTTTCACCTGACTCTTTTTGGAACTGGAAATCCAAAAACCAATTTTATAGAACTGCTCTTTTTGCGTTATTAAATAATTATTCAACCGCACTGTTTTATCCTGTCCATTCGCCCAACTTATTTTCAAACTGCGTCCTCCAAAATTAAATTGTTCATTAGAAAATTCCGCATCAGCATTTTTTGTTGTAATATTTTTTGCCGAATTATATTTTTCAGATTCAAAACTGAAATCACTTGAAAGATCATCTGTTTTTATTGAGCTTATAACAAAGCCGTTTTTTTCTCTTGTTAAAATTTTTTGCTCAGTAGCTTGTGATTGCTCTTTTTTATTATTGAACAAATATATGCCCTCAAAAAGTATCATGGCAAAAACAAAAAAACTTAGAATATAAAATAATAGTTTCTTCTTTTCGCTACTTTTTTTTATTAAAAAATCTTGCCAAAGCGCTTTTGCCTTGTTAATGATGTCTTTGTCCATACGCACTGTTAAATCTTAGAATTAAGTCAATATATAATTGATTAAAAAGACTACCAGCAAAAAACAAAAATGTCAAATTAACGCACCACATGGCGAAATTAGCTTAGAAAAAATAAAAAAACAGCCTCTCTTTGAAGCTGTTTTGTGATGCGGGGACTGTCCCGCCTTGGCGGGATGACCTGTGTTGATTTGGCGGGGACTGTCCCGCCTTGGCGGGATGACCTGTGTTGATTTGGCGGGGACTGTCCCGCCTTGGCGGGATGACCTGTGTTGATTTGGCGGGGACGGCCGGACTCGAACCGGTGACCTACTGCGTGACAGGCAGTCGCTCTAACCAACTGAGCTACGCCCCCAATATTATTTTATTTTTTAAATTTTAAAATGATTTGTTTTGTACCAGAGGAGAGACTCGAACTCTCGACCTCAGCGTTATGAGTGCTGTGCTCTAACCAACTGAGCTACCCTGGCAAAAAAAAATATTCTCTATTTTTAAATAATCTCTACTCACTGTGCCTGCACTGAGCGAACAACAGTGAGTCGAAGTGTTGCGGGAGTAGGATTCGAACCTACAACCTTCTGGTTATGAGCCAGACGAGCTGCCATTGCTCCATCCCGCTATATCTTTTCAAGCTATTGTTTATTCTAGCTTAAAAAATTCAATGCGTCAATCATCGCCTAAAATTTAATCCAACACCATAAAAAAATTCAAAAAATCTTCATAATAATTAAATGTTTTTTCTGCCTCTTCTTTGGTTAGAATAAAACTATCATCATGAATAATACGATTTCTGACTTCATGTGCCTTACGCAAATCTTCAATGTTTTCAATTTGACCAGGCGTAATATTATCTAATCGTTCGCTCATATTTTCACCAGCATAATTCATTCTAGCAATTAAATCCTCGACAATCTTATCTGCCTCAATAATCGCAACTTTGTAGTCCGATTCATTTTCACTTTTTAATTTTGCTTTGACTTTCAGCCATTTCGCTTTTAATTTATTTTTTTTGTATGCCAGCTCTGGAGGAATATTCATTCCCACAAGTGTATCACGCATATCAGCACCAAGTCCTCGTTGCTTTAGTAGCAAGATAATATTTATTAGCATCACGATTACATAAATTTCCAAAAAAAGTTTGATCACTGAAAAAGTAAGCGAAGTGTAAAACGCTTTTGCGATATTAATTGTTTCTACTAAAAAAGTTTCCCAAAACATTTTTATTTTCAATAAAATTATTTATTTATTTCATAGGCATGTGCCGCACGCAAAAGATTTTCCTCATCAAACCATTTTGCCATTAGCTGAAATCCAAACGGGAGTTTCTTTCCATCAACTTCAACCTCCGGCCCCGGAACAGAAATAGCCGGCACTCCAACAATATTAGCTGTAATAGAAAACATATCCGCCAAATACATTTGCAATGGGTCATCTGTTTTTTCGCCTAGCTTAAAAGCTGGTGTCGGTGCGGTGGGAGCAAGAATTAGATCAACTTTTTCAAATGCTTTTTCAAAATCTTTTTTGATTAGTGTTCGCACTTTTTGTGCTTTGAGATAATAGGCATCATAATAACCAGCGGAAAGTGCGTATGTTCCAAGCATAATTCTTCTCTTCACTTCCTTACCAAGACCATATTGACGAGAATCAAGATAGGTTTCTAGGAGTTTTTTAGGCATGCCAATTTCCTTTATGCCCGAGTCTTTTTCATCATCAACACTAAGTCCATATTTTATTCCATCATATCTCGCCAAATTCGAACTGACCTCGCAAGGCTGAATAATATAGTATGTTGCTAGAGAATATTTTGCATATGGCAACTCAATTTCTAGGATTTCCGCTCCCAATTTTTTATATTTTTCAATAACTTCAAGAATGGATTTCTTTTCTTTCTCACCTAGTCCATCGATGTATTCAGCCACGATTCCAATCCTAAGTCCCTGAACTTCTCCAGTCAAATATTTAGTATAATCTTTTCCCGTGCTATGCGCTGAAGTAGCGTCCAAGTTATCTTGTCCCGCAATTACACTCAAAATAATGGCCGCGTCTTCAACACTTTTTGTCAGTGGTCCGATTTGATCCAAACTTGATGCCATTGCAATTGCTCCATAACGCGAAACACGACCATAAGTCGGCTTCAATCCCACTACTCCACAAAAAGAAGCTGGCTCACGAATTGAACCGCCTGTATCTGTTCCTAATGCCCAGACAGCTTCACCTGCGGCTACGGCTGCTGCAGAACCACCAGATGAACCACCTGAAACACGAGTTAAATCTAACGGGTTTTTCGTAACACCATAGGCACTATTTTCCGTTGATGATCCCATAGCAAGTTCATCCAGATTTGTTTTCCCCAAAAATACTGCCCCAACTTCTTTCAACTTTTTAATTACTGTTGCGTCATAAGGTGCGATGTAATTATCTAAAATCTTAGAGGCAGCCGTTGTTCTCACACCAGAGATACAAAGATTATCTTTGATCGCTCCGGGAATTCCCTCGAGTAATCCAATTTTTTCACCTCGAGAAATTTTCGCATCCACTTTTCGTGCTTGTTCCAAGGCTAAATCTTTAGTTAATGTTAAATAAGCAAAAATATCTTTATCTTTTTCTTCAATCCGCATCAAATAATCCAGCGTCAGTTGCTCTGAAGTAATTTCTTTATTTATTAATTTTTGATGCAATTCTTTAATCATAATACACTTTTTACTTTAGCATATCCATTTTTACTTTCCGGAAATAATTCCACAATTTTTTCTCTATTTATAAAACTGCCAATGTTATCTTCTCTGGAAATATCATTCATTCCTGTAATATGCGCTGTCGGAAGAATTTTAGTAGCATCCACTTCATCAAGTTGCTTTATCCAATCCAAAGTAGCCGAAAGATCATGAGAAAATCCCTCCAGTTCTTTTTCCGTAACACCAATTCTAGCTAGTCCGGCCACATGTTTTACTTCGTCTTTGCTTATCATATTTTTAGCATTTCATTAAATTCTTCTTCACTAATAATTTTCACTCCCAATTCTTTCGCTTTAGTATATTTTGATCCGGGATTTTCTCCGGCCAAAACAAAGTCGGTTTTTTTGCTAACGGATGAGGAAATATTTCCTCCTGCTTTTCTAATCATATCTTTTAACTCATCTCTTGTCCAGCTTCCCGCTTCTCCCGTAAGCACAAAAATTTTATTTTGCAATTTGCCTGTTGCCAGCATAGACGAGGCCTGTCTCGTCTCTACGATGATATCTACCCCAGCTTCTCGCATTTTTTCTAATAATTTAATATTTTCATCATCCGAAAACCATTGATTCAAACTTTCTGCCGACTTTTCGCCAATGCCTTTTATTTTCAAAAATTCTTCTTTGGTTATTTTTGGCAAATTATTTATCAGTTCTTTTAAATTATTTATTTCTACGCCCAGCACTTCATGCAAACTCCTTGAAACAAGCACTGCCGTTTCTTCTCCCGCATAACGAATCCCCAACGCATACAAAAATTTTTCTAATGCAATTTGTTTGCTTTTTTCAATCGCCAAAATTAAATTATCCGCCGACTTTTCCGCAAACCGTTCCAGCGGTTGCAAATCGCCTTTTTTTAATTCAAATATTTCCGCCATATTAGCAATCACGCCTTCGCCAATCAACTGCTCAACGATTTTCTCCCCCAAACCATCGATATTGAAACCTTTTTTAGAAACAAAATGAATAATTTTTTCTTTTTCTACAGCAAAACATTTTGGATTAACACAATAAATAGCTGCACTCTTTTCTGCTTTTGCACCAATATTTTCTTTTTTAACGGGACTGCCACAGATCGGGCAAATCGTTGGCATTACAAATATTTTTTCTCTGCCTGTTCGCAAACCAATTAACACTTCTATTATTTCTGGAATGACATCGCCAGCTTTTTGAATCACAACTGTGTCGCCAATCATCAAATCTAATTTTTTAATTTCATCTTCATTATGCAATGTTGCACGAGAAACCATTGAACCAGCCACTAAGACTGGGCGTAAATGTGCCACAGGCGTAAGTGCTCCGGTGCGACCAACTTGCACACCGATAGCTTCCACGATAGTTGTAACTTTTTCTGCTGGAAATTTATAAGCAATTCCCCAGCGCGGAGATTTCCCCGTGTAGCCTAATTTTTCTTGCAATTTTCGCGAATTTATTTTTAGCACCACACCATCAATTCCAAAATCCTCTTTATCTTTTTTTTTCGTCCACTCGGAATAATAATTCTCAATCTCATCAACACTTTCACACAACCGATAATTTTCATTCACCCGAAAACCCAATGCTTCTAACAGTTCCAATTCAGCAATTTGCGTTTCTGGCATTTCAATATTTTTCTCACTCCCTCTCTTTACCAAGGAGAGGGCTGGGGTGAGGTCAATCCAATCAATATCATACACAAAACATTCAAGTCTTCTTTTAGAAGCAATTTTTGGATCAAGTTGACGAATTGATCCGGCGGCAGCATTGCGTGAATTAGCAAAGAGTGCTTCACTTTTTTTCGCACGCAATTTATTAATTCTAGCTAATTCTTTTTTGCCCATGAAGCATTCCCCCACGACGATACAATCTATTGGCTGATTTAATTTTAAGGGAATATTAAAAATAGTTTTTAAATTTTCGCTCACATCTTCACCGATCATACCATCACCTCTTGTTGCACCACTAACAAAGTGACCATTTTTATAAGTCAAAATAACTTTTAATCCATCAATCTTAAGCTCGCAAACATAATCTAATTTTTCCTCAGTGCTATCTGAAATTTTCACAAGCATTCTTTTGATTTTATCTTCCCAATTTTTTATTTCCTCAAAATTAAAAGCATCGTTAAATGACCATTGCCTAGTTTTGTGCAAAACTTTTTGAAATTTATCCAATGACTTTCCGCCAATTCGTTGTGTTGGTGAGTCGCTAAATTTAAACTCAGGATATTTTTCTTCCAGAGCACGCAATTCTTGCATAAGAGAATCATAAATTTCATCCGTTGCATCAGGCTTATCCAGCACATGATATTCATATCGCAATTTATTAATCTCGGCTGAAAGTTTTTGAATCCGTTCTTTTAATTGTGTTTGATCTTTTTGCATAAAACTATTACACAGCCTCTTTTCCATCTGAAACAATAACTGCTTCTTTTCCTGATTCTGGATTAACCGTAAAACCCAATGACTCATTTTTTCCTTCAACATTATTGAAAAAATCAAAACGCCACATCCAGCCTTTTTCTTTTTCATATACCGCCATCGCAGCGAATTCTTCAAACAGTTTCGGATTATTTTTTGCCTCTCCTTGATATTTCTCATTATTTTCTAACAACTCAACTGATTTTTCTAAACTATTTTCCAAAAAAGCCACCGGCAATTCTGGATAATCAGTCTGAAAAAATGGCATAGCGCCAACACTTATGACAATATTATTATCTGTTTTATTTGTCCCATCACTCATGTTAGGAGAAACCACTGCGGTCTTATTTGCCAATTTAATTTCCCCGTTTCCCGAATTATAGCTAATCATAACCGCCTCATCTTTTATGCGATATGCATATTGAAATTGATATTTTTCTGTCTTCATGCTACTAATAATAACCAATCTGAGTTTTGCTACATTTTCATCAGTCGATATTCCCTCTTTTTTTAAAAATTCTAAAATTTTATCATTATTATTTTTCATCTCACTACTACCAGACAGATTAATTGGTTTTTTTTGTGTAACTGGTAGCGCAGAAACTTCTTCCTGCTTAGGCACAGTTGTCGTTGTCGTTGTCGTTGTCGTTGTCTTTGTCGTTGTCTTTTTCATTTTAACAAGCAAAAAACCAACTCCTGCTAAAATCACTACCAATAAAACAAATACTATTTTTTTGATCATATTATTATATTTTTATTAAATAATTAAGTTACTAAAAACAATGACTTATTTTTAAGGACACCAAGAGGCTGGATAACGCACAAGCCCATTATAGTTTCCTTCACAAATACCATTGCATGTATACCAACTCGCATATGTTTTAGGAATAGAGCTGCATCTGCCGCAATAAATTAAGGATGGGCTAGTAGCTGAACAATTAGCGCTACAATTATATGTGCCATAATTAGTTCCGCAAGCATTAGACGCGGAACAACTTGTCCCCAGATACCATGGATTAGCCGGTGTCGAAGCTGAACAAACTCCACTACAATCCCTTGTTCCTGAATTAGTTTGTCCGCAAGCATTAGGAGCTGAGGTGCAAGCTTGGCCATAACTAGGCGTGCAACAACCATAGTTTTGTGTACGCACTAATCCAGAGTAAGTTCCATCTTCACAATTAGTGCTACTGCATACATACCAAGTTGCATAATAGCCAATAGTAGAGCTACATCTGCCACAATTTAGTTGCGATCGACAAACGCGAGTATCAGATATATAGCAACCATAATCAATACAAGAACCACTATAACCACATGCGCCACAACTCGGTGCAGCTGGACAACTCGGATTGGCATTGCAAGCATAATTACTCCAATAGGAATAAGCCCCGGCTGGCGTTGATCCGCAAACATTTGTACAATATGGTCCGTATGCGAAGCCACAGCCTTGGCTACAAATTGGATAACCAGAGCAACTTACATAATTCCAACAAACTCCGCCATAAGTCTTTAAGCGACAAGAATTTTCATAGCAATATTTATTTGAACAATTATTGTATGGGCAAGAGCTGTCTAAGTAGGTGCACTGTTGGGTGCAACATGTGCCGTTAGGATATTGTGAAGTTCCAAAATCACCACGAAAACCACCCTGACAACTCAAGTTACATGTTTTTGTAACGACATAACCAATTTGCGAAGCAGTGGCACATCTATCCGCACAGGTACTGTTATTTGTATAGGCACCATCATAACTTGGATTTGTTCCACAACTTGTTCCATAAGGGAAAGCTGGACAATCTTGATGACAACATGTTCCGCTGGGATAACCTGCTGTAGCAATACCTGAGGGATGATAACCAGGACTACATTGCAAAGCACAATTTTTTGTAATAGTATAATCTCCGCAAGTCTTATCATTACAAGTCGTGCCACTAACATTCCAGCTTGTTCCCGCAAACGGCAACGCCCCACAATATGCGTTAGCATTGGACACTAAATCAAGACCGCTTGCACCGGGACATTTATGTCGAGAGCAACGAGATTTTCCAATCGGATATGAAACATCAGACGGATTTGAAAATTTCACTTTGTCTGCAGTCATATACACATCAGTGTAATTTCCATTAGCATCCATAGCAAAATTCCAAACAGAACTTTTTATTCCAGAAACAAGATTTACTTCCGCAGGACTACTTGTGCAATAAGCGATTGTACGATATGGATATGTGCAATCCCTTCCTGTTTGGCAATCTTGTTTTGTGCCACAATATCCAGTCGTTGCAGTTCCGTTTGGATATAGTTCAACACTATCACCAGAATAATCACATTTTTCAAGTGCACATTTATGTGGTCCATCAGGAATCCAGTGGTCAGGATTTGATTCATAACATTCCGTACCATTACAACAATTATAAGTCTTTGTTGCAATTCTTGTTCCTGGCGGTTGTGTGCCAGTAGCAATACAGCCCTTACCATATAATTGCACATCATCAACACTTTCATCCTTACAGTCCTGTAAAAGGTCTAGCTGTATTTTTGTAGATATTTTGCCAGAAGCACCACTCACCACATAGAGAGAATCCAAACTAAGTGGATTTTTATTTCGTGCTTTAACTGTAAAATAATAAGTCTTACCATATTGTCCGCCAGTTTGAGCACCAGTACTTTCTGGGAAATAAGCATCGCCATTGTCCAATCTTATTGATTTATCTCCAGGTAAAACATCAATATTACTAACAAATCTCCAGCCGTATACAGTATTATTTAAATTTTCATCCATCGATTTTCTTATTTCATAATCCTTAATTTTACTAAGGCTAGTAGATGATCCAGGCTTAAGCGTTAATTTTAAATCACATCTATTGAATGTGCAGGTTGAATCTGCAACGCCACAATTTGCCACACTAATATTGGCACCAGTCATTCCATTCTCAATGCGATCACTCACGCCCAATTGAATTTTGCGTCCAGCTCCTGCAACACTATCAACGCCTTGAATTTGAAAAATATCTGCGACTTTTTTATCGGTGGCAAGTGACCCACCATTTTTATCAAAACAACTCGCTGTCGTACCACAAATTTCATCTAAACTTGCATTCTCTGGAATTTTATTGCCGGCATTATTATCCAACAATTTTAATTTATTCAAAGAGTTTTCTGAATTAGTATCAGAAGATTGATAGGCGCTATAACCCTTCTCAGAATCAGTCACAAGTGTCGCACCATGTCTCGAACGACTAACAATCGCAATTGAAGTCGCTGAAACAACCAGCATTAGGATAAGAACGCCAATCATCAAACTTCCGTGTTTTTTATTTATTGTTTTCATTGATTTATCTTTATATTATCAATTATTTTATCTGACTTTTTTTATTTATAAATCTTCCGCTAATATAATAC
>Ga0194058_10001414_pt1 | contig 11959 bp, 8 predicted proteins | sample SepL4417m_MetaG_FD_155490 | JGI IMG/M metagenome (GOLD analysis project Ga0194058, IMG submission 155490) | Anoxic zone freshwater microbial communities from boreal shield lake in IISD Experimental Lakes Area, Ontario, Canada - Sep2016-L442-17m | ecosystem: Environmental > Aquatic > Freshwater >... | reverse complement strand
CTTTTGTGGAAATGTGTTATATAAGAGGTGGAGGCTCTGCCGATGACAAGAGAACAACAAGCCAGCCATAATTTGAATACCGTTGCAAGTGCTGTGGTTCAGCAAACGATCGAAGGGCAAAAATATACCGCCGCCGATATTCGTGCTTTGGCCAAGCGTCATCAGGTTGCTTATACTGAAACGGCAACCGATGCTTGGGCGCGTGACGTTACGCGGCTTGCAGGTGATGACGTTTCCCTTGATGAAATTGAACTGCTCTTGATTGCGTTACAGCGAGCCGGTCACCTCAGCCGCCCCGAAGCCCTGAAGCTTCAGGTAAACTATTTGCGGGAAGCAAAGCTGTGATTTTTGATCCTTTCGGCGATTTTGAAACGCTGGGTTATCTCCGTAATTTGTTCGGAGAAAAAGACACTGAAATTATCAGACATCTTGAACACAGCTCGTTTGTCGAGGGAGTTGATGAAGCATTCAGGCGACTTTCCGGTATTGTTTATCTTTTATATGGGGAAGTCCTTGAAACGCATAAAATGCTTTTTAAAGACATGTACCCCTGGGCAGGGCAAGATCGTTTGCAGACCGCGCCAGACATAGCTGTGAGCAAGGGCAGTGTTCTCTTCATTCACCCCAAAGATATTCAGACTGCTATCGAGTATGCCTTGCAGCTTGGTCAAGATAAAGCCTTCATGTCAGATAAACCAGGCGAAGTTATGGGGTATCTGGCTTATGGTCATCCCTTTCTTGACGGCAATGGTCGCACTATTATGGTTATACACACCGAACTTGCTCAACGTGCGGGTATCAGTATCGACTGGGGAGCTACCAACAAGGAGCAATATTTAACAGCACTTACGCATGAAATTGATCAGCCAGGTAAGGGCATACTTGATGTTTATTTGAAACCGTTTTTGCGTGCAGCGATTGGCTCTGGTCAATTGGCAAGGCACGTCGTTAAAACCAAGGGGATTGAGGGCGACCGGCTGACCGACGATAACAAAGTGTTGGGCAAAGTCACAGATCCTGCCTTGCAAGCCCGTTATAGAGAACAAGAACAACAACGGGCGGAGTATAAAAAACAGACGAAGCCGATCACTTCATAAACTCGCAAGCCGCACTGAAACACATCCCATCCCTGCCCTTGAACAAATCTGCATACTGATGTGCAATGCTTTACGGAATAAGCAGTTCCGCCAGATCTGTCGGAAATTCATAAGAGCCAGATTCTGTGGAATACCCAACGGAGAAAAATAGTTTCAATTGCAAAGGTTCATTTCTCCTATACCGAGATTGTTAAAAATTTGCCTATAACGCCTTCGGCGCAACCAAAGGGGATACCCCCTTGGAACCCCCCTCATTTTTTTCTCTCACCGCCGGATATACGTTCCGGTTGCTTCCGCTCGAGCTCCGCATCTCGCTTCAGCGCCCTTCACTCAATCCGGCGCTAAATGCTCGGAAGAAGGCCGGAACTGGCCTCACCGAACTGGGAACGCAGCGAGGCGAAACCCGATGAAGTCGTAGCGGAGGCCGGGGCGGAACCTGTAGCGGTCGCCCGACTGGCAGTACCCCGAGACGCGGTTCCAGCAGCCGCCGCGGTACACACGGCGGGGACCCGATGATGGTCCAGCAGGATCGGTCACTAAGCCTGGCGAATAGTCTCCATACCAATCCTGGCACCACTCCCACACGTTGCCGTGCATATCACACAAACCCCAGGCATTTGGCTTTTTTTCACCCACAGGATGTGTTTGTCGATTTGAATTTTCGCCATACCACGCGTATTCTCCCAAAAGGCTTCCATCATCACCAAAGCAATAGGCTCCGGGACTTCCGGATCGACACGCATATTCCCACTCTGTCTCCGTAGGCAACCGATACCGGTTTTCTCCTGTTCTTTCATTTAAATTTGTGATGAATTCCTGAACGTCTTCCCAGGAAACCATCTCAACTGGATGGTTTTCTCCCTTGAAATTGCTTGGATTGTTTCCCATGATGGTTTGCCACAATGCCTGGGTAACGGGATGCCGCGCCATATAAAAATCCTTGGTCAGGGTCACCTGATGCTGTTTTCCCTGTTCTCCCATAAGAAAAGTTCCGGCCGGTATGCGGCAGAAATCCAAGCTGGCAATAACCGGACAATGAAAAGAACGAATTTCAAACCGTTCTACAGCAATGGCGTATTTCTCTGATATTTTCTTTTCCACCAAGCGGGTTTTGGTTTCCATCCGGTATTCCGCCTTCCGGAAAAACCCGCCAGGTTTGATGCACACTTTTTCCTGGTATGTTTCGGCTTCCTGTACCACCCGCTCAGCGGAGGTGATAAGATTCGGCAGTTTTGAGATCAAAAGCCACTCTTTTTCGGCTGTCTGGTTCCATTCGGCATCCAATCCCAAAATATCCATCAGTGGCCAGGAAGCACCTTTAGCTAAAAATTTTTCCAGATTTCCCTTCACCCCTGCTATGCCTTTGGGAAGCTCATATCCACAAAGGGTTTCCAGCGCCTTGATGATTTTTGCTGTCAGTTGGCGGTGCTTTTCCTGGCGCATTACCTCCAGAAAATCCCGCAGTTTTGCATCATGCTTCTGGAAATCTCCGTCACCTGCGGCTTTAAGGGCGTAGAACCTGTCTGATTCAATGGCTTTGCCAAGAAGCGATAGGGCCTTTTGAGCGTTTCCCTGGGCCATGAGTACTTTGGATGTCTGGAAAAATGCCTCGCCAAGGCTCGGATACACTGACATGGCCTGCTCGGTATGGGCCAACGCTTCTGTCATTTTTCCCTGGCAATAACTTGCCCAGCCAGCAGACAAAAAGGCACGCCCCGCATCCTGAGAATAATCAGTTTTGGCGTAACAGGCCGCAGCCAAAAAAGATTCCTCAGCTTCTGCCAGATTTACAAGGGATAAATCGCAATCAACAAAACCCATACAGATGATGCCTTTCAGGTGATGGAATCGCCATTCCAGCTTGTAGCCTGGTGAGCTGTGATCGCTCGATACGGCTTTATCCAATTCTTCCAGGGCCTCCTTGTAAAGACCATGCCGGAAAGCATCGCGAGCTATCTCGAAATGATTGAAAGCCACTGTCTGCACGGGGGTCTTGGCGATTTTCACCAATTCCGAAAGAGTGTCGTTCATGTGCCCGAGCTGTGCGAGCATCTCGGAAAAACCCCAGTGGAACGTGGCGTTCAATTCCGATATGCCAGAAGAAATTTCGGAAAGGCCGTAACTCAACGTCTGGAAACCTTCCTGCATTGCATGTGTCGATTGTTCGGCAACAGTAATTTGCTCCCGCGCCAGCGCTTCCTGGGAGACAATAATTTCTCGTGTCTGCCGGGATACCTCCATGGAAACTCTGCGACCGGCTTCCCGAGACGCTCCAGTGATATCCCCCACGAATTTCTTGGCTTGGGTATAATCCTGATAAGACAAGTGAGAACCCCACACATAATTGGACATTATTACCTCCCTTTGCTGAAACATGAATCAGCGGACAAATTGTTTATTGAATAGCCCCCTTGCAAAAATATATCAATTTAAGCATATCATAAAACAAAGGCCTGCTTGTCAACTGTTTTCTTTGGATTTGGCCGGGCGGAGACTACAGGAGGCATAAGGAAATGTAGCGAATGTCGTCGATTTCAGCCAAAGCCTGAATCACTTTTCTCAAAAAACTATGGCAGAGGGTCCACTCCGGAAGTCTAAAAAAGCTTTCGTTATTGAGCATACATTTCATCAGAATAATTTGATCCCGAAGGAAGTGATCGAGATTTTCAATGGTGTTAATGGGTCTTCCGGCATGAATCGCAAACATCAACCGGGTTTCAAACATGAGGAGACTGTGGTATCTTTACCCTCAACAGTGGAAAAACATTTTAGGGACAACGTTGATAACGATGCAGAAACCGTTAACATGGTGTTGCATGAGCTGTTTTGAACATCTATATTCAAATATCGCTTCGGGGGTTTTATGACAAAAAAAGAATCTTTCTCTTTGTTCCTATCGGCAAAAGAGAAAGATATCAAAGTAGATGCAAAAATTGACTGGGAAGCCAGAAAGAAGGCATGGCTGGAATATTTAAATGCTCTCTACGATCTTTTTAGTGGCTGTTTAATGGATTTCCAGCATAAGAGTAAGTTAAAAGTGTCAAAGGATTCAGTTGAAATAATAGAAGAAAATATTGGACCTTATCAGGCGGATAGAATGATTATTGAATTCGCTGATGAAAAAATCATTCTGAAACCAATAGGAACCATTTTGATAGGTGCAATGGGTCGGGTAGATATGTCTGGGAAATATGGCTCTGTCAAAATTGTTCTTGTTGATTCCCGTATGAAGGGAATTAGAGATCAGATTAGAATTTCAGTAGTTGAAGGGGACAGTATCCCCCAAAAAAAGACTGATAATAATGAAAAAGCCGTCAACTGGGAATGGCGATTTATCTCTGCGCCGCCAGCAAACATTTACCAGCCGGTAAACGATGAAACGATTTATTCTGTTATCATGGAACTGTCCAATGGCTATAGCTAAACCCAACGACACGCATGAAAGGATCAACCACCATGAAGTATGTCATCAAGCCCCTTGTTCCGGATGATGTTTATACCGACAGGACAGAATTTCTGGACTATCTGTATCACGCCGCCAGAGAAGCCGCTCATCGCAGAACCTCATCCACCGTGCTGCTGGGCAGACGACGCATGGGAAAAACCGAAATCTTCAAGCGCGTGATCAATCGCCTGTTTTTCGAACAGGATATAAACGACCCATATACCGTCATTCCCGTGTATTATAGTTTCAAGGAAGAAAAAACAGACCGCTGGGAATTCGCAATCGGGTATGTGGAGAATATTCTGCGCTGGATGACGGCATTCCGTCTGCGTGATCCGGATATTATTTTGACCCATAAAATCAAGCGGCAGGAGCTTGTCCCGTTCATACGATCCAAACTGGAAATGACCGTAGGGCTGGACGGCGCGCTGAGACAGTTTGAATCGTTTCAGGAAAAAGATATCACAATCCCGGAAGAAGAAGCTGTAAGCTATCCCCGGCGAATATCTGATTATGATGATTTTACGATTGTCATGTTTCTGGACGAATTTCAGAATACCCGCTTGCCCCAGTATGATTTCAGCATTGTTGGCTACATGCAAGAAGCTGTGGAATCACCAACCTGCCCCCATTTTGTCACTGGCTCGGCCATGACGATTTTAAGCCGGGAGATTATTGGCAAACGGGCGTTGTTCGGAAGATTTGACAGCGAACCAATCAGCGAAATGACCGCCTACTGGGGAGCGGAACTGGCCCGAAAAGCCGCTGACTACTACCGCGCCGATGTCGCCAGCCTGATGGCGCCGGTCATTGCAGAGCGATGCGGCGGCAATCCATTTTACATTACAGCAGTAGTCAAGCAAGCGGCTAAAACTGCTATGGCGATATCCGACGAAGAAACCCTTAATCTGATACTGGCGGTGGATCTGTCTTCCGGGTTTATCTGGGGAGAATTGCATGATCAAGTGACCCAATGGATCGAACGTATCAACGAACATAAAATCACAAAATGGGTACTGTATCTGTCCGCCCTGGATGAAAACACCGATGAAAGCCGGCGCGGAGAGTTGAAACTTGAACAGATTCAGAAACAGCTCATGGATCGCGAAGGTCAGCGCGTATCCATTGAGACTATCCGGGATGTACTGATCAAGCTGTCGCGCGGTGATCTGGTGGAATATCTGGAGCTGGGCGGATGGTTTCGCAAGGTGGATGACCCGATTCTTCTGGAGTTTTTGAAAGTCTGGGGAAAAATTGAGGTAGAAGGCCAGAATGCTTATGCAGTGAAGGAAGAATTGGTCAGGCGGTATCAGAAACAGGAACGTAGATTCCGGGAATACCGGGGATATCTGGCGGAAATTCACATGAGCCAGATTCTGTGGAATACCCAGCGGAAAAAACTTCCGGCGCGGTTTTTTCATACTGCGGAAGACATTCAGATGCCTCATACATTCATTTATATTGCTCACCGGCATAGACTGAGGTCGGGAAAAGGACAGGAAATAGATGTCTTGGGTGCGGCCTGGGGAGAGCAGTGGGTGTGTCAGAGTAAATGGGTGCAGGGCAAAAAGATGGGTTTGGACGTACTGACTGCTTTGTGGGAGCAGGGCGAAGCCGTGAGAGCGGAAAAAGAACCGGATGTTGTGCGGCTATGGCTGTTTGCCCAAGATGGTCTGACCGGGGAAGCCGAAGTATATGCCAGGGAAAAGGGTATTTTGTGGTCATCCCGTCAGGAGATGGATGAGCTGCTGGACTATGTGGGATTGAGGCGGCTGCCGGAACTGAAGCCTTAGGGCGGCGAATGATAGCCATCAATCAGAATATACCGGTCAGCAGCAACATCCGGTATCACACATACGGGCCGACCGTGTTTAGCAATGGACCGTCCGATCCGCTCAATCCGCATGGCATGCGGGTTTTTTCACCGGCGGCTTTCACTCCCTGCGGCGGCATAACTGGGTTGTCGGACTCAGCTCTTCATCCAGCACTTTTCTGACCATTTCGGCCAGCTCACCTATTGTCACCGGCTTCATGAGAAACCCTCTGACGCCCATGGCCTTACCGCGCTGCACATCCTTTTCATCGCTGAAACCTGAACAAATAATGATCGGAATCCCCGGTTTGATCGCAATTAATTTCCTGGCAAGTTGCTCCCCGGTCATATTTGGCATACTCCTGTCGCTGATCACCAAATCAAAATTACCGGAATTGGCTTTGAAAGCATGTAAAGCATCCGGGCCGCTTGTTCGGGCGGTTATCCGATAGCCAAGCTTTTCGAGCATCATCTGTAACATGCGCACGATCGGCTCTTCATCATCGACCAGCAGAATGCTTTCGCTGCCCGTTGGATACTTTCTGGCGACAACAGCAGTCTTTCTGTCTATGGCATCTTCGAGAAGGGGCAAATATACATTGAACGTTGTTCCTTTCCCAACCACACTGTAAACTTGAATATCCCCACCGTGTTCCTTCACGATACCGTGCACCACGGAAAGCCCCAGTCCCGTGCCCTTTCCCTGTTCTTTGGTGGTAAAGTATGGGTCGAATATTTTATCTATCAGCGTTTTATCAATTCCGGTTCCGGTGTCATATACGGTGATGCAAGCGTATATGCCTGCCAAAAGAGATACTGGCATCGTATTGAAAGGCAATTCATCTTTTTCAGCATAAGATTTTATGACAACCTCTTTCATCGCAATATGTATCATTCCGCCAGTTTTCTCAACAGCATGATAGGCATTGGTGATCAGGTTCATCATGATCTGATGCACCTGCGTGGGATCCGCAGAGACCATGCCGCAATCCGTGTCGATATGGCTTGTGATTTCAATATTCATGGGTATCGCCGCCCGTGCCAGTTTCAATACCTCTTTCAAAATGGGCTGAATCCGGATGGACAGTTTCCGTGGGTTGGATTGACGGCTGAAAAATAGAATCTGTTTGACCAGATCGCTGCCCCTCTGTGCGGATTTATGGATTTGTTCAATGCTTTCATAGGCTGGATTACCGGGCGGGATGTCATCAAGCAGCATCTCTGAAAGGCCGCTGATCGGGAACAGAATATTGTTCAGATCGTGGGCGATACCTCCGGCAAGTGATCCAATGGACTCCATCTTCTGCGCCTGCTGAAACTGGGCTTCGAGTTTGACCTTCTCCTCTTCGGCCTTCTTGCTGTCAGTAATGTCCATGAAAATTGTAGCAAACTTCCCAGGTTCCGGTACATAGGCTGTGACTGCAAAGTGCTTGTCCAGTTCCTTGCTGAAGTTTTCAAAGTAAATAGACTCACCGGTTTTGGCGACCTTGCCGTATATTTCTATCCAGTAAGATTCTGTGTCCGGCAGTGCCTGGAGTACTGTCTTTCCTACGATTTCCGCTGACTTTAAGCCGGTAAGTTTTTCAAAAGCAGGGTTTACATCCAGAAAACGATAATCACAAGGAATGTCTTGATCGTTCAATATAATCTCATGCAGCGAAAAACCAGCAGTAAGATTTTGGAATAACAGCCGGTAACGTTCCTCAGTTTCCCGCAGCGCATGTTCCGCCAACTGGCGCGATTTGTACTCCCTGACCTCATCAAGCACCCGCTGCATCACCAGGGGAAGCCTGTAAAGCCGGTCCTTCAGTACATAGTCCGTGGCACCCTGTTTGAGGAGTTCAACGGCCTTTTCTTCGCCGATGGCGCCGGAAACACAGACGAAAGGTATGCCGGGACAAAGTGATTTTGTTAGTTGAAGCGCCGCCGTACCGTCGAAAGCAGGGAACCGGTAGTCGGCAAGAATGATATCGTAACCGCCACGCTGCAGAAAAGTGGTGAATTCCTGTTCGTTGGTAGCCAAGTCCATCTGCAGAAAAAAACCGGCATCGATCAGACGTTCCCGAATGATCTCGGCATCCCGTGGTGAATCTTCAATATGTAGAATCCGCAGAGGTCTCTTAGCGTCTTTTTCATCGTTCATGCGCGGTTCCTCCGGTGGCACTACGTTCAGCATGGTCTTTCTCCTTATCATCCAGCACCTTTCTCACCATCGTGGCCAGATCACCGGTTGCAACGGGCTTCATTAGAAACCCTTTGATGCCCATGGCCTTGGCGCGGTGCACATCGTTTTCATCGCTGAAACCTGTACAAATAATGATCGGAATCTCCGGTTTGATCAAAATCAATTCCCTGGCAAGTTGCTCACCGGTCATATTGGACATGCCCCTGTCGCTGATCACCAGATCAAAATGCCCAGGATTGGCTTTGAAAGCCGCCAAAGCATCCGGGCTGCTCGTTCGGGCAGTTACCTGGTAACCCAGCCTTTCGAGCATAATCTGTTCCATGCGCGCAATCGGCTCTTCATCATCAACCAGCAGAATTCTCTCTCGGCCAGTCGGATACTCTCTGGTAACGGCGGCGGACTTCATGTCGTTGGCACCTTTTAGAAGGGGCAAGTACACATGAAAGGCGGTTCCCTTTCCAACCTCGCTATAGACCTGAATATCCCCACCGTGCTCTTTCACGATGCCGTACACCACGGAAAGCCCAAGTCCTGTGCCCTTTCCCAGTTCTTTGGTGGTAAAATAGGGATCGAATATTTTATCGATCAACGTTTTGTCGATTCCCGTTCCAGTATCGGATACGGTGATGCATGCGTATCCGCCAGCCAAAAGCCGGATGGGATATTCTGATGTTTCATCCGGTGGACCCGTCTCTTTCAGCTCGATATCTATCGCTCCGCCATTTCGCTCAACGGCGTGATAGGCGTTGGTGATCAGGTTCATGGCGATCTGATGCACCTGGGTGGGATCGGCAGAAACTATGCCGCAATCCGGTTTGATATGGCTTGTGATTTCGATATTCATGGGTATTGCTGACCGCACCAGCTTCAATACCTCTTTAAGTATAGACTGAATCTTGATGGGCAATTTCTGGGGTTTGGATTGACGACTGAAGGTCAGGATTTGTTTGACCAGATCACTGCCCCGTTGTGCGGATTTATAAATTTGTTCAATGCTTTTATATTCAGGGTTGCCTGGTGGAATATCATCAAGCAGCATCTCTGAAAGGCCGCTGATCGGAAACAGAATATTGTTCAGATCATGGGCAATGCCGCCGGCAAGAAATCCAATGGACTCCATTTTTTGTGCATGCCTAAGCTGAACTTCGAGTTTGGCATTCTCCTCCTCGTCATGCTTGCGCTCGGAGATATCAAGGCAATGACCGATATAACCGATAAATTCCCCCCTGCTGTCGTAGCGCGGACAGCCATCATCAAGTATCCAGCGGTATTCGCCATCGTACCGGAGCATACGATACTCCATGCTGAATTTCTCACGCCGATCAAACGCCCCGAAATATATATCCAAACAGCGTTGCAGGTCATCCGGATGCACACCTTCCGCCCAGCCATTTCCCATTTCCTGTTCAAGTTTACGCCCTGTGAATTCGAGCCAGACGCGATTGAAATAGTAGCAGAGTTTATCTGTTCCGGATGTCCAGATCAATGCACGGCCAGAATCCGCCAAGGTTCTGAAGTTCTGTTCGCTCTCTCGTAGCAACATATCAACTCGCTTGCTTTTGGTGATATCGCTCACCACGATGCGGCACACGGGTTCGCCTTCAGCGTTCAGCGCGACTGTCGATTTCAGATGCGCCCAGAATACCGTTCTGTCCTTTTTCACCATCCGCATATCCCAATCCTGCGGTTCATCGGTCTCAAAGAGCTGTTTACGGTGCAGGTAGTAGATATCCTGGTCCTCTTTGAGGATGAACCGGGAGATCGGTCGCTTGATCATTGCGCTCCGCGCCAAGCCCAGCAATGTCGCGGCGGTGAGATTGGCTTCCAGGATCAGCCCCATTTTGCTGATGATGAAATAGCCCACCGGTGCCATATCGTAGAGATCGAAATAGCGCGCCCGCACGACATCCATTTCCGCATGCGCTTGGTGCAATTCCTCGTTCTGCATCTCCAGCTCTATTTGATGAACACGCAGCTCGTAGAGCGTCTTGCGAATTTCTTCGGGCGACAAAGCATTGAGGTTTTCCAGCGACAATGTCGCATTTTCCAGGGCGATTTTTTCGGCGTGCCCGCGCAGAGCCTGCGCTGCCTGCACTTGGTCCAGTCGAAGTGAGCCTGCTTGCAGTGCATCGGTCATATCCGCCGCAGGGTCGGCTTGTTCGGGTCGGTTATTCTTGCTGATCAATGTGCGCCTCCTTGGTTGGGGGGACAGATTTGAATCATATTACGTTGTTGATGTATCATTCTTAAATTTCATCGAACGCTCTTGTGCCCGCTAATCTAAAATACTAAAATCGCAAGGATTCCCCCCCTTTGAAAAAGGGGGAAGTATATTTTCATATATGGGGTGATCGAATTTAAGAAAGATACAATTTTTGTTTCTAATAATTGTATCTGCGCCATTTTACTAAAGTTCCGGCAACCGCCGCAGCCCTGCGTAATTTAGCAGATCATTCAGCTCTTTTTTGGACGACCACAGAATGCCGTTTTCTTTGATAAACTCCTCGGCTTCTTCTGTAAATCCGCTGTAGGAAAAAAACCAGATGCGTAACGTTTTCAGTCCGGGGCCTTCTTTCCGCCTAAACAAATCGCCCTTGTTCATCAGAATTTCAACGTCATGGATACCCGCTTTTCTGTCTTTCCACCATTTACTTTCACCAATCCATATTTCAGATCCAGCCGCAGCCTCAATATCCAGCTCCATATCCTTGCCTGCACCCAGCCTGGTTCTGTGCCAGATATAATTGAAATGCCATGGAATGATGATATCGGTATCACTGTGAAACCATTTTCCGGCTAATGTTCTGTTCTGACAGTTCCATAATATCTGGGCCATATAAATTTCAGCCAGATACCCCAATTGATCCTTGATTTTCTTTTCCAGCGACTGATATTTCTGCTGAATTTCTTTTTGAACACTGTATGCACTAATGCCTTCAACTTCGATTCGCCCCCAAACTTTCAGGAATTCCAGCAAAATCGGGTCCTGAACTTTCCTGAACCAGCCGCCTAATTCCATATAATCCAGCAGATCGCCGCGGGACAGCTTGATCAACACATCCCGAATTATGTCAACCGATACATCCTTTCCCTCTTTTTCAAGCAGTTGCCGGTGAATTCTGTCCAGATCGATTCTATCGCCATCTTCCATAGCAGACAGATACAGCACCCATTTTGTGATGTTGTATTCGTTGATTCGTGCTATCCACCCGCTGACCTGATCATTCAATTCACCCCAGATAAAGCCGGATGACAAATCAACCGCAAGTATTTCATTTAACACGGTTTCATCGGTAAGGGGTTTGTTTTGTTTGACCGATTGACGGATAACCGATGTGATATAAAATGGATTACCGCCGCATCTCTCGGCTATCACCGGCGCCATGGTATCTGATGTCACAGCATGATAGTAGGCGAGT
>Ga0194058_10001410_pt1 | contig 11967 bp, 4 predicted proteins | sample SepL4417m_MetaG_FD_155490 | JGI IMG/M metagenome (GOLD analysis project Ga0194058, IMG submission 155490) | Anoxic zone freshwater microbial communities from boreal shield lake in IISD Experimental Lakes Area, Ontario, Canada - Sep2016-L442-17m | ecosystem: Environmental > Aquatic > Freshwater >... | reverse complement strand
TCATATAACAGGTATTGAAGTAAATGTCCCGTTTTTTTTATAGGTATCCCACTTTTTTAAAAAGTATTTTGACATCAGTTTATATTGCAAAATATGTGCCGAACGGTATTGCTTTTACGGGTGATTTCGAACAGGGTTGGGGTGGCTGGACAACAAGCGATGGTGTCTGGCAGGTTGGAGTACCAACCGCTGGACCACCGTCCAGTCATGGTGGCGCCCAGTGTGCGGGGACAGTATTGGATGGAAATTATATAGCTTATACCTACAGCTTGCTGATCAGTCCTTACATTATTTTACCTCCGGTAGGAGCCGATGATGAAATTCATTTAAGATTCTGGCAATGGTTTTCGTATCCTTCGGACGCTTACAGGAATGTACGGATATCGACCTATGATTCATCTACTGACAAATGGTCTGACTGGACTTCGATCAGTAGTGGTGTGGGAGGATCATCTTCTGTGTGGGCTCCGATGGATATTGATCTAACAGCTTATGCAGATAAAAAGATCAAAATAGGTTTTTATCATTATAGCAACAAGTCTGTAGGGTTAGGATGGTATATTGATGACATTACCATAGACGGGGTGTCTTTTCCACCTATACTCTCCGTAACCCCCTCCAACCAAAATGTAACAGCAGTTGCCGGCGCAACCACATTCGATGTCGCCAACACGGGAACCGGCGCCATGCCCTGGACAGCCGCGGTAATGTCGGGCGCCAGTTGGCTTTCGATCACATCAGGTTCCAGCGGGACCGGTGCAGGAACCATCAATTGCAGCTTCACTGCCAATACCGGCACTTCAGTTCGAACTGCCACCATCCGGGTAACGGCGACCGGTGCAACTGGCAGCCCCAAGGATGTGACGGTGACTCAGGCGCTCACTTCGACACCTACACCTACACCTACACCTACACCTACACCTACACCTACACCTACACCTACACCTACACCCACACCTACACCTACTCCGATACCAACGCCAACTCCTACACCCACACCCACACCAACTCCAACTCCTACACCCACACCCACTCCAACTCCAACTCCAACTCCAATACCCACGCCAACGCCGGTTCCCGTGCTGTCGGTGACACCATTCAATCAAGCTGTTTCGAAAGATGCAGGTAAGACCACGTTCGGCGTTTCAAACACCGGAACCGGAACAATGACATGGACAGCCGCAGTAACATCCAGCGGTAGTTGGCTTTCGATAACATCCGGTTCCAGCGGAACCAATTCTGGAACCATCAATTGCAGTTTCACAGCGAACACCAGCTCATCAGCTCGAACTGCTACCATCAGGGTAACAGCAACCGGTGCAACAGGCAGTCCCCAAGATGTGACGGTAACCCAGGCGCCAACATCAATACAACCTGTTCTATCTGTATCTCCCGTCAGCCGTGATGTAGTTAAAAACGCAGGCGCGACTACATTCAGTGTTTCCAACACCGGAACAGGAACCATGCTCTGGACAACTGCAGTGACATCAGGCAGCAGTTGGCTTTCTATAACATCGGGCACCAGTGGAACCAATGCGGGAACCATCAATTGTAGCTTCACCGCCAATACCGGCGCCTTGGTCCGAACCGCCACCATCCGGGTAACAGCGACCGATGCAACCGGCAGTCCTCAATATGTAACGGTTACACAGGCCGGACAGGAAAGTTTGACAATATCGGGCAGCGTGAAAACATCTTCCGGCACTGGTGTTTCCGGGGCAGTGGTCACCTTCAGCAACAGCGGAGGAACGTCAACAACCGATGGCAGCGGCGATTACAGCGTAACCGTACCCCATAACTACAGCGGTACGGCAACACCATCCAAAACCGGATATACTTTCAGTCCGGCTTCTAAATCCTACTCCAATGTCATCGCCAGCAAAACCGGCGAGAATTACACGGCGACCCCGCTTACAAATCCCATAATTGGCTCGAATTCAATCGATGCCGTTGATGTGGTCAAGATTACAGATATGTCGGGTTCCCTTCCTGATGCTGGTGGAGCTGTCACTGTCATGGCATGGGATAAAGACGGAAAGAAGCTCACAGCAGCCGGGTATGCATCGCCATTATTCATTCTCAATCATGGAACAACCAGCATCCTGGGTGCTGATCTTGAGGACAGATTCATTGATGGCACTCCTGCTGCGTATGCCTTTTCAGTCGAATCTTCGAAAATGTTTATCACCAATGTCAATAACAGCATAGATGGCGCAGTTAAGGTGCCCATCATTTATTCAACTGGGCTAAGCAACTTCGTCTCAAACTCCATCGGTTCCAGAAATACCCTTAAAGTGACGGATATGTCTGGTAGCATTGTCAGTGGTGGCATAACGATTACTGTTACGGCCTGGGATGCATCCGGTAAGGCCATTCCGGAATCCACATCTGCGGTACCTTTGAAACTTTACAGTCATGGCACAACAACCATTGCCGGATCAACCCTTCCGGCCCGTTTTCCGTCGAGTACGCCCATGACCTACGAGTTTACCATAGCCTCACCAAAGCTGGTTATTTCGAATGTAAAAAACAGCAGTGATGGAACTCTAAACATTCCAACAGTTTATACGGTTGGGATCAGCAGTTTTGTAGCAAACACCATCGGTTCCCGAAATACCATTTATATCTCTGATTTTTCGGGTACATTGGATATAGGCGGAGCTGCTATCAGCGTCAGGGCGTGGGATGTTTCCGGAACGGAAATTCCCGATTCTGAATCTGTCAGTTCTTATAAAATTTTCAATTATGAAACGGTAAAGATCACTGGTGCAGAGCTGGCCAGTCGATTCTCTTCCGGTTCACCCATGACTTACGAGTTTACAGTTGATTCATCGAAGGTCGTGATCACCAATGTCAAGAGCAGCTCGGACGGTAGCATAAACATCCCAACGGTTTATACCACCGGGATAAGCAACTATACGACCAACTATGTCAGTGATCAGACAACAATCCAAATCACGGATATGTCCGACGGCATCCCATCAAGTGGTGCAAGCATAACCATTATGGCCAGGGACGGGAGCGGAGATATGATTCCAGAGTCCGTAGGCGCCACGGCGCTGAAACTCTTTAATAACGGTACAACCACCATCGAAGGGAATGACCTGAAGAATCGTTTTTCTGCTGGCGTTCCTGTTACGTACGAATTTTCCATTGGTTCATCGAGTGTGGTTGTCACCAATCTCACAAAAAGTACGGATGGAACGATCAATATTCCTGTGGTATTCACACTCGGACCTTATGGAGGGATATAATCATCTGTTTGTCTGAATAGAAAATATTATGGACGGTATGGAGTGGAGGTTAAACAAGAGAAATCGGTTTGACCTCCACTTTTCGTTTCAATGACCGATGATTTACATTCTTCCTAATGCCTGGACGCTATCTGCGGTTGGCGGGCGATTGATCGTGAAGCACGGGATAAAAAACAAAAGCTGTGATTCTAAAACAGTGCAACAATAATGAGGTCTTCTTCTGGAAAATTCATACTGTTTTCGGCAGAGGATATTGTTGTTGGCTTAGGATGCACAATGTTGTACGATAGAGATGCTTCTATTTGAGTATTGCCTACCGATAACGCTGCCAAATCACGGATGAAGCGATCAATGTGTGTTCACCCTCGTACTTTACCCTATATCTTGGACCTTACGGAGCATAGGTTATCCTCTCACAAACTATCCTACATGAAAGGATTGCAAATGTCCCGCAAAATCTTACATCACCCTGAAATTGGTCACATCCATTCGCGATGGCCTACCCATAAATCTTGCGGAGTACCATTGTTAGCTACCTGCAATAATTCTGCAGGAAAAAACTTGAACATCGAGTATAACCTTACAGGCATCAAAAAGGAAAACACCATGAAAAAGACATTGGTAGGTGCTTTCGGTTTTATTTTTTTTCTGATGGTTAATGCAGTTGCTTTTGCCACACCAGTTCCAGATACTGGGCAGACGAAATGTTACGATGTTGCGGGTAATGTCATAACCTGCCCTTCACCTGGCCAACCATTTTATGGTCAGGATGCCAACTACTCCATAAATCGGATGTCCTTCACCAAACTGGACGGCGGCGGCAAAGCGCTGTCTGATTCGGCCATGTCTTGGGTTATGGTGAAGGACAATGTTACAGGGTTGATCTGGGAAAATAAGACGGATGATGGTACAATCCATGACGGGGATAATACCTACATTTGGCACGACCCCACAGACCCCAATCCAGGCACTCCGGGGGATGGCACTAATACCAAGGATTTTATCGATGCCTTGAACAGTGCGAAATTCGGCGGCTACAGCAACTGGAGACTCCCAACCATCAAGGAACTGGTGTCTATCGTAAACCATGGTATTCCTTACCCAGGGCCGACGATATATACCGGATATTTTCCGAATACGGCCGCGTCGTGGTACTGGTCCAGTACTGCCGATGTGAGCGGTACCGGCTACGCGTGGTTCGTGTATTTCGACAGCGGCTACGTCCTCTACACCAATAAGTACTACGCTGGTTATGTTCGTGCCGTGCGATATGGACAGTCAGGATTCTTTGCTAATTTGGTTATTTCCCCAGCCAGCAGCAATGTGGTTAAAGACGCAGGCACAACCACATTCAGCGTTTCAAACACCGGAAGCGGAACCATGCCCTGGACAACTGCAGTGACATCAGGCAGCAGTTGGCTTTCGATCACATCGGGTGCCAGTGGAACCAATGCGGGAACCATCAATTGTAGCTTCACCGCCAATACCGGAGCCTTGGTCCGAACCGCCACCATCCGGGTAACAGCGACCGATGCAACCGGTAGTCCTCAATATGTTACAGTGACTCAGGGCGGACAGGAAACTTTGACAATATCGGGCACCGCTAAAACCGCTTCAGGTAGTATCGGTGTTTTCGGGGTTATGATCACCTTCAGCAACGGAGGAGGAACGACAACAACCGATGGCAGTGGCGATTACAGCATAACCATTCCCTATAACTATAGTGGCACAGCAACGCCATCCAAAACCGGATACACCTTCAGTCCGTCTTCCAAGACATACTCCAACGTAACCGCCAGCAAAACCGGAGAGAATTACCCGGCGACTCCGCTTACAAATCCAATAATTGGCTCGAATTCAATCGATGCCGTTGATGTGGTCAAGATTACAGATATGTCGGGTTCCCTTCCTGATGCTGGCGGAGCTGTCACTGTCATGGCATGGGATAAAGACGGAAAGCAGCTCACAGCAGCCGGGTATGCATCGCCATTATTCATTCTCAATCATGGAACAACCAGCATCCTGGGTGCTGATTTTGAGGACAGATTCATTGATGGCGCTCCTGCTTTGTATGCCTTTTCAGTCGAATCTTCGAAAATGTTTATCACCAATGTCAATAACAGCATAGATGGCGCAGTTAAGGTGCCTATCATTTATTCAACCGGGCTAAGCAACTTCGTCTCGAACTCCATCGGTTCCAGAAATACCCTTAAAGTGACGGATATGTCAGGTAGCATTGTCAGCGGTGGCATAACGATTACTGTTACGGCCTGGGATGTAACTGGTAAGGCCATTCCTGAATCCACATCTGCGCTACCTTTGAAACTTTACAGTCATGGCACAACCACCATTGCCGGATCAACCCTTCCGGCCCGTTTTCCGTCGGGTACGCCCATGACCTACGAGTTTACCATAGCCTCACCAAAGCTAATTGTTTCGAATATAAAAAACAGCAGTGATGGAACTCTCAATATTCCAACGGTTTATACGGTTGGGATCAGCAGTTTCGTATCAAACAGCATCGGTTCCCGAAATACCATCTATATTTCTGATTTTTCGGGCGTATTGGATATAGGCGGGGCTGCTATCAGCGTCAGGGCGTGGGATGTTTCCGGAACAGAAATTCCCGATTCTGAATCTATCAGTTCTTATAAAATTTTCAATCATGAAACGGTAAAGATCACTGGTGCAGAGCTGGCCAGTCGGTTCTCTTCCGGTTCACCCATGACTTACGAGTTTACAGTTGATTCATCAAAGGTCGTGATCACCAATATCAAGAGCAGCTCGGACGGTAGCATCAACATCCCAACGGTTTATACCACCGGAATAAGCAACTGATTTTAAAACGTGCAACAATAATGAGGTCTCTTTTGGAAAATTCATACTGTTTTCGGCAGAAAATATTGCTGTTGACTTAATATTCACAATATTGCATGCTCACCGATAAGGCAGCCAGGTATTTATGATGTACACGGGCATAAACCTGTAGCTGCGAAGAAACCATCGAAAGAAAGGATATTGCCATGAAAAAACTGTCAGGAATGTTTTTATGTTTGGCCGTAATGTTTTTCGCTGTTTCCACTTTTGCGGGACCTGTTCCGGATGTTGTTCAGAACCAATGTCGTGACAATACAGGCAACCCTATTATCTGCCCATCTTCGGACCAGTCCTTTAACGGCTGGGATGCCAGTTTCGCTATCAATTCAAATCCCAATATCAGGCTGGATTTAAACGGAAACGATCTGCAGGTTCCGCATGTACCGCCTGAGATAATGGTGCAACAAGATATTTTGAGTTTTTACGAGACCATCAATATTTCATCGAATGCAGGAGCGACAGGCGCAACCATTTCCGGTACCATGTATCAAAGCGACGGCGTAACGCCGCTGACCGGAGAGAGCGTCTTTGTACTTGCTTTCACTGGATCGCCATGTCGCAGTCAAACACTGGTTGGAAACGCTTTCTCTAATTCATCAACTGGAATCTATACGATACCCGGTCTGCCTGCCGGAACCTATTATCTGTGGACATACTCCGACTACATCAACGAATGGTGGGCTTCACCGCTGAGCGTTTGGGATTGCGCTGGCGCTCAATCGATAGTGGTTGCGGAGGGGCAGACTGTCACCGGCAAAAACTTCCAGTTAGAGCCTGGTGCAACCATCTCAGGTACCCTGTATCAAAGCGACGGCATAACGACACTGACCGGCAAGAGCATCTTCTTAGATGCTTATCTAGGCTCACCATGCGATATTACATTGTTTGGGCGTGGTGCTTACGTCAATTCAGCGACTGGAACCTATACAATACCCGGTCTGCCTGCTGGAACCTATTATCTGAGAGCAAAGCCAATTGATAACTACACCCTCGAATGGTGGGCTTCACCACTGAGCGTTAGCGATTGCGCTGGCGCTCAATCGATAGTGGTTACGGAGGGGCAGACTGTCACCGGCAAAAACTTCCAATTGGAGCCTGGTGCAACCATCTCAGGTACCGTGTATCAAAGCGACGGTGTAACGCCGCTGACCGGTAAGATCATCCATGTAGCTGCTTTGACCGGATCGCCATGTGGCGGTGTATGGGAAGGATATGCTGTCAATCCAGCAACTGGAACTTATACGATACCCGGTCTGCCTGCCGGAACCTACCATCTGCTAGCATTTTCACAAGAATACGATATCTACTGCATCGAATGGTGGGCTTCACCGCTGAGCGTTCGGGATTGCGCAGATGCTCAATCGATAGTGGTTACTGAAGGGCAAACTGTCATCGGCAAAAACTTTCAACTGGAGCCTGGTGCAACCATCTCCGGTACCGTGTATCAAAACGACGGCGTAACGCCGCTGACCGGCAAGAGCATCAAAGTATTTGCTTGGACTTGGACCGGATCGCCATGTGGCAGTCGTAAAGGGTTTCAATGTAACGTAAACCCGGCAACTGGAACTTATACGATACTCCGTCTGCCTGCCGGAACGTATTATTTACAGACTATATCGTCAGACAACTACATCAGTGAATGGTGGGCATCACCACAAAGCGTTTGGGATTGCGCTGGCGCTCAATCGATAGTGGTTACTGAGGGGCAAACTGTCACTGGCAAAGATTTCCAATTGGATTTAGGCGGAACCCTATTATCCGTGTCTCCTGTCAGTCGGGATGTAGCTAAAGACGCAGGCACCACTACATTCAACGTTTCTAATACCGGAACAGGAACCATGCCTTGGACAGCCGCAATAACATCCAGCGACAGTTGGCTTTCGATCACATCTGGTTCCAGCGGCACCAATGCTGGAACCATCAATTGCAGTTTCACTGCGAACACCAGCACCACAGCCCGAACCGCCACCATCCTGGTAACAGCAACTGGTGCAACCGGCAGCCCCAAAGATGTGACGGTAACACAAACACCAACAACGCCAACAACAAGGTACGACTTTAATTCTGACGGCAAGCCCGACATCCTCTGGAGAAACACCTCAACCGGTGAAAACTCCGTTTGGTATATGAATGGAGCGACGCTCTCTGATGTGGAGAGCTTACAAGCTGTATATGACACGAACTGGACAATAGTGAGTACAGGTGATTTTAATAGTGATGGCAAGTCTGACATTCTCTGGAGAAATACCTCAACTGGTGAAAACTACATTTGGTATATGGACGGAGCAATCCGTGCAGGAGGCGACTATCTCCGGACCATTACCGATTTGAACTGGACAATAGTGGGAATTGGGGACTTTAACAGTGATGGCAAAACCGATATCCTCTGGAGAAATACCTCAACCGGAGAAAACTCTCTTTGGTATATGGATGGAGCAACCATCGTAGGTGAAGGCTACCTCTACCCAACTGTTGCTGATTTGAACTTGACGATTGTGGGTACAGGAGACTTTAACAGTGATGGCAAGACCGATATCCTTTGGAGAAATACCTCAACCGGAGAAAACTCTCTTTGGTATATGGATGGAGCAACTATCGTTGGTGGAGGCTACCTCTACCCAACTGTTGCTGATTTGAACTGGATGATTGTGGGTACAGGAGACTTTAACAGTGATAGCAAGACCGATATCCTTTGGAGAAATACCTCAACCGGAGAAAACTCTCTTTGGTATATGGATGGAGCAACTATCTTTGGTGGAGGCTACCTCTACCCAACCGTTGCTGATTTGAACTGGAAGATTGTGAATCATTAGGATGATGTGTATTTTGAGTGTTTTTGACAGCAACATTGTTGTTACTGCAAAACTAACAGATAAACTACCAAAGTCAGGGCATGGAATGTTTCCGGAACGGAATTTGCCGAGTCGGATTCTCTCAGTTCTTATAAAATTTTCAATTATGAAACGGTAAAGGTTACCGGCGCAGAGCTGGCCAGTCGGTTCTCTTCAGGTTCACTCATGACATCTCAGTTTACCTATATTCATCAAATGTCGTGATTACCAATGTCAAGAACAGCTCGGATGGCAGCATCAATATCCCAACGGTTTACACCAGTGGGATAACCAACTATACTACCACCTATGTCAGTGATCTGAATACCATTCGAATCATGGATATGTCCGGTGGTATTCCGTCAGGCGGAGGCAGTATCACCATTATCGTCATGGGTGGGGGCGGAATTTTGATTCCAAAATCCGGAAACGCTACTGCGCTGAAACATAATAATCATGGCACAACCACAATCGCAGGAATCGATCTTAGGAATCGTTTCCCTGGTGGTATTCCTGTCACCAACGAATTTTCCATTGGTTCGCCAAGTGCGGTCGTCACGAATCTAACGGAAAGTACGGATGGAACGATCAATATCCTCGCCGTATTCACCTTTGGACCTTATGGAGGGATATAAACAACTGTTTGGCTGTTGAATAAGTGTTATCATAAAATTACACAAGCCTGCTTCGTAATATGTGGAGCAGGCTTTTCGGTTTGTGGATAATATCCCTGGTTAAGGAAACTAACATGAGACGATTTCACTCTTATGGCCCTGTTGACAAAGACATTCATTTTGCCGTTCCCCGGACAGATCTGGTGACGGACTGCTTGAACCATATCATTGGAGTACCGGGTAAAAGCGGTCATTATTTCACGATCTATGCCCCCAGGCAGACCGGCAAGACATGGCTGATGCGGGAGGTGAAGCAGAGAATCGAGCAGGACTATCCTGGGCGATTCATTATCGGTACGATGTCCATGCAGGGGGTCACCATGACGGAATCGGATGATGATTCAGTTTTTTTCTCCTATATCCCCATGCTGATGCGTCGGACGTTTAAAATGGCCATTTCAAAACCGGATTCATGGATGGAATTGGCGTCATATTTTTTTAAGGATTTATCGCTGTTTTCAAAGCCAGTGATATTATTTATTGATGAATTCGATAAACTTCATCCCCGGATTATTGATCGGTTGGCTAATCTGTTCAGAGATATGTATTTGGAGCAGGAGAATTATCTGATTCATGGACTGGCGTTAATCGGCGTGAAAGCCGTACTGGGGGTGGATAGCCTGAAGGGATCACCGTTCAACATTCAGCGAACTCTGCATGTGCCGAATCTGACACTTGATGAGGTACAGAATCTGTTTGACCAGTATCAGAACGAATCAGGGCAACTGGTTGACACAGTCGTACTGGAAAATTTGTATAGATCGACCAGTGGGCAGCCCGGGCTGGTGGGATGGTTTGGTGAGCTGTTGACCGAGAAATTCAATCCTGGTCAGCATAAACCGATTGGCAGTGATACATGGGAAATGGTTTATCGAAGGGCGTTATATACCGAATGGAACAATACGGTGTTGAATCTGATCATAAAAGCCAAAGGTGAGTATCGCAACCAGGTGATGGCGCTGTTTGTCAAATCCGACATTGCTTTCACCCTGCGGGCGGAATGGTGCAATTATCTGTATCTGAATGGCATTATAGACTGGGCTCAAACCGATACACAGGGCAGTGTCCGAGAAACCTGCCGGTTTTCATCGCCGTATATTCAACAATGTTTGTATGATGCGTTAACCAGTGAACTGGTTGGCGATAGTTTGCCCATCCTGGCTCTGGAAATTCTGGATGATCTGGCTGACGTGTTTGAAGGCAATCTGAATCTGCCGGCATTGTTATCCCGTTACAAAGCATATTTGGTCCGAATGAAAGCAAAGGGATTGAATCCTTTCAAAGACCAACCCCGGCGAATTGATCTGCATTACACCGAAGCTGTTGGACATTTTCATCTGTATTCATGGTTAAAGGAGGCGGTTGGTGGGAGATGCGTCGTAAGCCCAGAGTTTCCAACCGGTAACGGCAAGGTGGATATCCACCTCAACTGCAATGGAAAAAGGGGCATTATCGAAGTCAAAAGTTTCATCAATCTCTCTGAGACCCGGAGAGCCTTATCTCAGGCAGCGGCATATTCAGCGGGTCTGAGACTGAATTCGATTACACTGGTATTGTTTGTTCCGGTAGAAGATGAGGCGGTGCTGGCGGAGTTGTCCGTTCAAACCAGAATCGAGGACGTTACGGTAAATGTGGTGGCTATTGGGTGGATGTAGGCTGAAATACAACGTTGACCGTTAACGGTTAACGTTTGGTTATATGGATTTCATTCATGTTGTATTGATCCACCAGTGGACAGTATTTCCCATTGGACATTATTAAGCAACTGTCAATAAGCTGAGATGTTTGTTCTTGTTCATCAATATCTGTAATGATATACTTCGAACAGTCATTGACTGAGTTTTAATAGAATTATGAATAAAGATAAGCAGTCACATCATTCATAATTCATCACTTGCTCATTAAAGGCTTTACCATGCAAAATAGTACCATATTCCATTCTGATGGACTTGAATCAGACAAAATAGACCGGCTTGTTGTCCTGCCGTTTATGAAATCTGTGGATATTGCCATAAAAAGCATTCGGGTCCGTTTTTTTCGATCCCTGATTACCACCATCAGCCTGGTTCTGGCGGTGTCGTTTCTGAGCTTTACCCGCGTTGGCTCCGATGTGGCGAACGGGCTGCTTTCCACCGGCGAACCAGCGCTGCGCCAGGCCCTGATCCGCTCCGGATACGATCTGCGGCCGGAGGACGTTTCCGTGGGAAACAGCCCCAAGCAGCAGTGGATTATCGTACTTTCGCTCCTGGTCTGCGTGGTTGGAATTGTCAATGCACAGCTCATGGCAGTCACCGAACGCTTCAGGGAAATCGGCACCATGAAGTGTCTGGG
>Ga0194058_10001407_pt1 | contig 11980 bp, 10 predicted proteins | sample SepL4417m_MetaG_FD_155490 | JGI IMG/M metagenome (GOLD analysis project Ga0194058, IMG submission 155490) | Anoxic zone freshwater microbial communities from boreal shield lake in IISD Experimental Lakes Area, Ontario, Canada - Sep2016-L442-17m | ecosystem: Environmental > Aquatic > Freshwater... | reverse complement strand
ATTCTATAAAATAGACAATTTCTCTAATCACAAGCATAGTGCAAGTTTGATACTAATCAACAAAAGGCTTTAAAGTTTCACGGGTTTTTAGCCAATCACTTATTCAAAAAAACCTATCGGCGCTCTCTCACGTTTTGGTTGCTGTTAGGTAACTCGAAAAAAACACCCTCCACAGGATCCGCCTAGTTCCCACGCTCCGGCGTGGGAATTCATCCAGCAACGCTCTGGCGTTGCGTGACGCTGGAGCGTCACTGGCGGCATTCCCACGCTGGAGCGTGGGAACGAGAGGAAAAAAGTGAATGACGGAGTTACAAAGCCCGTCATGTTTCAGCTTAAATTTTTTAAATGATGAACGGCTACTTTTTATCGGTTTTATTTTTCAACTGCTTCATAAAGACATAGCCCGTTAAGGAACCCCATAACAGCATATAAATTCCATGCAGCATGACTTCAAAGTTGAAACTGTCTACTTTTCTAACATAATCCATTATGTCATCAGCCAAAACCAGCGCCAAAATTACATAGACGGCATTCTTTAATTTTATTTTATGCGCGTAAAACACCCCGATTCCAATGAGGATAAAGCCCGTAAAGAATCTAAGGGCGCTATGAATTAACATTTCCAGGTTCATTATGTGCAATTTAAACGCTGAATCCATAAAATAAAGCAGTATAAGTCCTGCAATGGTGACGATAGCGATCAATTTCATTATTATCCTTTGGATTAATCGTTATTAAGTAATTTTAATCCTGGCGGCAATGCCTCACCAAAGATTTGTTTTTCTTCTTGTTCATCCAATTCTTTAACCTGCTCAACCATCTCTATCCAAGATGAAGGAGCTTTGCTTAGTTTAAGTTTGACTATAATTTGCAAGCGTATAGAATCATCAATATCCCGTGCCCGATCACCACTCATGCGAGCAATAAGGGTTGCGGCAAAACCGGCATGCGGTGTTTTTTTCCAATCTTCCAACATAATCCGGGTCAGCCAGTTACCAACAACATCAGCCGGAATAACATTGTGACTACTCCCATGAAACGGCATTCGCGCTCCGATACGCCCAACGGCCCACCAGGTCTGGGTGGGTTCGCCGGCTTTTTGCAAACGTTTTAAAAACCAATCGCCCAATTGTATTTTCTTGTCAACAGGCAAGCGTTCCAATACCGCAGCAAGACGCACCATATCATCATAACCACGATTTTTGATTTGCTTGGCAACGCCCGGTTGTCTTGCGGCAGCGGGGTTGATAAACTTGGCAATATCGGCAAAAATTTGTTCCTGCGCAACGACCGGCAAACCACCGGCAATGCGCCGCCACAACGTCCACCATTCCGTCCAGTTTTGGGTTTCATTAACAAACTGTATGCCTTGTGGGTACAGCTTCCAGAGTTGTTCTACCCGCCAGTCATCCAGCGGATAACCAAAACCGGGGCGCAAACAAAATCCGGCCAGACTTAACCAGACTCTTTCGTGATTCTCTGAACGACGATGGTATTTAGAGCCCTCCAGTAAGGTGCTAAATAATGCCCTTAGTAAAGGCGTTTCCCATTCAGTACGCGCACTTCCCAACTGTTTTTCCAAATCAGCACGTAGATTCTTTACGGATTTAGGATCTATCTGCCGGGATTTTGAGCCAAAAATACTATGTATATTTTCTACCGCCCCCTTAAATTGGGGCGGCAATGCCGCGTCCAGTTGTAATCCCGCCACGCCTTTCTTTCTGATTTGAAATTCAACATTCCAGCGTTGATCCGGGTTTTCAATGGACACGCACTGAATTTTAAGGGTACCCACTTCCGTTTGCGTAACGGCTAACTGCACAATAGCTTCAGCATTGGGTTTAGTCTCATCGCCTTCAAAAGCCACCGCCAACGGCGGCAAAGAATGAAACAGCTCTGTTATTTCAGTGACATCCCCGGGTTTATATTCGGCATCACCGGTCGTTGAGGCCAAGTGAAAACGCACGGGCATACCCAATCTTAAGGCAAATTGTCGATTTTTTAAAATGACCTCATCGCCTTCTTCACTGCCTCTGGGCAAAATACAAATGCCTTGTTGCTCAGTTGAGTGATCGGTGTCAACCAGTAAAAAATAACTACGCGCTGCGCCGCCGCCAATTTTAAGTTTTTTATCGCGCCTGGCGATGGCGTAACTGACCGCCCCGAAGGCAACGGCCAATTCGGGGTGTTTATTTTCCAGCAAAACCGGCGGTTTGGTGCTCCATGAATTAAGTAACGTCACCAGTCGTTGGGTAATAGGTTGACTACGAAACACGCCACCGTTAAGTAACAGCGCATCCGGCACCCTGCCCTGCCCTTTTAACGCGTCACTGGAAGCGGCTGAGTGCAATTTTAAAAACGCCGCGATATGCTTGCTGATGGCGGGTTCTGCGGCATAAGGAAGGCCAAATTCAACCACTCCGCTACGCTTTCTGTCCGGAAGTTCATCCACGGTTGATAACGGGAAAAATCCATCGAGGGTCAGGGTTCTAACTTCTTCGCGGGTGAATACTACCGAGCGGGAACTGCCAATTAGTTTTGAACCGCCACCCAGCAAAGTAACGGTGGTCTGCTCCGGTGCATCACCGTCCAGTAGACGCTCTTTGGCCAGTCGGCATTGCTCGATGAGTTGTGACAAGTCAGCAGCAGACAAACGTTTTTCACCCTCAATCAGTCGGCTTTCAGCCAAATGAGCCAAGGCCAGATCAATATTGTCACCGCCCAACATGAGATGATCACCAACGCCGATACGGGTCAGTTTAGGCTCATGCTCGCCTTGCTCTACTTTGATCAGCGTTAAATCGGTTGTGCCACCACCGACATCACACACCAGCAATAAATGCACATTAGCCAAAGCCTCTTTAAGCGTGTCCGTATTGCGCCGTAACCAGTCGTAACAAACGGCCTGTGGCTCTTCCAGCAATCTAACTTGGGTAAGTCCGGCAACTCTGGCGGCTTCCAGCGTCAACGAACGCGCGGCTTCATCAAAGGAAGCGGGGACGGTAATAACAATATCCTGTTGTTCCAAAGGCGCATCAGGAAATTTGTGTCCCCATACGGTGCGAATATGCGCCAGATAACTGGCACTGGCATCAATCGGTGACACTTTGCTGATTTCATCACTACTACCCCACGGTAAAATTTCGGCACTGTGATCAACCGAAGGATGTGATAGCCAGCTTTTAGCACTGGTAACAAAGCGTCCTTTAGATTTAGCGCCTAATAAGCGTGCGGCCTCACCAATAACCGGCGCTTCATCTGAAGATGACGCGTCTGTGCGGTAACTGGGGAAAGCGATATCAGCCGCCGATAACTCACCCGGTGCCGGATGATAACGTACCGACGGCAACAACGGCCTGGCTGCGACTTGCCCGGGTGCAATCAACTGTTCAATGGCTAACAGTTGTATTTCCTGAGGCGTTTTTTGAGCGTCACTGTAAGCAACAACCGTATGGGTTGTGCCCAAGTCGATACCGACTACATAAAAGGGGGTTTTGTTTTTCACAATAAGTGTTATGTTTATATATTAAGTTCACCACAAAAAAGTGAATGAATAGTCAATTCATTCGAAAACCTGTCCGCCATTCGGGTGATTACCATGGCTTGGTATTTAAATAGTGTAAAGTTTTTTTGAAAACAAGGTCTAATTTTTTTATGATGTCCGGCTTGTTTAAACGGCTTATCGCTTCAAAAAGGCCGACCTTGCCAGCATTTAACAGAAGACTGTTTTATGTATTTCTATTAAGTACCCCTCTTTAAAAAAGAGGGGTTAGGGGAGATTTTATTAGATAAATCCCCCTCAATCGCCGGAGGTGAATACTTACTTTTATGTTTTTATGGGTGGACTTGATGAGTATTATTGAATTGTTACCAAACGCGCCACAAGATTATAATGTTGTTACTCTTTTTTTTATTCAGTAGTCAAATTAAGACTTAATCCAACTATTGGGTTAAAATGATAAGGATAATAATCCTACTGTCTTTTGGTCGGCGTTTCATTTTTAAATCGTGTGTTTTTCTGAGGTCGTTGTATGCGTAAAAAACTTATTACCTTTACCGGGGGTGCAGCACTGCTCCTTATGCATGCCTGGAGCCAGGCTGCCACTGATTTGCCACCTTCAGCCAAGGTTGATTTAGGTCCGGTTGAAGAAGTCTGTTCTGAATTTACTGATCCGGAATGGCGTAAAGAACAGATGATTGATGGCGTGACCATACAAGAATCCAAGCTCTGCAACCCTGACAATCCGGCTGATATTGCCGCCTTTGTTAAAGGCACCAACGGCGTTTCAATGGAAACCCTGATGGCAACGCAACTGGCCGCTGACGCTGTTACCATGTCTGACGATATGGATGGTGACGGCGATCCTGATAAAATCATTATCAAACTGGAAGTGGTTGAACTTAACGGTCATTCGCCGGATATAAAAGAGCCTATAACTACTTACGACATTTCCCCGGGCATACAACCGACGTTTTGGGTTTATGCACCTAAGACCCGCGACATGTCGACTAAAAGCCTTTACGAAAGAGAGGCTAATCCCTTGTTGCGCGTACCGTCTCCGGTTATTCGTGTTGAACAGGATGACGTGGTTTGGATCGTTTTGGAAAACACGCATTATTTACCGCACTCCATTCATTTACATGGCATAGATCATCCTTTTATGGATATGAGCGGCACCGGTAATGATGGAGTGGGGCAAACCAGCAACATGGACACCATGCCTGGCCAAAGTAAAACCTACGTTATCAAGCCGCGTCAACCGGGCACCATGTATTACCATTGCCATGTGCAACCGCATACCCATATCCCCATGGGCTTGCAGGGTATTTTTGTGGTTGAAGAAAATCGCCCCAACAATTGGCCGCAAACGCTTAATGTCGGTGCAGGGCAAGTGCGTCATCCTTCGGTAGCGGTGCTTGAAAAATATGCACGGGAATATGATTTGCACTACCAATCGGCCGATAAAGAATTGCATGAACTGGTTGCCAGATCAGCCAATGATCCGCGTCTGATTGCCAAGCACATGAACACGGAATATGACATCACCGATGCCACCGATGACTATTTCATGCTCAATGGCCGCTCTTTCCCTTATACCTTAAGGGAATCGTTGATTCACATGGAAGAAAATCAAAAGGTAAAGTTGCGTGTTTTAAACGGTCATACCGAATCGTTTGCGATGCATATTCATGGACATAAACCGACTGTCACCCATTATGATGGCGTTGATAATGGCCCGGGTTCCTATATCCAACGGGACGTTCATGGCATGGTTCCGGCCCAACGTTTGGATTTGGAATTAAGCGGTGTAGATGATGGTTTAAACAGCTTTGGACAAGGTATCTGGATGTTTCATGACCACGTTGAAAAATCGTTTACCACCGATGGACATGGCGAAGGCGGTGATATTAGCCTGGTTGTCTATAAAGGCTTTGTTGATGACAGAGGTATTCCTTTGGCACACGGCATGAGCTTGGCACCTTATTTTTCCAAATCCTTATGGCAAGGAAAATACCCTATCTGGCAAGATTATGACGCTTTTCGCAGTTTGGGCTTGCCTGATCTGAAAGCAGAAATTACGCCCTCTAAAGTAGCTGTGCAAACGGTCGTTGAAAAAGCCTCGGATGCTGTATTTGCCAATCAACAAGAAAGCTCATCAGCATTCGAAAAATTATTTTATGGCTTGGTGATGGGATTATTGGGCTATACAGTCGTCGTGAAACGTCGCCCGCTTGTGGATTATGCACTGAAGCTTGTTGAAATTGCACGTAGCAAGCTGATGAAAAAATAAATCCGGGATAGATTTCTGCTCAATGTCGTTAAGTTAAGCGCCTCTTGGCAAAACACACCGTTGGCTGAGCGGAGCCGAAGCCGGAAAAATCGCTTCGACTTCGCTCAGCGAACGGCTTAACTTAATGACATTGGATCTCTACATGAAGCGTGACGGGGCTTGCAACCCCGTTACTCACGTTTTAAAAGTTATTTAACCCTTCAAACGTTTCAGTCGGGGTTGCAAACCCATACGCATCAAACTAAGGCATTTTTCTCGTGTCTACACGGTGGTACATGAACAGTGATGCTGTAGGAGCGGGCCGCGCCCGCGAAATTTCGGCAGTAATGCCTAAGTTGTAGCGTATTCATCGCGGGCGCGGCCCGCTCCTACATTCCTTAGCTTGATGCGTATGGGTTGCAAACCCCGACCGGCATCGTAGTAAATAAATCAATACAACATACTGATTAATTTCGTATTTTTCGTGGATAAACCGGTTTTTACAGGCTAACTACCCAGCAAGGTTTTAACATGAATGGCAACACTGGCCGCTAGCGCCTTGAGGTTATACCCCCCTTCCAATACGGATATCATTTTGCCGTCACAATAGCGGTCAGCAATGTCCATCAACTCTTGGGTAAGCCAACGAAAGTCCTCTTCTACCAGCATAATTGAAGCTAACGGATCGTCTTTATGGGCATCGAAACCTGCGGAAACCAGCAATAGCTGAGGTTTGAAATTTCTTAGTGCGGGTAAAATAATAGTGTTGTATTTTTTTCTGAACTCAATACCGGTATCACCGGCTGCCAGAGGAACATTGATCATATTACCGACACCGGTTTCTTGTGGATAACCTGTGCCTGGGTAATTGGGCATCTCATGGCTGGAGGCATATAAAACAGAAGGTTGTTTATAAAAAGCCGCTTGCGTGCCATTGCCATGATGGACATCAAAATCGACAATGGCAATGCGTTCAAGATGATAATGGCAGCGTGCATATTCGGCCGCAATGGCTATATTATTAAACAAACAAAAGCCCATAGCCAAGTCGGGTTCAGCATGATGTCCGGGTGGACGCACGGCGCAAAAGGCGTTGTTTGCAAGACCTCTCAGCACTTTATCAACCGCATCACAAACAGCGCCTACCGCACGAAAAGCCGCTTTTTCCGAGCCTGGCGACACGACCGTATCATGATCCAGACAGTGTTCACCGTGTTGGGGTATTGCTGCCCGAATAGCCTCAATATGAAACAGCGGATGAATCAGTCTGATTTGTTGTTCAGTCCCCAGTGGCGCCGATACTCTGATTAAACTTGAGAATTCCGGTGCGTCCAGAGCGGTAGTGATGCTTCTGAGCCGATCAGCGCATTCGGGATGGCCGGCACCGGTTTCATGAAACAGAAAATCCGGATGACTATAATAAAATGTCGTCATAACATCTCGCTTTGGAATAAATAACCAACTTAACGATATTATTCACCACGAAGACACGAAGAAAAACCAAAGCAAAATCTTCGTGTTCTTCGTGTCTTCGTGGTGAAATGTCTTAACTTGATGTCTATGCGGTGCGCGATGCGCACCCTACCGCTGCCGGATTGATTCTATTCTAGTACAAGCCCAACTGTAACTGCGCCACTTCTGACATCATTTCCCTGGACCAGGGCGGATCCAGCACAACTTCAACGTCAACACTGGAAACACCGGGCAGCGCACGAATACATTTTTCTACATCGCCTTGTATAACCGGCCCCATACCGCAACCTGGTGCAGTAAGAGTCATCATGATGTGGACGGTATTTTCATCGTCATTGACGGGTTTGACGTTGCAGTAATAAACCAGACCCAGATCAACAATATTGACCGGAATTTCGGGATCATAAACGGTTTTCATCACTTCCCAGCAGTTTTTTTCAACCGCTTCAGGACTGGTTTCTAATACCAGCGTCTGCAAATGATGCGGCTCTTTGCCCAAGGCATCGGCATCGGCACCGTCAATACGCACCATGTGACCTTGCTCTGTGACAACCGTATAATTATTGCCCAAAGATTGGTGAATGGTGACTGACTCACCTTTGCTTAAGGTACTGGGTGTACCGTCAGGAATGGTGACAATATTGACATCTCGGGTTAAAACAAAGCTTTCTCGTTCGGCCATAATAGTGTTATAGGTGAAAGGTTGCAGCTTCAATGGCCTGGCCGGTTACGCCAATACTTTGAGAGCCAAATAAATACAGGTAAGCGGGTGCCAATGATGCCATAGTAGGCAATTTAGCTTTATCTTCTGCAGGATAAGCGCGTTTTCTTAAGGGTGAATCAACAGCCCCTGGTATTAAGGTATTGACCCGGATTTTGTTGGCCGCTTCCAGTTCTTCAGCCAGTATTTTTGCCAAGCCTTCCATGGCTATTTTGGACACCCCATAAGCGCCCGAGTAAGCAGGCGCTTTTCTGGCCGAAGAATCGGAGGTGAAGACAATGGACGCGTGTTGACTTTTTTCCAGCACCGGTAACAACATCCGGGTGAGTATAAAAGCGGCATTCAAATTCACGTTTAACGTTTGCCCCCATTCCTTGGTACCGAATTGGGAGACCGGCGTAAATGAGCTAAATTCTACGGCTGAATGTAACAGCCCTTGCAAGGAGCCGTATTCTTCAGTAAGGGTATTCGCTAATTCCTGGTACTCGTTTTCATTGGCACCGGCAAGGTCAAACGGATAAATAATCGGTTCGGGGGCATTTGCCGCCAAAATGGCATCATAAACCACTTCCAGTTTAGCGATATTTTTATCCAGCAAAATAATATGAGCACCGTTTTTAGCCAGTGCCAAAGCCGCTGTACTGCCCAGACCACCGCCTGCGCCGGTAATTAAAATAACGTGATGTTTTAATGACATAGTGCAGAGTTTATCCAGACTGTTAGTTGTTCAGGTGATTCTATCAAGGCATCAGCGCCCCATGTTTCAGGCATATCACCAGGATTAATATAACCGTAAAGAGCGGCCAGGGTTTTCATTTGGGCATTTTTCCCTGCGGTAATATCATGAGGTGCATCGCCGATATAAACACACTCATAAGGCTTTACGGCCGCTTTTTTGCAGGCTGCCAACATGGGTTCGACATGCGGCTTGGGATTTCCTGTGGTATCACCACTGATAATGCAGGCAGCGCGATCGGTTAAATTGAGAGCGGCCATCAGGGGATTGGTAAATCGCTCCCGCTTATTGGTGACGACGCCCCATTTCAGTCCTTGCGCTTCAATGGCATCCAGCGTGTTTGACATGCCTTTAAAAAAAACAGTATGTTCGGCAATATTGTTTTCATAAATATCCAACATGGTGTCCAGAATATCTGCCCGAACCGCCTCCGATATGGAATGATCCAGGCTTCCGTTAATCATGGCAAGCGCACCGAATGAAATATAGTGTTTAATGGTTGCCGCTTTAACAGGCGTAAACCCATGTTGACTTAAGGCTTTATTCAGGCATAAAACCAAATCCGGCGCGGTATCTACCAAGGTGCCGTCCAGGTCAAACAACACGCAGGATAATTTAAAATCAGTCGGCATCAGCACTTACTCAATACGTTTAAAGGCGGCAATGTAATTAACATCAATGTCTTTGCCCGTGCTGAAGCGTTTGTTAAACGGGTTGTATTCAATCCCTATCATACCTTGAAGCTCAAGACCTACAGCGCGTGCTGACTGGCTAAGTTCAGACGGTTTGATAAAGGTTTTATAATCATGCGTGCCTTTAGGCAACATTTGCAAGATATGCTCGGCGGCAAGTATGGCTAATATATAGGCTTTGGGCTTGCGGTTAAGCGTAGAAAAAAACACCATACCGCCCGGTTTGACCAAGGTGGCGCAAGCAGAAATGATTGAACCCGGATCGGGTACATGTTCCAACATTTCCATGCAGGTAACGTGATCAAAACTTTCAGGTTGTTGCTCGGCTAATGCTTCTGCACTTATTTTATGATAATGTGCATTGACACCCGACTCCAGACCATGCAAATCGGCAATGTCAATCAGTTCTTCACTGAGATCAATACCCAAGGCATCAGCGCCCAATTTAGCCAGACCTTCAGTTAAAATACCGCCGCCACAACCCACATCAACCATGCGTTTGCCGGCAATATCGATATAACTCTGAATAAACTGGAGGCGTAGCGGGTTAATATCATGCAGGGTTTTAAACTCGCCCTGAGTATCCCACCAACGCTCTGCCATTGAGCCAAATTTATTGATTTCGTGCAAGTGTACGTTGTCTTTTACTGTCATCGTGCTGAACCGTTTTTTGTGTTGATATAGTTTACTATAATACTGGGTTATTCGTTATAAGTTGTTCTAACGAACGTTGTTTTTTTATTAAAAACTGATAAATATCTTAAAATATAAAAGCTAATCTGCCAATGCCGTTAAGTTAAGTGCCTTTAGGCAAGATAAACCGTTGGCTGAGCGAAGCCGAAGCCCGCAAAATCGCTTCGACTCCGCTCAGCCAACGGCTTAACTTAATGCTATTGGCTAATCCGCTGTTTTTTCAAGTGTCTGAATTTTTTCTTCCAGCAACTTAACTTTTTTTAGCAACTCAGGCAGTTTGCTGAGTGCAATCTGCTCTTTATAAGCGGTTTTTTTGTCTTTTGCCGGACTGCCGAAAACCTGGGTACCCGCTTTTACGTCACCTGCCACGCCAGATCGCGCCATTACCACAGCACCTAGGCCAATAGTCACATGATCAGCAACGCCTGAACTCCCCGCCAAAATGGCATAATCTTCAATATTACAGGAGCCGGACACGCCGGTTAGACCGCACATAATCACATTTTTACCCACTTTGTTATTGTGGCCAATCTGTACGAGATTATCTATTTTAGTGCCTGCGCCTATCAAGGTACTGCCCAACGCGCCCCGGTCAATACAGGTATTGGCACCAATTTCAACATTATCATCAATGATCACATTACCGACCTGTGGCACCTTGACATGGACATTATTTCTAAATTTATAGCCAAAGCCATCAGCACCGATAATAGACCCTGAGTGGATAATGACATTATTTCCCACCACCACGTCATCGTAAATAACGGCATAAGGATAAATTTTACAGTTCTCCCCTATTTTTACGTTTTTACCCACATAAGCACCGGCCAATAAAGTACTGTTATCGCCTATTATCGCGTTTTCGCCAATCACGGCATAAGGTCCGATATAGACACCCTGACCCAGGGTTACATTATTTTCAAGCACGGCCTGAGGCGCAACTTGTGGACTGTAAACCCGGGCAGGATGCAGCAACTCGACTGCCTTGATAAAACTGATTTCCGGGTCAGTACAAACCAGTAAAGCCATGCTGTCCGGCAGGTCATCAACAGCAAAACCTTCGGCAATAAAGCAGGCAGCAGCGGTAGAGTTTTTAATATGCCGGGCATACCGACTGCTGGTCAACTGGGTAACCTGCCCTGCTTGCGCTGACTTAATATCGGCTGCGGAATAAATAGTTGTTGCTAAATCGCCCCCTACTATTCGGGCATCACAAAAATCGGCAAGCTCTTTTAAGGTAATCGGCATTATTATCTCTGTGTTTGTCTTATTTGATGTTGTAGTGTATCAAAATCGGGTGTGCGTTTTTAAAAACCTTGAAAATACACACTCTCACCGTCATTCATTGCGCTGCCAGAGTCCTGATTTACCCCCTTCTTTTTCCAGTAATTGTACAGACTGGATAACCATGCCACGATCTACGCCTTTACACATATCATAAATGGTCAGCAAGGTAATTTGAGTAGCGCACAATGCTTCAATTTCTACGCCGGTCTGACCGTTGGTTTTTACTGTGGTTTGGCAACGAATACGGTTTTTTTCGGTGTCAGCACTCAGGTTAATTTCTACATGCGTGATGGGCAAAGGATGACAAAGCGGAATTAAATCTGCGGTTTTTTTGCTGGCCATAATGCCGGCAATTCGCGCGATGGCGAGTACATCGCCTTTTTTATGCTCGCCACCAAGAATCATCTGGAGTGTTTCCGGATGCATCTCAATGTAGCCTTCGGTCACTGCCGACCGCTGAGTGATCGCTTTTGCGCCAACATCGACCATGTGAGCTTCGCCAGCCTGATTAAAGTGCGGTGTGTAATTCATCTGTGTAAAATAATGCTTAAAAAGTGTTTATAGTGTTTTATTATCTATTGTTTTATTAGCCTCGTGAATCATTATG
>Ga0194058_10001405_pt1 | contig 11992 bp, 9 predicted proteins | sample SepL4417m_MetaG_FD_155490 | JGI IMG/M metagenome (GOLD analysis project Ga0194058, IMG submission 155490) | Anoxic zone freshwater microbial communities from boreal shield lake in IISD Experimental Lakes Area, Ontario, Canada - Sep2016-L442-17m | ecosystem: Environmental > Aquatic > Freshwater >... | reverse complement strand
GTCTCTCGGGCGTGTCGCGGGAATACCTGGGAAGCGGCGGACGCCTTGAGGGTGGCCCCGCAGATGAGCTGATCGCAGCGGGCTACCGCTACGAGGCCGCCGCTGGACCCCGTCTGGCGGATGGACTCTCCACCTCTGATCTGGCCCACGTGGTGGCGCTCACCGAGGCCGATGCCATTCCCGCTGACCAGGCCAAGGCGCTGCTCACCGCCCTGCTTCAGCTCGATGAGATCCCCGGCGACGAGTTCCCGTTTGATCCCGCGCTGGGCGATGCTTTCAACAGCCGCGAGCACCAGCTCAAGGAGCGCGCGGGCAAGGAGGCCGCCGGATGGCTGTCTGCCGGGCGCCCGCGTCGCGAGGCATTCCGCGTGGGCCTGCGCCTGGTGGCACGCGACGCCGCGCGCGACCTGCATGACGCCTGCATCGACCTGGCGGCTGCGCTCGCGCGTCTGGCCGACCGCCACGCCACCGACCTAGCGGCCGACTACACGTACCTGCAGCCCGCACAGCCCACGCGCCTCGGCCACCTCGTGCTGGCCTACGCCTATCCGGTGCTGCGCGATGCCGAACGACTCCGCACCGTTCACGCGGAGCTCGACCTCTCGGTGGCGGGCGCCGGCGGCAGCGCCGGGTCGCGCTGGCCGCTCGACCGCACGCGCCTTGCCGAACTCCTTGGTGCATCGGGCGTGGTGCCGCATGTGAAGGACGCCATGTGGCAGTGGGACCCATACGTGCAGTTGGTGGCCGCTGCGGCCACCACCGCCACTCACCAGAGCGAGATGGCACAGGATCTCGAGATCCTGGCCAGCCAGGAATTCGGCATTGCGTCGCTGGCTGATGAGCACAGCCGCGCCAGCGCGCTGATGCCGCAGAAGCGCAACCCGTACGCCCTGGCCGTGGTGCGTGCCACGGCGGGCACCGTGTCGGGAGACCTCGCGGGCATCCTGGTTGCGCTCCACACGGGATCTGCCCGCACCGATCACTTCCATGTACTGAACACCGTGGTGCCGCGCCTGATGGAGGAGGCCGTGGCATCGGCCCGCCTTATGGCTGCGGTGGTTGACCGCATGACACTCGACGCCACGCGTGCCGGCGAGGCTGCCCGCCGCGGCTTCATCACCGCCGCCGATCTGTCGGACGTACTCGCGCAGGAGGCGGGCCTCGACTACCGCACCGCGCACCACGTGGTGGGCCGCGCCGTAAAGATGCTGGTGGACGCCGGACAGGACGAGTCGGCCCTCACTCCCGCGCTGCTGGCCGAGGCCGCGAAGGCGAGTGACGGTATTGACCTGGTGGTGGACGAGGCGCTTATCGCCCGTGCGCTCGACCCCGATGACGCCGCCGATACGCGCATGCAGCAGGGCTCGTCAGCCCCCGGTGAGACCGAGGCCATGGTGGCCGGGTGCGAGGTTGCGGTTGAGGAGGCCCGGGGCTGGAGCGCCCGGGAGGCTGAGCGGGCCACGCGGGCACATGGTGCGCTCCGCGATCGTGCCCGGGAGCTCGCAGGCTCCTAGCCCGTGCCGGGCACCACCGTGGTACTCACCTTCACCCGCGCTGCGTACCTGGCCAGCAGGCGGTAGAGCGCCGGGCCGATGATCAGGGCAAAGATGACGTTGCCCACCGCGGCGGCGATGTCGAACCAGGCGCTGGCCACGCAGGCGGTGACGAATGCGGCCCACGACACCTCGGGGCCGAAGGTGGCGAGGAACCACAGATTCATGGCCCAGCCAAACGCGAAGCCCCACGCGCCGGCAACCACGGCCAGACCCAGGCGGGATCGCGTGGCGGGGCGAAACAGTGCCCCGCTGGCACCCACGGCACCCCACAGCAGCATCTGTGCGGGGGTCCACGGCCCCTGCCCCAGAAAGGCATTGGAGATGAGGGCAGCCAGTGCTCCCACGGCCATGCCGGCCCGGGCGCCCAGAGCGGCTCCGGCCACGAGGCACATCGTGGTGACGGGCTTCACCGACGGGATGGCGGCGAACAGCACCCGGCCGGCAGCTGTGGCGGCGCCCAGCGTGGCAGTGAGGGCCACCATCTTCGGCCCCCCGGGCCCACGCTCCCACGCGGCCCATCCCACCAGGAGCAAGGCGAGGGCCGTGAGCAGCACAATCGCCGCGCCGCTCATGCGGTGAGCACCGTCGCGGGCGGCAGTTCGCCGGGCACCGGGCCCCCTTGGCGCATCACCAGCACCTCATCGGCAGCCGCCATGGCGAAGGGCGCGTCGTGGGTGGCCACCAGCACGGCCACCCCGTCGGCGGCACGGCTGCGGATGATTCGCGCCAGGTCACGCTTTCGTGCCGGGTCCATGCCACGCGTGGGCTCGTCAAGTATCAGCACGCGCGGTCGGGCAACCAGAATGGCGGCCAGGGCCACACGCTCGCGCTCGCCCACACTCAGGTCAAGCGGGTGGCGCTCCAGCATGTGGTCGAGCCCCATGTCGCGTGCGGCATCGAGGATGCGCGCGCTGCGGGCGTCGCCCTCCACTCCCAGCGAGGTGAGTGCCACCCCGATCTCGTCGGCAATGGTCTCGGTGAGCAGGTGGCGGCCCGGATCCTGCGGCACCAGACCAAGGCGCGGGAACCGCAACTCGGGTGGGAGTGCCGACACGTCATCGTCGCCGATCATCACGCAGCCGGAGTCGGGACAGTGCAGGCCCGCCAGCACGCGCAGCAGGGTGGTCTTGCCGCTGCCGTTCGGGCCCACCAGCGCCGTGACGCGGCCGCCTACGAGGGCCATGGAGGCCTGGGTCATCACCCGGCGCTCACCGTGCCCGGCATCCACTTCCAGTACGCGCACGGCAGGCGGGCCGGGAACTTCGCACGGCGGTGCGAGGACCACCACGTCGTCGTCGGGCTGCGGGGCGGGGCCCAACAGCCCGTCGGTGACCGCCAGCACGCGGTCGGCGATGGGGCGCACGCGCTCGCCACGGTGCTCGGCGATAACCACAGCAGTGCCGCGGTCGGCAAGACGGCGGAGCGTCGCAGCCAGCGCAGTGGCGGCGTCGTGATCGAGCTGTGAGGTGGGCTCGTCCAGCACCAGCAGGCGCGGCTCGCGGGCCAGCACACCGGCAATGGCCACGCGCTGGCGCTCGCCGGAACTCAGCTCGTCGATGCGGCGGCCGCTCAGATGCGCGGCGCCGGCGTCGCGGAGCGCCTGCTCCACGCGACGCACGATCTCGTGGGCCGGCAGCCCTGCGTTCTGCGGGCCGAAAGCCACGTCGCGGTCAACCGTGCCAAGCACGGCCTGCGACTCCGGATCCTGGAACACGATGCCCACCGCCCCGCCGAGTGCTGCGGGCGGCAGCGCCAGGGCGTCGTGGCCATCCACCTCCACCGAGCCCGATACGGCGCCGCCGTGGAAGTCGGGCACCAGACCGGCGAGGGCACGCAGCAGTGTGGATTTTCCGCCGCCGGATGGCCCCTCCAGCACCACGACCTCGCCGGCGTGCACATCGAGGCTCACGCCACGGAGCGCCGGGCTGGTTGATCCCCCATAGGCGAACGCAAGGTCGCGCACGCGGGCGACGATCTGCCGCCCTGCGGGATCGGGGTACTGCATATGGGCCCCGTGTGGGTCCCCGTGCACCGTCACCTCTTCGCCGAAGGTCATTGGTGCCGAGGGCGGAGGCAGGTCTCCTGGCTTCCGGTCATCACGCCTCCGCGGCCTTCCCGGTTTCCCAGTGGCTGGCTTTCGCCGTGCGGAGGCGCTCACGGTTCACAGTGGCGGGACCGCGCCGGAATTGCACCGGCTTCCCTGACCACCGCCCATGGCGTTATGGGGTGAGGCTACTAGAGCGCGGGAAGCACGACGCCATGGGCCATCGCCATGCCGGCAATCACCACGCCACCCAGGGCCACGACGAGTACCGCGATACGCACTGCACCACGGCCGATGCGGCCCAGGCGGTCGCGAAATGCCGGGGCCAGACCGTTGGGGGCGGCCCACGCGAACCACGCGGCCAGCACCCCGCCGGCCACCAGGTAGTCGATGACGATGAAGCCCGAGGGGTCAACGCCACGCAGCGCCTGAATGATCATCACGGCCACTGCGGCCAGCAAAACCATAAGGAGCAGGGTGCGAATGGCACCCCGCACGCTCATGGCGCGGATTTGAGCCCCAGACAGATCCCCGCCCCCAGCAACCGCAGCACGCATCCGGCGCTCGCCCACCTCCATGCGAACAAAGAGAAGGACGAGCGCCAGGATGAGCGCGATGTGCGGGATGTGGGCGAGGAAGAGTTCCACAGCCAACCCTGTCTACTACTTAACCCCAGACCCCTGGCGAACCGAGGGGTCGTCAAACGGCGAACGCCTGAGCGTTGTGTAGAGGTTGACCAGGAAGATGACCTGCGCGATGACCAGAATGGCCAGGAACACCAGCGACAGGCGGGTCAGACCCATGTACGTGTCGGGGAGACGTGCCCAGCGACGCGGTGCGCCGTCAAGCCCCTGCCACATCTGGCATACCACCCAGCCATAGGCGCCGATCAGGGTGCCCCAGAGGTGCCAGCTGCCCAGGCGCTCGTTGAAGTGCAGTCGCCCGGTGAGCTCCGGCAGGAACGCGTACATGGCGCCGAAGATCAGAAGGCCCATGTTGAGAAAGGCCATGTTGTGGAAGTGGCCGACTACCCACAGGGTGTTGTGCAGGGTGTCCTGGAACATCGATGTGGCGTTGATGATTCCCTGAAGCCCGGCGACCAGCCACGAGACGGCACCGGCGATGAGGAACTTCGACGCGACATTCCACTGGAAGTTGGACCGCCAGATGGTGGCCGAAAGTGAGAAGAGGCTCATGGCCGAGGGCAGCACCAGCGCGTACGTGGTGGGCTGCATGATCGTGCCGAGCGTCTCCTGGATGTCGTTGCCGTTTGGGTAGTTCATGTACAGGTGGTGCGCCCACACGAAGAGGTTGAACGTGAGCGCGATGAGCCACGACACCGCCACTGCCCGCCCGGCCACAAGTGGCCTGCCCGCGTACCTCGGGATGAGGTAGTAGTAGGTGGCCGCGGCGGGGAACAAGAGCAGGTAGACGACCGGGTGGCCGAATGCCCACAGCAGGTTGCCCGCCAGCAGGGTGTTGATGGAGAAGCCGCTGTCAGCCGACTGGATGATCTGAAATACGAGGAGTAGCGCGAACGGCAGCGTGGCCAGGAACATGTCCAGCGCGTTGACTGCCAGCGGCAGCACCGGGTACGGCTCAACCCCGCGCTTGGTCTTGAAGCGCGAGGGCCACAGAAGTCCGAACCCGAAGGCCAGACCGATGCGCTGTCCCAGGGTGTCCTTCTCGGCCTTCAGGGCCGGCGAGATGACGGTGTGCAGCACCCCTGCGCAGTAGGTGAGGATGGAGACACCGGCGAGAAGCACGGACGCCGAGAACACGCCCGTGACCAGATCGCTCCACTGCCCGGAGGAGTGGAAGGCCAGCGGGTACAGGAAGACCCACGATCCACCGAAGCCGCCGAGCAGCGTGGTGGCCACGATGCCGAGCACTCCGATGACCATGGTCCAGTACGTGAGCTCCGGCAGGATGAACGACCGGATGGGGAAGCCGCACTTGAACAGCACCCACCAGGTGATTCCCATGAGGAAGAAGCCGGCCCAGGCGATGAATGCCCCGAGGCCGTGGGCGGTCATGATGGCGTACCAGAGGTTGCCATCCAGCGAGATGAACTCGGCCTGGCCGAGCCTGAGCAGAAGCCCCAGCACGCCGGCGATGCCGAGGAATGCCGTGGAGGTCCAGATCCAGCGCAGCACAAGGCGGCGCGTGCGGGTCTGAAGCAGGGCGAGCGGCGGATCCAACGCGAAGTCCGCGTCGTACGGCAGCGCGCCAGCAGGCGGAGCGGGCGGATGTGCGGTCGTCATGCGGTCACCTTGAAGGCCGGGTAGATCATCTTGTGGTGCTGGTACCCGCAGAACTCGAAGCACCGGATGATGTACGTGCCGGGCTCCGTGAACGTGTGGGTCCGCGTGGTCGTGTAATTCGGGACTGCCTGGACGTTCATGATGAGCCGGCCCTCTGGGTCGAAGAGACCCATGGCGTGGTTCACGTCCATTGAGGTGACGTTGAACTGCACTGGCTCATTCACCTTGACGCTGGTGGGCTGAACCGCCCACCCGAACTGAATGCCGGTTACCTGAACCTTCTGGCCGGGGCCATTGTCCTGAAACCACGGTGCCCGCCAGATCGTGAGCGCGAGAAGCACGCCGAGGAGGACGACGATGAAGACCGCCCACCACGGTTCCGCGCGCTCGGCTCTGGCGACGTCGACGCCCTCGCCATTGTCGCGGCGTCCGCGCTTGGTCGAATAGAGCACCACCGCGGCGATGATGAGGCCGAGTACGACAAAGATCATGTAGCCAATGCCGATACCCATGCCGAGCGAGGTCATCACTGGAGTTGTCCACCCCTTCGGGACGTGATTGCCGAACGCCGATGACGCTATGGGCCGCGGGTGGGCACCTCAATTGGGGGACCTACGGGACTGCGCTGCGGGTTCTCCGCACCGCCGCTATGGCGCGAGCCGCTCCATCGTCCATCCCGCGGACTCCCGGACGGCGATCAGGCGATCGTGCACGCCATCCGGATCCTCCTGCCAGAACTCAATGGTGCGGGGCTCGAGGCGGTGGCCCACCCACCCCGGCGGGGCTCCCTCATGCGGGTCGTCTGATCGCGCAGATGCCAGCAGTCGGATGAGATCGCCACGCGTCTCCATGCGGTCACTCTGCCTCCATGCCCACGCCGCAGCGCGGGTTTCGGACCTGCGACGGGCGAAGTGGGCATCCAGCTCGCTGCGCTCCAGCAGTACCACCGGACCCTCCACGCGCAGCTGCCGGCCCAGTGTGGGCCAGTAGAACACCCCAGCGGCATCGGCGCGCTCGGCGATGTCACGTGCTTTGCGCGACGAATCGTCGGTGATCCACTCGACCCCACGCGCGCCCCACGCGCGCACGAACACCATGCGCGCCGAGGGCCGTCCGTCAATTCCGGCGGTGGCAAGTGTCATGGCCACGCCCGCAGGAACGCCCGCATCACGGGCCTCGTCGATCCAGCGGGTGAGGGCCGTCTGGGGGTGTGGCATGAGGTGGTCGGGCAGTAGCGGTGGCACGTCGCCATATTCGGCGCACGCTCGGGGGTAGCCTCCCGTCATGCCCCGAATTGATGTGCCCCAGTGGATCCCCGTGCATGGAATGGCCGACGGCGAGGTATTGCCGGCCATTGGAGAGCGGGTCATCACCGCTCCATATGACGGGGATGAGATCGCCGTGGTGGACGACAACGGCGCCGAGGCTGTTGACCTCGCGGTGGCTGCGGCCCGCCGGGCACTGGCTGCGGCACTCCCGTCGCAGGCAGAGCGCGCACAGGTGCTCGACCGCGCCGCTCTGCTGGTTGCGGAACGTGGTGATGTTCTGGCGACGATCATTGCCGCCGAGGCCGGTAAGCCCATCCGTCAGGCACGGGGCGAGGTCGCACGGTGCGTGGACACGCTCAGGTTCTCGGCGGCAGTGGCCCGCACACTGGCCGGCGAGGTCATTCCCATGGACGCCTCGCAAGCGGGGGTGGACATGGTGGGCTATACGGTGCGCGAGCCCATTGGAGTGGTTGCGGCCATCACGCCGTTCAACTTCCCGCTCAACCTGGTGGCGCACAAGTTGGGCCCGGCCGTGGCTGCGGGTTGCCCGGTGGTGCTGAAGCCCGCCGGCCGCGCCCCGCTGTCGGGCGTGGCGCTTGCCGCCATCCTCATCGAGGCGGGGCTGCCCCCGGCCATGCTGTCGTGGGTGCTCGGCGACGCCGGGGCGGGAGCACCGCTGGTGGCACATCCGGACATCGCGATGATCTCGTTTACCGGCGGCACGCAGGTGGGCGTTGCGATTCGCGCCGCGCGCCCCGACATCCGGGTGGCGCTCGAACTCGGAAATGCCGCACCGGTCATCGTGCACCACGATGCCGACGTGGCGGTGGCGGCCGATCGCATCGCGGCATCGGCGTTTACACATGCGGGGCAGTCGTGCATCTCGGTGCAGCGGATCCTCGTGCAGCGTGAGGTGCATGACGCGCTGGTGGATGAACTGCTGCCGAGAGTTGATGCATTGGTGGTGGGCGACCCACTTGATGAGGCCACCGATGTGGGGCCGGTGTTCGACCCGGCATCAGCCACCCGCATCAAGGAATGGATTGACGAAGCCACGGGTCTGGGGGCCCGGGTGCTGCGCGGCGGTGTGACGGAAGACCACCCGGCGCTTTTCGCACCCACGGTCCTTGATGGCGTGGCGCCCACCACCCAGTTGATGCGCCACGAGGTATTCGGCCCGGTGGTTGCCATTGCTGTGTACGACGGCATTGATGACGCCATCGCCGTGGCCAATGCCAGCCCGCTGGGGCTGCAGGCCGCCATCTTCACCGCGCGGGTGGATCGGGCGATGGTATGGGCGCGGCGGCTCGACTACGGCGCGGTGCTCATCAATGAGACCCCCACGTTCCGCGCCGACCACATGCCGTACGGCGGGGTGCGCGAGTCGGGTGACGCGCGTGAGGGCCCCGGTGCGGCCGTGATGGAGATGACCCGGCCCAAGCTCATCATCACCCGTCTCGCAGGCGGCGAATAGGGCCCCCAACGACGAAGCCCCGCGGAGTGCGCGGGGCTTCGTGTGCATGGCGGGAGAAGGATTTGAACCTTCGTAGGCAGAGCCGGCGGTTTTACAGACCGCTCCCTTTGACCACTCGGGCATCCCGCCACGGGCCGCGGGACCTTAGCGGAGGGAGGGTGCCCGACTCAACGCCTGATCGATTCCGGGGAGATCAGGCCATGGCCCCGCCCCCTCCGCCATCCCGATGCATCCCGGGCAGATGGCGGGCACGGCCGGGGTCGTCAGTCGGTGGCGCCGTCCGGTGTGGGGTCAAAGCGGTAGCCCACTCCGTAGTGAGTGACGACGAAGTCGGTGCCCGGGATGGCCACCTTCAGCTTCTGGCGTACCTTGCGCACGAATACGTCTACCGAGCGATCGCCGGCCATCATCTCGTAGCCCCAGGCCTCGCGATAGATCTTGTTTCGCGTGAGCGGCTTTCCGGCTGCCTTGGCCAGCACCAGCAGCACTTCAAACTCGCGCGGAGTCAGGCCCACGCTCGTCCCACCCGCAAAGGCTTGCACCTGGTCCGGATCGATGCGGAGCCCGTCGGCCTCGATGGCGCCGTCATCCCCCCGGGACAGCTCGTTGTCGCGACGGCGCAGGTGTGCCGACACACGGGCCACCATCTCCTTCATCGAGAACGGCTTGGTGACGTAGTCGTCGGCCCCGATCTCCAGCCCGTGCACCCGGTCGTGCTCACTGGTACGCGCGCTGCACATGATGACCGGCACGTCCGGGTCGTCTGAGCGAACCTCCTCGGTAAATCGCCAGCCATCCATCTGGGGCAGCATCAGGTCGAGGATGATGATGTCGGGCCGCTCGCGGCGAAAGAGGCGCAGCCCGGTGCCTCCGTCGGCTGCCTGCAGCGTGCGGTATCCCGCCCGGCCGAGGTGATAGGCAAGGGAGTCAGCGATGGCGGCGTCGTCCTCGACGATGAGCACGGTGTGGGTGGCCACGCCGATGACGCTATCAGCGAAGGAGGGTGCTCCGGTACGCGATGGGGTACGTCGCGTCGGGTCCGACCTCTACGGTGCATGCGTGCGTACGATCGGACCCCGATGATCGGCAGCGGCGACCTGGTGTCGGGTCGCTATCGCCTTGACCAGCCCATTGGCAGCGGGGGCATGGCCACGGTGTGGCGCGCCCGCGACGAGGTGACAGGCCAGGACGTGGCGCTCAAGCGCATGCACGCACGGGTGCAGGACGATCCGGACCTGATCGAGCGCTTCCGGCGCGAGGCGCAGGTGGTGGCGCGGTTGTCGCACCCGGCGGTGGTGCGCCTGCTTGACGAGGGCGCCGATGACGACGGGCCGTACATCGTGTTCGAACTCGTGGAGGGCACGAACCTGAAGGCCCTCATCCGGTCGCGGGGAGCGCTGTCGCCCGAGCTGGCTGCATCGATCACCAGTCAGGTGGCACGTGGCCTGGAGGTGGCACATCGATCGGGCGTTGTGCACCGGGATATCAAGTCGCACAACGTGCTGGTGGCCGACGACGGCATGGCCAAACTCACCGACTTCGGTATCGCCCGGCTGCTCGATGGCGACCAGGGCGGCCTCACGCGCACCGGCACCGTGCTTGGCACGAGCGACTATCTGGCGCCAGAGCAGGCCCGCGGCCTCCGCGTGGACGGGCGAACCGATGTGTACTCGCTGGGCATCGTGGTGTACGAGTGCCTCACGGGGCAGTTGCCATTTCCCGCCGACACGCCCATGGGCGTGGCCCAGCGCCAGGTGCGCGATCCAATGCCCGATCCCCGTGATGTGCAGCCGGGGATTCCCCCGCATCTGGCATCGGTCGTGCTGCGCGCGTGCGAGAAGGACCCGGCGGCGCGGTTTGGGTCGGCGCTCGAGATGTCCGACGCGCTCCTCGATGTACCGGTGGATGCCACCGGTGTGATGCCGGTGATCATGGTCACCGAATCTGACGAGGTGACCGGTGCGCTTGCTGTGACACCCGGGTCGGTGGTGCCACTGGATGATGGTGACACGGAGTCCCGCCCGGTGGTGCCGCCTGCTCTGCCGCCCTCGACCCCGGCCGCGGAACCTGCGGCGCCTGTCGCACAGGTTGAGCCCTCCCGCCATCCGGATGCCGAGGTGTTTGTGGCGCAGTCATCCGGGCGCCGTCGCGTGTGGCCCGGCGCCGTGGCAGCACTGCTCATCGTGGCGCTCGCCGGGGTGGGTGCATTTATCGTGTGGCGTGGCAGCGGATCTGATGCCACAGTCACTCAGGCGTCCTCGTCCGCCTCCCGGCCCACAGCACCGCCAACTGACGTGATGGGTGCCGTGGGTCCGCTGCAACTGGCCTCAGTGAAGGACGTTGATCCGGGCGGGGAGGGCCGCGAGATGTCCGGCGAGGTGCCGCTGGCATATGACGGCAACGAGGAGACGGCCTGGCGTACGGAGCGGTACGCGACTGCCGACTTCGGTGGGGTCGACAAGACGGGCGTGGGTCTGCAGTTCACCCTGCAGCAGCCGTCGGTGGCCACGCGCATGAACCTCATCACCAAGGGCACTGGCGGTACGTTCCAGGTGCTTGCCGGACCCCCCGCAACCGATGCCCGCGTGGTGGGCGAGGGAACATTCGGGAATGGCCGTCAGTCGGTGGATCTCGCGCCGGGCGCGGCGTCTGACATCTACACGCTGTGGATCACGTCGTTGCCCCCCAACATCCTTGGTGGCGGCTACCGGGCATACGTGGCCGAGGCCTCGTTCGACGGCACCGTGCCAGAGGGCTGACCTCACGTGGTGGAGGGCGCCCCCTCCCGGCGGCGAACCAGTCCACGTGGACCTTCCGCCCGCATGGGAGGAGTCCCTTCGGGAACTCGACGAACGCCTCTCGCGGCAGGGGTCGCGCGCCCGTGCGCTCGCGCCGGCGTCGCGCGCCGGTTACGTGCGCGACTGCCGTCGGGTGGCGGCGTGGCTCGCCCCCCGGGGAGTGGGCAGCCCACGTGCCATCACCCCGTCCATGCTCGAGGCCGCACTGCGCGCGATCGGGTGGGGAGCAGCCAGTCGTCGCCGTGCCCTCACGGCGCTCCGGGAGTGGCTCGCCCCGCTGTTTGACCCTGGTCGCTCACCCGCCGATCTGATCGACGCCCCGCGCCCTCAGAGCACACCGGTCCCCCGCCTTTCGCAGGACGAGGTCTCTGCCATGGCCGACCACATGGCCATGCTGATCACTGACGCCGCGCCACGGTCCACGGCCCGTGCCCTGGCCATCCGCGACCGGGCCATCGTTGAGGTGCTCTACGGAAGCGCGCTGCGCCGCCAGGAGGCGTGCGATCTGGTGTTGTCGTCGCTCGACTTCGAGAATGAGCTGCTCTCAGTGGTGGGCAAGGGCGGGTACTCGCGCACCGTGCCCATGAC
>Ga0194058_10001404_pt1 | contig 11994 bp, 9 predicted proteins | sample SepL4417m_MetaG_FD_155490 | JGI IMG/M metagenome (GOLD analysis project Ga0194058, IMG submission 155490) | Anoxic zone freshwater microbial communities from boreal shield lake in IISD Experimental Lakes Area, Ontario, Canada - Sep2016-L442-17m | ecosystem: Environmental > Aquatic > Freshwater >... | reverse complement strand
GGCGGTCGGGTTCAGTTGTCGGCGACACGATGAGCATGCGCACCGTCGTACCGTCGGCCGACGTGTATTCAACCTGACGGCTGTAGACCTGCGGAACATCAACGGTGCCGGGAGCATCCGCCCACAGTGTCACTTCGCCCGTACGGCCGTCATATCGAAGGATGCGCGACACCGTGGTGTTGTCGGTGTAGCCGAACCACCCTTCATAACCACCCTCTGGCCGGCCGCGAACTCCTGCAACGGTTCCGAGCCCAGGCAGTGCAACGGTGTCGAGTCGCTCACCGCTTTCGAGATCGTGCACGGCAAGTTCGGAAATGGCGTGGCGGGTATGCAGCACGAGTAGAAGCGGGCGTTCGAGTTCGGCGCCATCGAGTACGGCGTAGTCCTCAAGAACGGCGACGTCATCTTCTGCGATGAGATCGGTCCAGTGTTCGGGTTCGGGGTGTGTGGGATCGCCGATAGCCAGTCGAGCGCGTGAGGCATCAAGGTCGGTCATCACGTAGAGACGACCGTCGAGCCCAACGTCCATGGATGTCTGCGCGTCGACGCCGACCTGTACTGGCGTGAGGGTGGGGGATTCGGGTGCTGAGGTCGTGAGGTCGGCAATCCACAGGTCGTTGCGCGGGGCGGTCCCTTCCGACGCGCTCACCTGCAGCCACCGGCCATCGCGACTGACGCTGACGCCGTAGTAGTTGGTGGCCACCAGTCCAGAGCCGAAGATTTCAATGTCGGTGTGGGGATCGGCGCCAACGGTGTGGAGGTAGATACGGCGATGGAATTGTTCTTCACCTTCGGGAACTAGGTCGGGGGCAACGCGCCGCACGTAGTAGTAGCGCTGCTCACCTGGCAGCCACGCAACCGGAGAATAGCGGGCGCGATCGATGGGTCCATCGACATCGTTGCCGGTGACCACATCCATGACCCGCAGTACTGATTCCTCAGTTCCGCCCTCGGATACTTGGTAGGCCAGCAGATTGCCCTCTTTGCTGGGCTGCCAAGAATCAAGGGTTGACAACCCCGAAGGGTCGAGCGCGATCGGGTCGAGCAACACTCGCTCGGTTCCGTCGGGATCGATGGTGAGCAGCACGGCGTGCTCTTGAGTGCCCTCGCGTCGCATGAGGAACTGTCGCTGTCCGCGCCACACTGGAACCGAGACGCCACCGGCCGAGAGCAACTCACCGAGTCGCTGAACCCACTGGTCGCGATCACCCCACGTGCTGGCCTGTTCGGTCAGAAGCGTCGCCTGCTCAGCGCCCCACTTCAGGGTCTGAGGGGATTGCGCGTCTTCGAGCCACCGGTAGGGATCGGCGACAGAGTGCCCGTGGAGAAGATCGACGACGTCATCGCGTGGTGCGTCGGGGTAGCGAAGGGCGCGAGATTCCGGGGAATTAACCACGCCACGACACTAAGGGCACGGGTGTCTTCGAAGCGACACGGACACCATTCCTCCGGCCCTCTCTCCGCGCGAGTCCATCAGTTAGTGGTGCTATCACCACTTTGAGGGCTACTACCTGATGGACTCGCAGGGAACGGGGAGCAGGAGGAAGGGGGAGGCGCTAGAGTCGCGCGCATGGCTGCGCTGCACGACCTCACGGCAGTGGAACAGGCTGATGCCATCCGGCGCCGAGAACTCTCGCCAGTTGAACTCACCGAGCATTACCTCGCGCGGTCTGAGCGGCTCAGCGACACGGTCGGCGCCTTCATTACCCAGACGCCTGAGTTGGCACGTGAGCAGGCACGGGCAGCGGAGCAGGCCGTGCTCGACGCCCGCGATGTCAGCGAATTGCCGGCGCTTCACGGGGTAGTAGTCCCAGTGAAGGACCTCAATTTCGTGGCCGGTGTGCGCTGCACCCTCGGCTCCGTCAGTTACGACCTCGTCCCGTTCGGAGACGACAACGTGGTGATCCGACTCAAGCAGTCGAACGTGGTAATCACCGGCAAGACGAACACCCCGGAATTTGGACTTCCCTGCTACACCGAAAATGCGGTGGCACCTCCCGCGCGTACGCCATGGGATCTCACCCGCTCAGCCGGTGGATCAAGCGGTGGGGCTGCGGCGGCTGTGGCTGCCGGACTCGCGCCCATCGCTCACGGTTCCGATGGCGGCGGTTCAATCCGCATTCCCGCGAGCGTGTGTGGCCTGGTGGGAATCAAGCCCTCTCGCGGGCGTATTAGCAACGGACCTTTGCGCGATCCTGTGGGCGATCTGGTCAATTCCGGACCGATCGCCCGAACGGTGCGTGACGCGGCCGCGCTCCTTGATGCGATGGCCGGATCGTTCGCTGGCGATCCCTACGCCGCAGCGCCGCTTCCGAACGGAGAGACGTTCCTCTCACACGCTGAACGTGAACCCGGCCGGCTACGCATTGGTCGATACATCACTCCACCGGTGACCGACGCGGTGATTGATCCCGACTGCATCGCGGCCTACGAGCACGCCACGGCACTGCTTGAAGCACTTGGACATTACGTTGAGGATGTCGCACCGCCCTTCACGCCCGACGCCGTTGGCAGCTTCGAGTCCCTGTGGTCGACGCTGGCCCTGCTGACTCCGGTGACTCCCGTCGACGAGCAACGTCTTCAACCGCTCACCCAGTGGCTGCGTTCGCGTGGTGCGGCGACCACCGGAATCGAAATCGCGACGGCTGTGTCCATGTTGAGGTTGATTAGTCGAGCCGCCATGGCAAGCACCTCGCACCTTGATGCGGTGCTCACTCCGACCCTCGCGCAACCGCCGGCGCTGGTCGGAGGATTGCGCAATGACGATGATCCATTCGAAGACTTCGAAGCGCAGAAGAGGTTCACGCCCTTCACTGCTCCGTACAACGCGACGGGCCAACCGGCGATGTCATTGCCGTTGCACTGGAGTGATTCCGGGCTGCCCATTGGGGTGCAACTGGTTGGTCGCAGTGGTGACGAAGCCACGCTGATCTCCCTTGCAGCGCAGATCGAACGGGCCGAACCGTGGGCGCACCGTACGCCAGAGTTGTGGTGACTCGACGATGAGTTTCATCGATGGCGAACTCGCCGAATTGGCTCGTGCGCATGGCGTGGCAGTGTCGTACTACGACCAAGCGGGCACCTTTCGCGAAGTATCGGCGGAAACGGTGCTGGCGGTGCTGTCGGTACTCGGAGTTGATGCACTGTCGGAAGAAGGCCGAGCGCAGGCATGGGAACGCCATCGACTGCGCAACTGGCGGCGTACCCTCCCTCCGGTATTTGTCGTGCGGCAGGGAGAGGTAGGTCGCCTCTGGGTGCATGTCCCACACGGAGATTCAGTGGCCGTCGACGTTGAGACCGAGGAAGGATGGACCCGCGACCTTGCGCAACTCGCTCACGATGTGACGCCGGTCGAGGTCGACGGCGTCCTCATCGGCGAGGCATGCTTTGAGCTCCCGTCAGACTTGCCGCTCGGCTACCACACGGTCCACGCCCGCGATGGAGCCGGAGGGTCGATTGCCTCGTGCCCTGTCGTTGTGACACCCGGTCGACTCGAATTGCCTGAGTTCTTGCGTGATGAGCCGACATGGGGGCTGATGGCGCAGATCTATTCGGTGCGATCGCAGATGTCGTGGGGGTTGGGTGACCTCGGGGATTTGTCAGCGGTGGGCGAGTGGGCCGCTCGCGAACACGGTGCCGATTTCTTGCTGGTCAATCCGCTGCATGCCTCATCTCCACTGATTCCGGTCGCACCATCGCCGTACCTTCCCGTGGCCCGTCGGTTCTTCGCCCCCTGGTACGTGCGCATCGAAGACATTCCTGAGTTCGACGATCTGCCCATCGCCGATCAAGAGGCGATTGAACTGTTGGCGGCACCGCTGCGCGAGCTCAACTCATCGAATGCACTCCTTGATCGCGACCGCGTGTGGAAGGCCAAACTCGCGGCACTCGAAACGATCCATGACGTTGAACTCGCACCAGCCCGCGCTGAGCAATTCGCCGAGTTCCGAGCGGCGCAAGGACACGGACTCCATGACTTCGCCGTGTGGTGTGCTCTGGTTGAAGATCTGGGTTTCGGTGATGGCGCGTGGCCGGAGGAATTACGGCATCCGCACTCAGCCGGCGTCATGGCGGCGGGGGAGCGACTGGCGCCACGTGTGCGATTCCACGAGTGGTTGCAGTGGCTTGCCGATCAGCAACTTGCCGAGGCGGCATCAGCACTGTCAGCCGCAGGAATGCGCGTGGGTGTCGTGCATGACCTCGCGGTCGGTGTTCATCCCGAAGGTTCCGATGCGTGGGCTCTCCAGGATGTGTTGACCCGTGGAATCTCGGTGGGTGCTCCGCCTGACATGTACAACCAGGTGGGTCAGAATTGGTCGCAACCGCCATGGCATCCAGTGGCCCTTGCCGAGGAAGCGTTCATGCCCTTCCGCGACATGTTGCGCACGATTCTGCGGCACGCGGGCGGTTTGCGAGTAGACCATATGCTCGGACTCTTTCGGTTGTGGTGGATTCCAGATGGCATGCCCGCGAACGAAGGAACATTCGTCACCTACGACCATGAGGCGCTTGTCGGCATCCTGTGTCTAGAAGCTCAACGCGCCGGAGCCATCGTGATTGGCGAAGACCTCGGCACCGTCGAGTCGTGGGTTCAAGACTTCCTCCGCGACCGCGGAGTTCTCGGAACGTCGATCCTGTGGTTTGAGCGCCGTGACGATCACAGCATCATTTCGCCGGAAGAGTGGCGCACCCTGTGCCTGTCGTCGGTGTCAGTGCACGACCTACCTCCGACCGCGGGCTACCTCGCGGGAGTGCATGTTGAGCTTCGCGATCGTCTGGGGCTACTCAGTCGTCCGGTTGAGGAGGAACGCGCTGCGCTTGAGGCTGATTTGAACGAGTACCGAGCGCTTCTCGTGCAGCGAGGTCTGCTGGCACCTGAAAGTGACCACGACATCGACGCGCTGATGGTGGCATTGCACGCCTACCTCGGCCAATCACCGTCGCGACTTCAGGGCGTGGCGCTCGTAGATCTCGTGGGCGACGTCGTTCCGCAGAATCAACCGGGCACCGACCAAGAGCATCCCAACTGGCGTATCCCAGTGTGCGATGGTGATGGCCGCGCGGTCGTGATCGAAGACCTCTCGGCTGACCCGCAATTGGCAGCGCGGGTTGCTCGACTGATCGACGCAGTGCGTCGGTAAGGTGTAGTCGTGACTGAAGCCAGTTCTATGAGTGGCGCAGAGTTTGCAGTGCGCTTCCTCCTCATTCCCGCCACAATCATCGCGATTATCTGGTTCCTGTGGGCGCTGCCATCGTGGTTGCGTCGTAGTTCGTTCCGACCGGGCCAAGCGTGGACTTCCGAGCCGCTGTGGGTAGGCGCACCTGCTGAAAGCGGTGCCATCAATCGCGCCGCCCTTGAGTCGGCGACGCCGGGCAATGGCACCGACGATCGAGGAGGCGCAAGTGCTCGCTGGTGAAGAACTGCGCACGATTGATGTGACGCGAATTGAAGAGGCCGTGGCACGCGAGCATGAGCGCTGTGGGGTTGACTTCAGTGTCTACGTTGGTCCCCTCGCCGAGGGTCGTGGGTCGGCGCTGGCCCTGCACTCGCAGTTTGGTGCCAACGCACCGCTCGCGGTGCTTGTTGCCGTCGACCCGGGCTCGCGTGCGACCGAGATTGTGACCGGCGCCAAGGCTCGGAGATGGGTTGACGATCGCGCCTGTGCGCTTGCGACCCTGTCGATGGTGTCGTCGCTGTCGGCGGGCGATCTCATTGGCGGAATTTGCCATGGGCTCACCACCTTGGGCGATCAAGCCCGCCACCCTAGTGCGCTACACACCGATCTTCCCGAATAGCGCGGCGCTGCGCGGATACAAATTGCGCAGCTCAGCCCCGATCGGCATCGCGCGCTCGTAGAGAGCGCCGCACACCATCGGCTCCTTCGGCCACGAGTCGACGTGCCCCGAACGCGAGGTCGGGGTTGGCGCGCAAGAACAACTCGGTCTGCTCGATCGTTCCCGGTTCGACGAGAAGTGCCGGGTACAGACCCATCACGATGGTTTGCGCGATTTCACTAGTACGGGTCGACCAGATGTCGCTGATCACCGCAAAGTATCGATCAGTAAATGCTGCTTGCAGATCGCGTTGGTCGGCGTGGGCAAAGCCACCCACCGTTGCTTCGAGCAGTGCATTCGGTAGGCCATCGGGGGTCATGATCGACGCCCACGCGACCTCCTTGGCTTTCGGTGTGGGAAGGGACGCGCGCGCGAAGGCCGCTTGACGTTGTCCGGTCGCAGTGCGGTCGCGCTCGGCCTCGGCGTCGATTGCTGCATCGGCGCGAACGCCGAGAACAACGAGTCGGTGCACCATCGTCCACCGAAGGTCGGCATCGACGGTGAGCCCATCAAGGGTCGTGGTGCCGTCGAGCAGGCTGGCGATTCGATCAAGGTGGGCCGGTGACGAGGCCGAAGCAATCCAGCCGCGCACGAACGCAAGTTGGTGGTCGGACGCCGGTGCCGCCGAATGCGCGAGTGCTTCAAGTGCATCGGCAAGTCGCCCGAGGTAAGCACCACGATTGTCGGGGCGTGCGTACATGTCGATGGCAGCCTTGACCTGGCGCAGTACCTGCTGCACGACACCGACGTCACCTTCGTGGGGGAGTCCGGTGATGACAAGCGCAAGGAAGTCGCCAGTCGACATTTCGCCGTCGCGCGTCATATCCCACGCCGAACCCCAGATCAGTGCGCGCGGCAAACTGTCAGAGAGTTGTCCGAGGTGGTCTACGGCAGTGCGCAGCGAGCGCTCATCGAGTCGTGTCTTCGCGAAGGTGAGGTCATCGTCATTGAGCAGCAGCAGGTCAGGCTGTGCGATTCCGACGAGTTCCTGAACGCGCGTGCGTGCTCCCTCGACATCGATCTCGACGCGATTGGTGCGAATGAGGCCCTTGGGGGTCAGCGAGTAGCAGCCGATTGCGATTCGATGTGAGCGCAGCACCGGCTCGAGGCCGGGGGGCTCGGAGGCTGCTTCTTGAATGACAGTCAGCGAGGTGATGTTGCCGTCGGAGTCGACTGCTATCTCCGGTCGAAGCAGGTTCACACCCGACGTCTGCAGCCATTCGCGAGTCCAGTTCGACAGGTCACGCCCGCTCGAACGCTCGAGTTCGCGCAGCAGGTCGGCCAGAGTGGTATTTCCCCACGCGTGACCAATGAAGTAGGTGTGGAGTCCGGCGAGGAACTCCTCTTCGCCGACCCATGCCACGAGTTGGCGCAGCGCCGCAGCGCCCTTGGCGTAAGTAATTCCGTCGAAGTTCACGGCGACCGCATCAAGATCGACCATGTCGGCGGCGATGGGGTGCGTGGTGGGCAATTGATCTTGGCGGTACGCCCACGCTTTGCGAAGGTTGAGGAAGGTCGTCCACGCATCGCGGTAGCGAGTGGCGTGAACGTTGGCCTGGTGTGACGCCCACTCGGCGAATGACTCATTGAGCCACAGGTCGTCCCACCACTGCATGGTGACCAGATCGCCAAACCACATGTGTGCGAGTTCGTGCAGAATCGTGTTGGCGCGCTGTTCATAGGCCGCGTCAGTTACGCGTGAACGAAAGACGTAGTCCTCAAGAATCGTGACGGCCGCTGCATTTTCCATTGCACCCGCATTGAACTCTGGCACGAATACCTGGTCGTACTTACCGAACGGGTAGGCAACGCCGAAGGCCCGCTCAAAGTACTCAAATCCTTCTCGGGTGATCGTGAGTACATCGTCAGCGTCAAGATGCTCGGCCAACGACGATCGGCAGTGCACGCCGAGCGGGTAGGTGCCGTGAACGCCCGAGTACTCGGATGTGACCGAGTGGTAGGGGCCAGCGATGAGGGCGGTGATGTAGGTCGAGAGGCGCTCAGTGGGGGCAAACTCCCATCGAGCGACCCCATGGCCTGCAGATTCAGGTTCAGGAGTGGGCGCGTTGGAGATGAGAGTCCAGTGCTCGGGCGCCGTGACTGTCAACTGGAAGTGGCCCTTGATGTCAGGCTGATCGAAACAGGCGTACACGCGACGAGCATCGGCTGGTTCGAATTGCGTGTACAGATACGTCTCGGAGTCGACCGGATCGATGAATCGGTGAAGTCCTTCGCCGGTGTTCATGTAGTAGGCGTTGGCTTCAATGAGCAATTCGTTGTAGGGCTCGAGGGAGTCAAGCTGAAGGCGAGTTCCGTCGAAGGCCGTGGGGATGTCAAGATCGCGGCCATTGAGAACTGCTCGCGTGAGCCCTTCTGCTACAACGTCAACCCACGTTGACGCTCCCGACTCGTGACTCTCAAACGACAGGCGAGTTGTGCTCGGGTACGTCGAATCAGCGAGCGGGCCAGTGAGGTCGAGTGCGACCGAAATCGAGTTGACCGTGATGAGTCGCGACCGTCCTGCGCACTCGTCGCGGGTCAGGTTCATTCCTGTCGGCACAGTAATCCGCCTTTCGGGCATCGTGAACCATCCGATCCTGTCATGTTGTCCCCGCGCCATTCGTCCTGACCCGAAAGGTCACTACTTCGCTACGCTCCGTAGGCTGCGTCCATGGCCGATTCACAGCGCACCGTCGTTGATATCTACGTCGATCCGGGATGCCCGTACGCGTGGCAAACATCGCGCTGGTTGCGCGAAGTCGAGTCGCTGCGCCCGGTCGACCTGCGGTGGCACGTCATGAGTTTGGCTGTGCTGAACGAGGACAAAGAGATGCCCGAGGAATGGCGTGACCTTTTTGCTCGTGCGTGGCGCCCAGTGCGAGTGTTGGTGGCGGCACAACAGCAACATGGCGACGACGTCCTGGCGCCGCTCTACGAAGCGATGGGCCGTCGCAATCATCCCGAAGGCCGAGCAGCGGATACCGATGAGGTGATCGCCGAGTCGCTGGCGGAGGTCGGCCTGCCCGCCGAACTAGCCGAAGCAGGAGCCGACACGTCACTCGATGACGCCGTGCGCGCCGCACACGCTGAGGCGATGGCTGCCTACGGCGAAGAGATGGGTACCCCGCTCATCGCAATTGATGGGGTCGGGTTCTTCGGGCCGATCATCTCCAAAGTTCCCCTGGTGACCTCGCGGTGCAGGCATGGGATGCCGCACTCGCTCTCGTCAAGATCCCTGGCTTCTACGAGTTGAAGCGCAGGCGCACCGAAGATCTCGTTTTCGACTGATCAACGATCAATCCGGGCACCTGCCGCGTGTCGCTTCGCCTGACCTGACACACTGCTGCGCATGCGCGTACATCTGGGAAGTGACCATGCCGGATTCGAGTTGAAGAACGCCCTCGCGGTGCATCTTGCCGCACAGGGACATGAGGTGGTCGATCACGGTGCTCACGTGTACGACGCTGACGACGACTATCCAGGCCCCTGTATCGCGGCTGCTGAAGCAGTGGTTGCCGACCCCGGAAGTGTGGGGTTCGTCATTGGTGGTTCAGGTAATGGCGAACAGATCGCCGCGAACTGTGTGAAGGGCGTGCGTGCAGCGCTCATCTGGAGTGAGGAAACGGCGCAACTAGCCCGCGAACACAATGACGCCAACGTGGCGGGCATCGGTGCTCGTATGCATGACGAGGCGACTGCCTTCATGCTCGCTGACGTGTTCGTTGCCACCCCCTTCAGCCAAGGTGAACGGCATATCCGGCGCATCGGCAAGCTGGCCTCGTACGAAGCCACGGGCGTTATCCCACCTCTCGTCTAACGTGCCCGAGGGTCATGTCATCCATCGGCTCGCGGGCCAGTACGACGTCGCGTTCGCCGGTGCGGTCGTCTCGGTCACCAGTCCCCAAGGCCGATTCGCTGACTCGGCGGCGCTACTTAACGGGCGACGCCTGGTCGATACCGACGCCTACGGCAAGCACCTGTTCCTGAACTTCGACGATGACCGTGCCGTGCACGTACACCTCGGCCTTTACGGCAAAGTCACCTTCGATCGATCGCCCGCCCCGGAACCGGTGGGTCTGGTGCGGATGCGTCTTGAGGGCAGTGGTCGCTACGCGGATCTGCGGGGTCCGGCCGCCTGCGACGTGATGAGCCACGAGCAGGTAGCGGCGGTCGTTGATCGGCTTGGACCTGATCCGATTCGAACCGATGCCGATTCCGAACTCGCGTGGGAGCGACTGCAGACAAGCCGCTCGAGCATCGGGTCGGTACTCATGGATCAGCGCACCTTTGCTGGGGTGGGAAACATCTACCGGGCCGAGGTGCTGTTTCGGGCTCGAGTTAATCCGCATCGCGAGGCACGAGCCGTGCGTCGACGCACCTTTGACGCGATGTGGGATGACCTCGTCACCTTGATGCGGGTGGGGGTGCGTGATGGGCGGATCGACACGGTGTTGCCCGAACATGAACCGGAGGCCATGGGACGTGCGCCGCGCGATGATCGGCACGGGGGAGAGGTGTACGTCTACCGCCGTGAGGGACAACGCTGCTTCGTCTGCGGTTCGAAAGTGCGACTGGAAGACATGCAAGGCCGCACTCTGTACTGGTGTCCGCGTTGCCAACGGCGCTAGATATTGCGCGCGTTGAGTAGGGGTTACCGGAATCCCATGGCACGATGGCGGGCATGTCGGTGCGTTGGGGTTCTGGGTGAGCGAGCAATCGGGAAGCCGGTTTGTTCTCGCAGCTCGTTCTGACGACCGCGTCTTTCCGCTGGAATTGCTGCTTGACGTCGTCTTCGTCTTTGCCATCAGTCAGACCACCGAATTGGTGATCGAGGAGGAGCCGACCTGGCTCAGCCTTGCCTCGGGATTGCTCATGTTGGCTCTGCTGTGGCGAGGCTGGACCGGTTTCGCCTGGCTGACAAGCGCACTTGATCCTCGCAATGCCGTCACCCGAATCTCGATCTTCGTTGCCCTTGGTGCTTTCCTTCTTTTGGCCATAGCAATTCCTAGTGCGTTCCACGGAATGGGGCTGCTGTTCGCCGGCGCCTACGCGGTCATCCGCATCATTCACGTCGTACTTGGGTGGATGGCAAGTGGGGGAGACGTCCGCTTTCGCGCAACGGCCGGGCACAACGCCATCGGCGGCGCTGTGGCAGTCTCACTGCTCGTCGCTGGCGCGATCGTTCACGGTCCGACCCAGTACGTTCTCTGGACTCTGGCGGTTCTGGCCGACTACCTGATTCCCGCCGGCGTCGGTGCCATCGGATGGAATCTATCGGCGAGTCACTTCGCTGAACGCCATGCGCTGATCATCATTTTGGCGTTGGGTGAATCGGTGCTTGCCATTGGACTTGGAACCACTCACACGGGAGTCTCGCCCGAGTCGGCCGCCCTTGCGACAGTGGCCGTCTGTCTGGTCGTCGGCCTCTGGTCGGCCTACTTCGACGGAACCGCTGATGCCGCAGAACATCGGCTGGCCTCGTTGCCACCGGGTCCGCGACAAAACGGCATGGCGCGCTTCAACTATTCACTGCTCCACCTGGTGATGTTTGCCGCTGACATCGTGGTGTCGCTCGGAGTATTCACCGCGCTCACCGAGCCCACGGCACCGCTCTCACTTGTGGTTTCCACGGCCTTCTTCGGTGGACTTGCCATCTATTTGCTCACCCTCGTGCTTTTCCGATGGCGCACCACGGGCGATGTCAATCGGCGACGACTGGCACTGGCGGTTGTGATGGTGGTGCTGATTCCGATCGGAACTCTGCTGTCCGGCTGGGTATCGCTGATGCTCGCGGCCGCACTGATGGTGCTTCTGATGGTGCTGCAGCGCACGGTGCTGACGCCCACGACATCGACCGTGGCACCATAACTGCGTGGCTCAATTCCTCATCATCGCGCTGGGCGCCGTTGGCTTTTCAGTCATGATCATCTGGGCCGTAGGTGCCTTACGATCGATGCGCCGTGGCGGAAGCGGCCTGCCGTTTCTCGCGATTCCTGATGCCTTGCCGGGGGCATCTCGGCGGGCCCCCGTGGTGTGTCTAGGTCACAATGACCACGATCAGCCTCCTGTTACCGGCAATGGCGGACTGTGGATGGATGGCCACGCGGTCCTGTTCCATTCGGCGGCAGGGACGCTCATGATGTCGCGCCCGCTGAGATT
>Ga0194058_10001401_pt1 | contig 12005 bp, 13 predicted proteins | sample SepL4417m_MetaG_FD_155490 | JGI IMG/M metagenome (GOLD analysis project Ga0194058, IMG submission 155490) | Anoxic zone freshwater microbial communities from boreal shield lake in IISD Experimental Lakes Area, Ontario, Canada - Sep2016-L442-17m | ecosystem: Environmental > Aquatic > Freshwater... | reverse complement strand
GATGTAAACGTAGATTTTTCGGATCTGATTCGCGCTCAATCGCCTCCATGGTGAAGGACTTGAGTAGTTCGGTGTTTGAGTTATTTAATATCGTAACTAAGTGTATATATTTACTAAAATATCGATCTTTCCCTTAGTTTTGGAGGGGATACCAGATTTGGCAAAAAAAAGATTTTTAAGACCGTTGACTATTCCAGCCACCGGGATACATCTTCTACGGGAGGACGTATGGAAGGGGAGAGCTCGTCAGCCGGGTACCCGACAGCACATCCCATAAGTTCCCATTCCCCGGGAGAAATTCCCAGTATTTTGCAGAACTCCGGATGACCCGACATCTGTGACGTAATTGAAACAAGCTGGAATCCCAGCTCAAGGGCGGTTGCTTTCAGCCACATATTCTCAAGGCAATGGGCTAACGACTGGTGCTCAACGGGGGGGAACCCTTTGCGTTCAGCTACCACGATAAAATACGGGGCATTGCCTACACCGGGAACACTTCCGATCTTCTGGATCATGCCAAGGCGCTGGACAAAGGTCGCTGCCATCTGGCGCAGCACCGGGTTCGTTTCCATCTCCCTCTCCAGTCCCTTTGCCATGATGCTTACTTCTTCCATGATGAGAGGAACTGCTGCATCCAGGCTTTTCGATCCCTTCTTCATCACAAAGAAACGTCGGAAATAATCCTTTGATCCCCCGACGGCGGCGGCTGCATAGGGTGCAAGCAGACCTGCGTGAAGAATACGGCGGATCTCATCCTCTTCAGGAAACTCGGGCCTGAACTGCCGGTAGGAACGGCGGTCAGCAAGTATCTGGTCGAGATACACGTTCTTCTGTTCGAAAATATCGTCGCACATACAAATTTCCTTTCACAGAAATGTGTATGGCGGGCTATTGAATGTTGCCAAGAAAAAGTTCAAGGTTTGAACGGTATCGCGGTTACCGGTGTACTGCATGCAGCACACCCATCACCCCAAGCGCCGCATGAACCGGTTTCCGGTCGATCTCAAAAACGTAATGTTCCCCGATATAATCAAGGAGAGCCGGATTCGGGCGTCCCCCAATAGGGGGCTGGTGCATCTCCATCTCAATTCTCCGGACGCCCGCTAGTTCAGGAGGATTGATCAGCCATTCTGCTCCCTCACAATCACATTTCAGGAAATCGCAGCCTCCAGCCCGTTCAAAGATCTTTTTCAGCGTATAGGTTGAGGTGCTTACCCGCTGATCATCCCAGCAGATCAATGCTGGTTTCCCGTTACCCAATGCCCCTTCCACAACATTGACGGAAACATCATTTGCGCGGATATTATTCCGGAGCAGTGCAGCAGTTACCGGTTCGACAGCAGTCACACTCCGGGCAACCCGGGCAGCCCGGATACAGAATGCACCAACATTTGCACCGATATCCACGACAATATCTTCGGGGCGGATATCATTGAAACTGTACTCACTGACTTCCGTAACCTGGCGAAATGGTGCGTCCCGCGAAAGAAAGGTTACCGGTTCGTCTTCTGGCAACAGAGAGGGGAATACATTGTGCGACACCTTCATACCCGGTTTTAGTCGTGGGTTTTGATGAAAGTTCCGTCATCATATTCCAGGAATGCCTGCTGCAGTTCCTCCCGGGTATTCATGACAATGGGTCCGCGCCATGCAACCGGTTCGCGGATCGGTTTTCCGGCAATGAACAGGAAACGAAGGCCCTTTTCAAAAGAACGTACCCAGAATGAGTCCCCATCGCTGAACAGGATCAGGTCATGGTTACCCACCCGGTATCCATCTTTGGCATCAAAAGTGCCTTCGCCCACGAAGACGTAGGCCATTGCGGTATGATTCGCCGTTACCCCGTGGGTAAAAACGGTGTCAGGACCAAGAGTTATATCAAGATACTGGGGATCAGCAATAATATTCCGGACCGGCCCTTTTACACCGTCAACTTCACCGCAGATCACCTTTATGGAAATATCCTTATGGGGAGTAACAATGGGAATCTGGTCCGCCTTAATCTCCTGGTAACGGGGTTTCATCATCTTGTTCGCCCGGGGCAGGTTCACCCAGATCTGGAACCCGCCCATCCGGCCGTTTACCGCTTTTGGCATTTCGGAATGTATGATACCCGATCCCGCGGTCATCCACTGGACATCACCGGCTTCAACACTGCCGGCATTTCCCATGCTGTCGGCATGCTCAACAGACCCGTTGAGCATGTACGTGACGGTTTCGATACCCCGGTGCGGGTGGGAAGGAAATCCTGCAAGGTAATCTTCTTCGCGGGGCGAGCGGAAATCATCCAGCATCAGGAATGGGTCAAACTGGGGAACCTCGTAATACCCGAAAGCCCGGTGTAGCCGGACACCTGCTCCTTCCACAGTTGCATAAGCTGAAAGGATCCTTTCTACCATCCGCACCCGTTTCATAGAAGAGGAACTGGAAGTAATGGCTCATTAAGGTATTGGTCCATTAAAAAAAATCGCCTAAACCGATCGCATTTATTGGCTGAGGAACCGTACATTCCGGCACTCATGGGACTTAAGGGACAGTTACGGGGAATCATTCCCGATCATGCACTCGGAACGCTCTCTGATCATTTCGAGGTGATCGGGAACATCGCAGTCATCTCAATCCCCCCGGAACTGTTGGACTATAAACAAGTCATCGCACAGGATATCATCTCCCGACACAGGAATATCGGGACAGTGCTCAGTAAAGTCGCCGGTGTCTCCGGCAATAAAAGGACGGCCGGGTATGAAATTCTCGCGGGAAACACGACGGTTACACTCCACCACGAATTCGGGTTTGCGTATCGTTTCGATCTGAGCAGGGTCTTTTTTAATGCCCGACTGGCCACTGAAAGGAAACGGGTCACCGACCTGATCGTATCTGGCGAGAGGATTTTTGTACCGTTCTGCGGAGTAGGACCGTTTGCCATTCCGGCAGCTGCCAAGGGTGCTCAGGTTACAGCAGTGGAACAAAATCCTGACGCTTATATCTGGCTTGAGAAAAACATTCATCTCAATAAGGTTGAAAAAAATATCATTGCCCTCCAGGGAGATGCATTTGATACTGGGCTGCTTCCGCACCGGCAGTTCGATCGGTTGATTATCCCAACACCTTATGGCATGGACATGATTCTCGATATCCTCTCACCCCTCGCAGTCAAGGGAGGAATGATCCATTTCTACACCTTCAAAACCCGGAACCAGATTCCAGCACTGGTTGAAGAATATACAGAGAAAGGGTTTGACGTCATCGGGTACAAACGCTGCGGGAATGTGGCTCCGGGCGTGAGCCGCTGGGTCTTTGATCTTCAGCGGGATTAGATTACCGTAAATGAAAACAGGGAAGAGATCTCCTGCCGGAACAATTTCCGCAAAAAAAACAAACGATCGTTAAAAATAGGATTTTTCTTTCACTGAAAATTGATTCCGGTAAAAAAAGATCTCGGCACACTTTGTTATTAACTTAATATCCGATGAATTGACAGTTTGTTACCGACTTTTAAAAAGGGGAAAAAATCTCCCTACTATCTCAAATTATGGCCGTCTCAGGAATAATGCGATACAGCCAAATGCACCCGCAATCGAGAGGGGAATCGCCATTGTCGGGAATTCGGGGGCGGAGGTACAATCGGTAATTATTGTAGTTACGGAGTTCGAGATTTGTGAAATGGTATAGGCGTTGACATTATTCCCGTACCAGGATGATACAGAATTTGTTATTGTTGCTTCCATGGTTGGCTTTGCAGTAAATGTTACTTGTTTTGACCACCCGCTGTTAACCGGGCCGAATGTCCAGGTGATTTTATTGGACGCCGGATCATAGACCCCCCCATCAGAGAGAATGACATCAATGAATCCAGTGGGCAGGACATCTTCGATTTTTACATAATAATTGTTTGTACCGGAATATGCAGCCCCGATTGTGTAGCTCATATCACAATCAGTACATGCGGTAGCGGGGCCTGCTTTGGTCAGCTGAACTTCGCAATCCTTGACTACCGTGGTTACGGTGTTGGAAGTTATCTTGTTCGAATATCCATTGGGAGAATTTTTTGGTGTAACCCAGGAATCTGCCGAATTTTTCAGACTGGCAGTCGGCAAACCCGTTTTAACCGTGACTTTCAGGTCTTTGTATTTTGTCGTTTTAGGTTCATAGATCCAGGTAACTTTTCCGGAGGAATAGGTACCTCCATCGGTAGAGGAGACATAAGTCACCCCGGATGGGAGAGTATCTACCACTTTTACCAGGTACCCGTTCAATGAATCATGGCTTACATTGATTGAATACGTGATTTCACTATTATCACATGCATTGGCAGGGCCAATTTTGTTCAGATATGCATGACACGCTGCTGCCGGGGATATCACCAGACAGAGCACAGCGATAATTATCACTCCTGCTATACGATTTTTATTCAATCCTCTCGCACCATCCCTGAATACTTGCCCATAACAGATCCTGCCAATCCGGCCATACTAAACCAAACTCATCAGACTTTATCAATTGACGCAAGGCAGCAGTGCAAGGCATCTGGTCAAAAGGAGGAATTCCGGGCTTTGTTGAAAATCTCCTGAGACTCATTTTTCGTAACGTCATAAGGTTGAGAATAAAGCAGCGGAGTTTAAACAGTGGATTTCAACAAAAAGCCGTATTCCACAAAATATGGATGACCGGAAAAGATTTACGGATTTTTTTTAAAGGAAGAATCGATGGTTAACGCTTTTGAAAGCACTGAAATCCTGGACCCCGGCTCTGTCATAAGCCGCCAGGTGCCTTTGGGAGTTTATTCGCCCCGACCATAGTGCAGGATAAACAGTGCCATATACTCGTCCGCATAGCAGGCTGAGTCGCTCCAGAGCGAAAATTCCGGTCCCAGCACCGTTGTGAAGAGATCATTCCACTGGGTTCTGAGCATGTGATAATCAGTTCTCTCGCCCCGCGGCTCTGTCAGGATAGAGACCACTTCAGTCATGAGAAACATATCCACGCAATCCGTGACTTCATCAGCGGGTGCATCATGTTCAAAAACAAAAGAGATCATTCTCCCGTAGGACTGGTAAACGGAAAACGCAAGTTCTGGAGAGTACAGGTCAGGAGTGTCATTATTTGCATCCATCTCAAAGAGCACAAAGTGATCGATGCACGGTTTGAGCCGCGCCAGATGGACACGTTTGTCTTCGAGTGGCATGTGGTGGTATGCCAGGGAAGAAAATGCGATCTCATAATGGTGACGGAGTCCTGCCGAACAATCCTGAATGCATGCATTCTCAGTAGTGATGGGGATGCCAGGGAATGCATTGCCAACCGTCTTTTTTGCAAGGGCAATCATGGCCGGGGATGGATCGATCAGGTGGATTTCTGAGATCTGGTTTACCTTTCCGGACTCCAGCAGTTTGGACAGGAGCATCACCGTAAGTCCGCCATCCCCGCATCCAATATCCATAAACCGGATGGGCAGGTCAAAGGGAGGAAGTGAATGGGCGACCCGGTGCACAATGCGTTCCCTTACGATTTTCATGGTCGGAATATTGGAGAAATGAACAAAAGGGCGGCGATCTTCAAATGCTATCGCAGGTTTGATCATTTTCCCGTTATGCCGCTGCAAAAAGCCCATAAAATATGCAGATGAGAACTGGCCATCATCTTCATACTTCGAACCTGCCTCGAGCCATTCGATACCGGGATTCTCCTTTCCCTGTGCAGCGAGAAGGGTACCGATGTAAAAACAGAATGCTGATAAGAGATTTTTACGGATTTTTAATTCGTACATTGCGGGTTTTAGATCATTCTCTGCGATCTCTCTGGCATACCGGGCCCACCGGGTTTTTTCCTGTTCTGAAAGAAAGAGCATGGATCAGTACCACATATCTCATTATTCGGTCTTCCTGTTGGTCATGACAGGCAAAAATTATAACGGTTCGCATCCGGTGAAAGGGATTACCGTCCAAAGTATGCCTTAGGAATAGGAATGTGTAAAAAAAGAAATACTGCGATAATTCATCGCGATCCTACCCTTTGAGACTCACCGGTTTTTCCAGCCAGACTCATGTATGCTCTACATTTTTTATCTGCCATAGATCCCAAATCGGGAAATCCTGCCGGATATTTCATCCGAAAGAACAGGCTTTTTTAGATCAGGGTGTTTACATCACCCTTCTCTCTATGATAGAGCAGGTACAGTGCAGCAAGGAGAATCGGGAAAAGGAGATCTACCCATAACACCCCGCCGATATTGTTGGGAGAGACATCGCCATGCACAACAAACTCGTACACATGGCCAAGACCTGCACCAAACAGGAACAATCCCCCGCCAATGATCGCAGCAAGCCAGAAATGATCGTGATACTTCAGGCACAGGATGCCGACAATTCCGATAGCTGCATCCCACATGCCCACTTCGCGCTGGAAAGGACTGCCGGTTGCCCAGCCAATAGATTCTGCTACCCGATCTGAAAAAAGCAGGTGACCGATTCCGCCCCAGAGCAGGGACAAACCCAACCCACAGACGAGCTGCCACATCAGTATGATCTCCAGTTTCCGGTGGGAGTCTGCGGTTTTTTTCTCACGGTTTATATGTACCAGGGCAACTATTCCTCCAAGAAGCGGAAAGAGAAGCGCCCAGATAATTTCCATAAGGCTCATAGGTTGGATCTGTGCTGGATGAAAATTTAAGACCTGCCATCCGTCTGAAGAAAACTCGAAACGAATAAAAAATGGTTTTTTTAAAGAAAGATTATACCGGAAGAACCCGGCTGCCATATATCTCGTTGATAACCTGCCCAAGTCCCATGTAAAGGGCAAGCAGACCGGCAACAAGACCCACAAATCCCCCAAGGTTGAGGATGAGGGCACTTCCAGTGAGTTGCGCTGCAACAAGTAAGATCACCAGGAGCAGGACCATGAAAACGGTAAATGCCAGCAACTTATGCATCTTTAATGTACAGATAAACAGGCCTAAGATGAGAAGTCCCCAAACGGCCAGAAATGCTGCGAGATCAACAGGTCCCGGTGCTTTTGCCAGGCCCAGTGCGGGAAGGATCATCAGCGTGGCAAACGAGATCCAGAAAAATCCGAAACTGCCAAAAGTGAGCATCCCAAACGAGTTGTTCTTCTTCCACTCCATAAGCCCGACAATTACCTGAGCTAATCCCCCATAGAAGATCGCCATTGCAACGATGGGACTTCCCAGTGCAGTGAATCCGGCATTGTGGAGACTGAGTAAGATCGTAGTCAGGCCAAAGGCACACAGGCCCAGCGGTGCCGGGTTAGCCGAATTATCCATCAGGAAGAGATTATTCCGGTTCTTTTCTTCGATATGTTCCATTGAATCATCTCACGTATTTTTCTGGTGCAGATCCTTTTTTTGAATGTTCACAGGTGAAATTGCATTGAATGATAACTTTCAGATAGCAATTAAACCCGTTACACCACCAAATAGAGGTGATACTGCAGCCAATGTGGTGCACACAATCGCTTGAAACGTGTACTACCCGGTAAACTTATGGTGATTAATATTTAATATTGTGCACCACACATCGAGGTTTGTCTGCAGTATATGCACCACAATCCCGCACAATATAATAAAGTTGCACCAAACACTATGTCACGGCAATAAACAGATACGACAGATGATGCCGTGATAAAAGATAACAGAGTCATCCCCCCTTAACACGAGATGATAGTAACCGGCTGTTCAATCCTCAAACTGTGGTGAGTCTTCGTGCCGGGCACCACGGATAAAAATTTTTTCTAAGGGAACTCCGAAAAAATCCGATATCCGGAACGCAAGGTCAAGCGATGGATCATATTTTTCTTTCTCTATTGCAAGGATGGTCTGCCGGGTTACCGCCAGTTTGTCAGCCAGGGCTTCCTGTGTGAGATTGTGCAATGCCCGATAAACCTTGATCCGGTTCTTCATCCTTACGGTACCTCGTATTTTTGGAGATTATGGTGGTTTCTGTAAACGAAAGTTATAAATGGGTTATGAATGCGGACTGGTGATCCCGGAAGGGACTGACACGGTTATTCCGCGATTCGTAGTGCATAGAAGACAATGATTACAAGGGTCAGGAGAACAATCAGTGCACTCCAGAGCACCGGATTATTGATAGTCCGGGAGTGCCGTTCATGTATTGCTACCGGATACATCAGTGAAAAACCGGTATAGACACCGATATAAATGAGAATATCCGGCAAAAACCTGCTTTCAGGAACATTGAGAATATTTTTTAAAACAATCACCAGGGCAAACAGGCACGCAGCCGCAGTCAGGGCAAAGCGGATTCTCCCCTCCCCAAGACAGTGAGCAATACCGGGATCTCTTTTACAATCATCAGAAAACGGATGAACTGATGAAGACCAGGTTCGTTTGATCATATTCTTGCAACTCCACGAAAATTTGGGTAAAGTAAATTATACTTTACATTTTAAAAAGTATGTTTAACCTTTTGGAATATAAATTTTACTAAAAAAAGTGATTTATATCTGTTCGGCGCAACCAGCCATACAGAAATACTTCCCTGCATTATGCCAGTAAACTCTGTATATTTGGATATCATGATATCCCAGTAAAAAAAATCGTATAGCAAGGATCATATGCAGCAGGGACCAGTGATTATCGGGCTTATCCAGATGGCTGTCGGAATTGACCCGGATGCTATGCTGAAAGTAGCACAGGACAAAGTAGAGCAGGCAGCAAAAGCAGGTGCTAACATTATCTGCCTCCCGGAACTGTTCAAAACCCGTTACTTTCCCCAGCATATGGGTATTGATCCATCAGAATTTGCAGAAACGATCCCGGGAAATTCAACTCAGGTTTTTTCAGAGATTGCCCGGGCTCACCAGATAGTGATCATCGTTCCGCTTTTAGAAAAAACACCGGATGACAGGTTCTATAACTCTGCTGTGGTGATCGATGCGGATGGCACCGTTTCTGCCCCCTATCATAAGGTGCACATACCCCAGGATCCCGGCTTCTTTGAGAAAGGATACTTTTATCCCGGTGAGAGTTACCGGGTTTTTGATACCCGGTACGGGCGTATTGCGGTCCTCATCTGTTTTGACCAGTGGTTCCCGGAGGCCGCACGCTGTGTTGCCTTAGACGGGGCAGAGATCATATTCTACCCGACAGCAATCGGACATCCCGGGGGCGATGAACCGGTTGAAGGGGACTGGCAGGAGGCATGGGAGTTGATCCAGCGGAGCCATGCAGTTGCAAACAGTGTCCATATCGCGGCTGTAAACAGAGTTGGGAAGGAAGAGGCATGCCGGTTCTTTGGGGGATCATTTGTCTGCGATGCTTTTGGCAAGATCCTGGCTAAGGCCGGCGACAGTGAAGAGACCATTATAGTACCTCTTGATCTCTCTATGAATTCCGCAGTCCAGGAATCCTGGGGATTTTTCCGGAACCGCCGCCCGGAAACATACGGGCGTATAGTCACAGGGTTTCCGGGAGAAAACGGGGTATTTCCCCATTTACGAAAAGAAGATACCCCGAGGAACCGGGGATTCCACATGCCGGCTGAATGGGAGCCCCATGATGCAGTCTGGCTCTCATGGCCACACAACCAAAATACCTTTCCCCATCTTGATGCTGTCGAAGAAGCGTACTATGAGTTCATCCTCGCAGTACACGTTTCGGAGCGGGTTGAACTCTTTGTACCTACCGCTGTTATCCACCGTAAGGTCAGGGCTCGACTCCGGGAAACAGGTGCAGACCTGTCACGGATCACCATTCATACCAGCGAGTATTCGGATGTCTGGATACGGGATTATGGCCCGACATTTCTTGTCAACCGGGCTCTGAAAAAGACCGCCATAGTCCACTGGGACTTCAATGCATGGGGTGGAAAATACGAAGACCAGATCCGGGATGGCAGGATCCCCCTTGCTATCAATCGCAGACTTTGCCTGCCTATATTCACCCCGGGAATGGTGCTCGAGGGAGGCTCGATTGACGTTAATGGTCAAGGAACAATGCTGACTACCCGGGCGTGTCTCCTCAACCCCAACCGTAACCCTGACCGGTCAGCAGATCAGATCGAAGAAAAACTCAAAGAATATCTTGGTGTCGAGAAGGTGATCTGGCTTAATGACGGGGTTGTGGGTGATGATACGGATGGCCATATCGACGATATTGCCCGGTTTGTCGGCCCATCAACGGTTGTCTGTGCGTACGAAAGGGATATCGCTGATGCAAATTACCCGGCCCTGCATGACAATTATGAGATCCTCCGGCAGTCCTGTGACCAAAACCAAAAACCCCTTTCGGTCATCAAACTGCCTATGCCTGCACCAGTAATCGATGGCGATGAACGTTACCCGGCCAGCTACACAAATTTCTATATCGGAAATTCAGTAGTTATTGTCCCGGTGTTTCAGGATTCACACGATGCTGAGGCACTGCGGATCTTAAGTGATCTCTTCCCGGGGCGGGAAGTGATCGGCATCAATGCCCGGACCATGGTGGAAGGATTCGGTACTTTTCACTGCGGTACCCAGCAGCAGCCACGGTTGTAAGCATCGGGCGGGTACCCGGGGAAAAAGAGAAAGTAACCGGTTATTCCCCACGCTGTTTTTCATAACCGCGGAAGATATGGGGGGGTCATCAGATCACCCCGTTTTTGAGTCTTTGGCCCTCACAGGATTGCAGCAGGCGAATTTCCAATGCCGGAAAAATAATAGATTCTTATGTTCATAGCCGGTTTTCCCTTAATTTTGATAACCCCTTCCAGTTCTAGAGTTTTGAGGATCCAAAAGTCAGTTCCTGAACAAAAAACGGTTTTAAAAAAAAATGTGCCCACTATTTTCAAATGGTACCGTACCATTCAAAGATACTCAGGGATCCGTAGGCAGGGGAGCAGTTCCCCTGCACACAACCAGACTTGTCGGTACTACACTCACCGAACTTTTTGCAATATGGGATTCAAGCGATACCTTAATCCGGTTGATGATATCCTGAACCTCGCACATCTTCTTCTCACCATCAAACTCTAAGAATATCTCGATATATACCCGGTTTCCCGAACGTCGTGAACGAACGCCATGCAGGGCAGTGTAATCGTGAAAGAAAACAGCAAGATGCCGGACTATTACCATCTGGAGTTCTTCATCAAGTGTCTTGTCGAGCAGATCGGGCAGGGATGTGGTGATCACACGGTATCCGGAGAAGAGAAGGAATCCTGCGATCACAAAGGAGGCAAGCGGATCAATATACAGGGACCAGCTGTAGGCAGACAACTCCAGAGTAGCATCAGGGAAACCAGGACCGTAAAATCCGAGAACGCCTTTGTACGGAATAACTTCCATTGTGAATCCATGATCGGGGATGGGTCTCTCTGGTTGAACCGGTAATTCTTCAGCCAGAGATAGGAGTTCATGCTCACACCAATCACCATGAGAATGATACCCAGCATAACCCCCTCATGAACCAGTTCTCCCGGAACCGCGATACGATACAGGGCAACTACAAAGACGATCATCAGCGAGATAAACATCACACCGCCGGTGATGACAGAGGTGATCGTCTCCATCTTGCCCATGCCATAATCATATACACCGACACCGCCTTTTGCCATCTTGCGGATTGTAAGATATGCAAGGAACGTTGCAATGATCTCATTGCCACATTTCACCGCATCGGCAAACAGGACAATCGAGCCGGAAAGGATTGCTGCCACGATATCCGGGATCCACAGGACAAAGTCAATAATCAGGCTTATCAGGATAGTCCACTGTTTGGCTGCATAGGAACCCGGCTCCTCATCACCATCGAAAGATACTGCATGTGACATGGCTTACATTCTCAAATTGGTTTTTATGACTAAAAAGACCGTGGGATTTCTTTCCGGGATGAATTCATATTTCTCATGAGAAAAAGAGAGAAACCTTTTTTTTTATTTACCCTAACTTTGCCAGTTTGATCCCAATAGATGCAGAAGGTGCAACCTCTCGCAACCAATTTTTTGTCAGGGAAACGAATTTGACAGTTCAGTAATTTATCACAAATG
>Ga0194058_10001399_pt1 | contig 12007 bp, 3 predicted proteins | sample SepL4417m_MetaG_FD_155490 | JGI IMG/M metagenome (GOLD analysis project Ga0194058, IMG submission 155490) | Anoxic zone freshwater microbial communities from boreal shield lake in IISD Experimental Lakes Area, Ontario, Canada - Sep2016-L442-17m | ecosystem: Environmental > Aquatic > Freshwater >... | reverse complement strand
AGCGAGGAGTAGTACCACAGAGGACAAACTCCTTTTTCTTCCGAGTGGCTGCGGCGTCCCATGTGTTGGGAATCCGAGAGGAAGGCACCGTCCAATGATTGGCGTGTCCAGAGCACTCGTGAGGATATTTGCAGTACGGACAGGCATCTGGATTGTCCGACGGCCCCCATTTTGGCCCTCCTCCGTGAGGCTGGACAGGAGGGCAGTTTGAACTGGCCATGAGCATCGGGATGAAAACGGAATGTCATGAATCCATCCCGGCGGATTGGGCGGCAGGAGGACGCGCTGGCGCAGGGGGCAGGAAAGATCGAACCAATGGCGCGTCGGGCCATGACCGGCATGGTTTGTCATCGCTGTGGCGGGCCGTGATTCGGCTTCATCTTGATGCATCGTGGCTTTCATAAGGGCCAGGAGATTTCTTCGTGATGAGAGGCATTCGTCTCATTACGTAAATTGTGAGGCTCATTGGGATTATGGCTTGGCAACCTTTAAGCGAAGGAAGCGGCGCGTGGCAAGGAGTGACGCATCGGTGACGGTGACGGTGCGAACACCGCTGCCGGAATCGATGATGGTCGATCGCGCGCTGATGGGGGTAAATGCGGTGCCGCCTGTGCTCTGGGCAATATCGGTCCATGTGATGAGATCATCGCTTGCCTGCACGGCATAAATCATGTCGGTCTTTGCCGAATCCACATTGAAGGAGATCCTCAGGTAGCCCGCCTGGGCATCAATGGTGGGGGCGGCATTATCGGAAGCACTTGGGTTGCTGCCGAGCGCGTATTCGAGGAGGTTGGAGCGCCCGTCGCCATCGGGGTCGGCAAGGGCAAGCGCGGAGTTTCCACTGAGGCCGCGAGCGGCTGCCCAGGTTGCAAAAGGATCAGGAACCGCTACGCCTAGGTTGGCAGTGCTGCTGGTGGCGTTGCCTGCGATATTGCTCACAAAGGCGGCGTAATTGCCAGCGTCTGCCAGTTGGACGCTGGAGATGGTGAATGTGGCGTTTGTGGCACCGGAGATATTGGAGCCGTTCCTCCTCCACTGGTAGGTTGGAGAGGGCGATCCGGTGGCGTTGACGGTAAAGCTGACGGAAGCGCCTACAGCGACACTCGCTGAGGCAGGCTGCGCAGTGATGGAGGGAGCGACAGCGGCGGAGACATTGAGGATGGCCCCATCGCTGATCACGTTGCCGGCACTATTGCTCACGACAACGGTATAGTTGCCAGCGTTGGCTGCTTGCGCGTTCGCGACGGTCAAGGAGGCGGAGGTGGCCCCGGAGATATTCGTGCCATCCTTGCGCCACTGGTAAGTCGGCGGGGGATTGCCGGTGGCGGCAACGATGAACGTGGTGCTGGCGCCAGCGGCTACGGTGGCATTGCCGGGCTGGGCCGTGATGGCCGGGGCCGTGGAGAAGTATTTGATGTTAAGATAGCCTTCCACGGCCTGGCGCTCGGTGTCGGAAAGCGCACGGTCATAGACGATCACCTCGGCGATGTCGCCGCTGTAGCAGGTCGTGGCATTGGCCGACAAGCTCGTCCCGTAGCCGCGCCCGACGTACCCTGTCGTGTCGCAATTGCCAATCGCAGCGGTTTTGCCGGTTTGCGAATAAACAGATGCCCCGTTGATGTGAAGCGTTTCTGCCGTGCTGTTGTGCGTGACTGAGGTCACGCTAAAATTGCCACCTATGCTCGCTGGGCGCGTGTAATCAGGAAGCGCCCCCGATTGATTGGTGCCGGTGCCGAAACGGTACCGGACGGCAGCCTGATAAGGAGAAACAAAGACGGTCCCCCACCCGGGAGAGACCTCATTCCAAAAGACTGCGGAGCGGGTGGCGCTGGAGGTGTTGCCAGCCGTGGGGTTTTGAGTGCCATTGCTGGTGGCGGAGACCAGAAAAAGCGTCATACCGGTGAGGCCGTTGACGTTCAATCCTGAAAAGGCAAGCGAGTCGTCAATCCCGTCGAAGCGAACAACCGGTTTGCCGTTGACAGCATTGGCAACGAAGAGCGGCTGGCTGGTTCCAAGCGCTTGGCTGGCAACGGTGCTGTTACCGCCCTGGCTGGTCCATGAAGAGACGGCATTGCTTGACTGGGTGATGCCGGCGTCCGCTTTGAGCCAAAGCATGATGCCAGCGGATGGCAGGTCGGAGTACGTAAAGGTGGCCGTGTTGGAGGTGGCGATGGTGTTCGTAAAGATATCGCGCACGCCGGTCACCGTGACAGTGTAGCTCCCGGCGGTCATCGTCGACACGGTCAGCGCGACCGTGCCCGTATCCGTCTGGCGTGCGGCGGCAAGCACGGAGACTCCTGGAATGGCGTAGTTGCCGGCGACATTTGCGCTGGCGGCCTCAACGGCCTCATTAAACGTCACGAGAACCTGGGTGCTCGAAGTTGCCACAGCCGAGGAAACCATCGGCGGCACGGTATCCAACAGCGTGGTTGCTGAGACGGTTGCGGTATATGAGGAATCGGCACCGGCGTTTGTTGCCGCGATGCGATAGTAGTAAGTCGTCGAGCCAGAAAGCCCGGTATCCGTATAGGTCACAGCATTGGCTGCCGTCGTCGCAACGGATGTCCACGGCCCGGAGGATGAAGTCCCACGCTCAACTTGAAACCCTGTTTCTGTAGAGCTTTGGTCCGCCCATCCGACGCGGATAGAGCTCATGGAAAGCGCTGTCGCGGTCGGGGAGGTCGGCGCCGTCGGGATATTTTGCGTTGGCGCCGGGTAGGTGGTGAAATCGGAGCCTGGCGAGACATACGTGCCGGGTTGTCCGCCCCCGTTTGAAAGGCCCACAATGCTGCCTGCTCCATCAGGAACAGCCAGCCATGTGATGCGGATCACTCCATTGAAAAACATCTCAAGCTGGATGTTGTTAAGCGCCGATCCTCCGAACTTGATCACGCTGTAGGTAACGGCAATACGGTCGGCGGTTTGGACATACTTGACAGAGGAGCCGCCTGCCGATGGGTTCAGATCACGAAATAGCAAGGAGATGCGCTTGTAGGCGAAATGCTGCGCATCGCTCACCGAGTAGCCGGTATCGCCGCTGCCGAAAGTGATGTAGCCATTTGATCCCACATAGAAGGATGAGTAGGGAGTGCCGAAAAACGGCACGGTCTTGCCTCCTGTGAGGCTGACGAGCGCGTTGGAATCGTCCCCCAAGGAAAGGGCGGTGCCGCTGGAAGTATCAGTCTCGAACGCTGCGACCGTCTCCGCCTGAGTGGAATACGAGTTTCCGACAGGCGTGAACGTAACACGTTTGTTATTGAGGTCCCACGCCGTCGAGACAAAGTTCTGGGTGAAGTTGTCTGCCCGTGCGGCGATCAGGACCACATTCGACCAGCTTGTGTTTCCTGCCGCCCGTGCGGCTTGAACGCGGTAGTAATACGACGAGCCGTTGACAACCGTCGTATCGGTGTAGGTGATGGCATTCGATGCGGGCGTGGCAATTGGCGTCCATGTGGAATTATCCGTCGAACGACTGACGAGGAATCCCGTCTCGTCCGGGCAGTTGTCCGTCCAACTGATGGCAATTCCGCCGGTGATGCTCGATCCGGCCAGGCCCGATGGGGCGATATCAGGGGTCGTTGCAGATGCCGTGGCGGTGTAGGCGGAGCCTCCAGCGCCATTAAACGCACGAACTCTGTAGTAGGCGGTCGTGGCGGCGGCAAGCGAGGAATCGATGTAGGCGGTCGTGTTCGCAGTCACGGAGCCAATCTCTATCCACGTGCCGTTTGAGGTGGCGGAACGCTCGATTCGAAAGAGGGTCTCGTCCGAAGAGGCATCAGACCAGGTGAGAGCGATAGAGTTGTAGGCGGTTGCGCTGGCAGTGAGGTTGGAGGGAGCCAGCGGAAGCTCGACGGCTTTTTTGCGAAGGATAAAGTCGTCGAGCCAAATGCTGCCGGCACCAAGGTCGATCTGGGCAACGACAGCCCCCTTTTGGTGGTCGGCGCGGGTGACGAAGTCAAGCGTGAGAAGCGACCAATTCCCGGAGTTTTCAAGCGTGTAGTTTCCTGTGGTCGAGAGTGAGCGATTGGACCCATCGGCAGCAAGCTCATGAAAGCCGAGACGGAGGCCAGAACCCGAAGTAACGCCGACCATACGGAACCAAAGCTCGGCGGTGTAGGCTACGCCTGCTTCGAGGGTAGCTGGGGCAGGCAGCGTGACGGTCTCTGGGCGCTGGAGGGTGCCGAAGCTACCACGCAGCGAATGCGTGCTGGAATGGGCCATTGAGGAATCCCATGACATGCGGAGGATCGTCCAACCGTCAGGGATGGAGTCGGAGTTGCAATCGGTCTCAGCGCTGCCGTTGACCGCTTGATTCGCGAGCATGGTTCGTGCGGAGGTGGTGGTCGAATAGGAAGAATTGCCAGCGGCGTTGACGGATCGGACACGGTAGAAGCGGAGCGTGTTTGCAGGAATTCCAGTGTCCACAAAAGAGACGACGTTGCTAGAGGTGGTTCCCGCCAGCGTCCAGGGCTCGGCCCCATCTGCACTTCTCACGACTTCGAATCCGCTTTCCATGTCTGAGGTATCCGTCCAGGTCACCTGGATGGAGGTGTCGCCGAGGGCCGTAGCGGTCGTGCCAACGGGAGTGCCTGGGCGAGTGGCCTCGAGGGTGGTGGCGCTCGCAGTGGAGGAGTAGGCCGAGTTGCCGAAGAGATAATGAAATGCGCAAATGCGATAATAGTAGCTGGTGCTGACCCCGAGTCCGCCATCGGTGAAGGACGTCGCGCCAGCTGGTGCCATCGCCACTTGAGTCCATCCAGAAGTGCCCGTGAGCGAACGTTCGATGTTGAAGCCGGTCTCGTTTGTGGAGTTATCGGCCCAGGACAGGTTGATGGTGCTTCCGGTGGGATTGGACGCGGCAAGGGACGTGGGAGCGGAGGGGATAGACTGCCCGGCGACCCCGGTTTTCACGAGCTGGAGGGCATCGAGCCATGCGTTCCCGGCCGAGATGCAATCGTAGATGCGCAAGTAGGTGCCCGTAGTCGGAATCGCAGCACTTGTGGTGAAGTTTGCCGAGATTTTCTGCCAGGCCACGGAGTTCGCGACCGACCATCCGGTGCTGACGGCAGCGCCGTAATTCAAGTCGAGCTTGAGCCCGCCGGAGATATCAGCGGTTGAAAGCACCCAGCCTTCGAGGTGGTACGCAGTATTTGGTTCGAGCGGCCCCCAGGATCCGTAGTTTGTGTAAGTCGACATCGAGCCATTGGTCGATGTCGCCTTTAAAGAATTCAGCCCATCTTTTACAACCGCGCTATCAGCCACGAGCCATGAGGAGTTCCAGTAGTTCGTGCCGGAAGATTCGAACGAAGGATTGCCAATAAGGTTTGGGTTGGCCGACGGGGTTGTGACCCCCACAACATTTGAGTAGCTCGATGGGCTGGTGGTATTGACCGCACGGACGCGATACCAGTAATTGGTTCCAGCAGTCAGACCATTGTCGAAAATGTTCACGGAGTTGGCGGGAGCCGAAGCGACTTGGGTGAATGGCCCGAGGGCACTGGTGCTCGACCTTTCAATCTGGAAGTAGTTCTCGTTTTGCGAGGCATCTACCCAGACGAGGCGCGCTTGGTCGGTGGACGGGGCTATCACAGCAAGAGACGAAGGAGCGATGGGGGGGGTCGGATCGGAGGTGATGCCTGTGGCCGTGTTCGAATAGGCCGAAACCCCACCACCATTCGCAGCGCAAATCCGGTAGTAATATGTCATCAGGCCGGAGAGGACGCTATCGGTGAAAAAGGTGGCATTTTCGCCGACACGTCCAACTTCTGTCCACGAACCGACGCCCGTGAGCGAGCGCTCAATGCGGTATTCAGATTCTGTGGTGCCATTATCCGTCCATGTGAGAGTGATGCGGGCATCATCCAACGTGGTAGCGGCCAGGTCGGAAATATTGGCCGACGGCGCAGGAAGAGAAGGGTCGTTCTTGCGGATGATGACATCGTCGATCCACGCCTTCCCGGCGTTGACCTCGCACCAGAGCCGAAGCATCCCGGTTGTGGCATTGCCACCCGTGATGAAAACGCAACTCATCTCCTGCCACTGCGAGACATTGCCAAGAACTGAAGCGGTGGAATTCAGCGTGACTGCAGGCGCCCCCGCATTCACCTCCATCTTGAAGCCCGTTCCAGAAGTGACGCCGGCCGAGCGGACGAACGCACTCAGGGTATAGCTGGTATTGGGCTCTAGAGGCCCCCAAAGCTGCGAGTAAGAATAGACCGAAACCCCCGATCCGGTATTTGACGCGCACCAGGAAGCAGCGCCGGTTCGAGCCATGGTGGCATCGCGAACAAGGTAGCTCCGGGCGAGCCAGTTGTTCGCCGGGTAAGGAGATGCTGTTGTTGTCGTCTCAAAGGATCCGTTGTTCACCAGGTTAGGATTGGACGCCAGCGTGGTGACATGGGCCACATCGGAAGGACGAGAGGTTAAGGAAACGTTGGAGTTCGTGGCGCTGACACGGTAATAATAGGTGGTCGCGCGCTGGAGCCCGGCAGTGGCATCGCGGAATGTGGTGGTGTTATTGCCAGCTGTTCCCACGCCCGTCCATGTGCCGTTGGCGCCCGAGGGAGAACGCTCGATGGCGAAGCTGGTCTCATTGTCCGAGTTATCGATCCATGTGAGGAGGGTGGAGTTGCTCGAAATCGCCGTAGCGACAAGGCAGGAGGGGGTGCTGGGCATCCCGGCGACAAATGTCGTGACGTTGGCGGTGGCGGAGTAGGTGACCCCGTAATCGCTGTTCGCGCCGATGCGGTAGTAGTAGGTCGTGCTGGGTGTCATGCCGGAGTCAGCGTAAGAGGTGGAGTTCATGCGCAGGGAATTGACGCGCGTCCATGTGCCGTTGGTGCCAGTGAGCGAGCGCTCGACAAAATAGGAGGTCTCCTCATTGCTATTATCCGCCCATTCGAGGTCTGTCTCGCTGGCGGAAAATGCGGAGACAACGAGGCCCGTTGGCTGGCTGGGAGCCGGGCGGTCTAAACCATAGTTGCTATCCAGCGTGCCGTTACCGTTTTGAACATTGCCACCCACGATTCCGGCATCGTGCCAGAACACGCGCTGGTTATCGGGAATCCCCTCCAATACGAGGGCCTTAGAACTGGCGATGCTGTTGCCAGCGATCCGGTAGCCGCCCATGTAGGACGCAAGATTATTTGGCACAGCAAGGATTTCTCCAGGATGCTCAAACCAAAAGATGCTGCTTCCAAAAATGGTGCCGATCGTGTTGCCGATGACGTGAAAGTTGGCATAGTTGTAGTTAAATGTGGGATCGAAGTCGCGCTTTCCCTTGGCAGCACCATCACAGAAATAGATGGCATAATTGATGGAGGCAGGATTTCCGTCGTAAGGATTGGCCGTGTGGTTATTGTTGAGGAAAAGCAAATCATCGCCGGAGTATCCGAGCAGGCGGTTGCCGGACCCTTGATACGTGCAGCCTGAGATAACTGTGTATTTGGCATTCAGCTCCTCGACGTAGTCGATGGTATTGAAAGGCGCAAATGTCATCCCTTCAGTAAAGTCGTCATTCGTGAGAAATGTCGGCCCCGCATTGCACCCATGCTGGGGGTCGACCGCGTCCGGCCCGTCCGGGTTGGTATTGTTGGGATCGGTATCCGGATCGAGGCGAAAGATGCAGTTGAAAAGGGTCGTGCAGTGGGCGCCATCAAAGTAAAGGGAGTTTTCAGAGTTGCCCTTAAAATCGCAGTCGATAAAGGAGATGTTTGTGCACCCCATATTGGACATGATGGAGCCGCGATGGTGCTTGAGCGCCTGGGTCGGGTAGGGTGATAGGATGGTGCAGTTGTCGATGAGCACATCATAGAGATGCCAGAAGTGGGTGTGTAGAGCATCCATGTAGAGCTGCCCGGGAAGCGGGACGGGATGTTCAAGGCGTACGTTTTTGAAGTAGTAGTTGCTGGCCGGGTTGCGCCAGAGCTGCCATGCGGCGTTGGTGCCGGTCGGGTCGGAATCCAGCACCGCATCGTACTGCTGATAATAGGTCTGCTCGGTGAAGGTGATGGGGTTGCCATCCCTGTCCGTAGAAATCAGCCCGAAGGTGAGGTTCATCGGGCTATCAATGATCGGGCGGGTATCGACCGTGGCGTTGTTTGTGGCGGTGGGGCAGATGATATGAATGTTACTCATCCCGTGCATATCAAAGCCATGATAGACGCCATTGGGGGCGAGGATGATCGTGACGTTGCCATTCTTGCCGTTGATGACGGCGGCGTTGGCGGTGATGGCAGCCAGGATGTCTCCGCCGCTGGCAAGATTGACCACCTTTCCGGGCACGGCGCAGCCAGCTGTTTTTCCATCGGCATCCCGCCCGGGGGAATTGATGAGGACCGGCGGCATGGGATTCGTCGTCGCGTTGTAGCCTGCCCGGTTTTTCGGGTTGTAAGGGTGGGTATCCCAGTAGGCTTCAACATTGGTTCCGCGCTCGGGAAGCCGGACTTGAGGGACCCCATTAAACGCTGCGAACAATTGGCAGGATGCGAACAATGCCGCCAGGAGGATGAGATGGAATCGTGCTATCATCGCCTGAAAAAACGAAAGGGTTGGAGATAAAAGCAGGTCGTTATTTGGTGACTTTCAAACGCAGGAAGCGTCGAGCGGCCATAGCAGACGCATCGGTGACGGTGACATTGCGTAGCCCGCTGCCGGAGTCGTCGATGGTCGAGAGTGCGCCGATCGAGGAAAACATGGCCCCGCCGGCGCTCTGGGCAATATCTGTCCAAACGACGAGATCGTCGCTGGCCTGCACGGTATATGTGATGTCGGACTTCGCGGCATCTGCAGAGAAAGCCATCGTCAGGTGGCCCGCCTGGCAATCCATCGTGAGAGTGGGCGCATCGGATGCGCCCGGGTTGCTGCCGAGCGCGTATTCGACGAGATTCGGGCGTCCATCGCCATCCGGGTCGGCGAGGGCAAGGGCGGAGCTGCCGCTGAGGTTGCGTGCAGCCGCCCATGTGTCAAAGGGATCTGGAACCGACACGCCGAGGTTCGCAACGCTGCTGGTTGCGTTGCCGGCGGCATTGCTCACAAAGGCGGCATAATTGCCAGCGTCTGCCAGCTGGACGCTTGCTATGGTGAATGTGGCGTTTGTGGCGCCGGAAATCGCCGAGCCGTTCTTAAGCCATTGATAGGTTGGGGCCGGAGTGCCGGTGGCATTGACAGAGAAGCTGACCGCGGCACCCACCGCGACGCTGGCAGAGATTGGCTGCAACGTGATGGATGGTGCGATGTTGGCCGGGGGCGACTCCACGGTCAGGCTTGCCGGATTGCTGAGAATGTTGCCCGCACTATTTGAGACGAGCACCGTGTAGCTGCCGGCGCTTCCGGCTTGAGCGCTCGCGATGGTGAGGGTGGCGTTCGTGGCACCGGAGAGATTTGCGCCATCCTTGCGCCATTGGTAGGTCGGTGCCGGAGTGCCGGTGGCGCTGACCGAGAAGGTGGCGTTGCCGCCGACGGCGACCGCCGCATCAGTTGGCTGCGCCGTGATATCAGGCGCCGCGTAAAAGTATTTGTTGTTTAGGTAAGCTTCCACCGTTTGGCGCTCTGTGTCGCTGACTGCGCGGTTATAGACAATGACCTCGGCGATGTCGCCGTCGTAGAAGTACTGTGTGGAATTGGCTGTCGACGCATTGCCTCGACCAAGGTAGCCGTTTGAACCGCAGGCCGCTATCGTGGCGAGCTTCCCTGTCTGATTGAATGCGGCTACACCATTCACAAAGAGCGACTCGGAAGTGCCGTTGTGTGTTACGGAGCTGATGCTAAAGTTTCCACCGATAAGCCCGCCGTTGCTTGTGCTGCGGGTGCACGTCGGGTAGGCAGCTGATTGGTTTTGGGTGGTGCCGAACCGGTAGCGGACGCTTGCCTGGTAGGGCGAGAGGTAAACGGTGCCCCACGAACCGCCACTTTCGGTCCAGAAGATGGCGGAAGCATCTGCGTGGGTGCTTGGAGCCTGGGCGCTTCGGTTGGCGGCGACCATGAAGATCGTCATGCCGGTGAGTCCGTTGACGGGCACGCCAGCGAAGTTCAAACAATCATCCACCCCGTCAAAGCGGATCACAGGCTTACCGTTGAGCGCGTTGGCCACATAAGCCGGCTGGCTTCCAGCAACCGTTTGATTGGCAGTGGTAGCGTTGCCGCCCTGGCTTGTCCATGCCGAGGTCTTATTGCCGGTCTGAGTAACCCCGGCATCGGCCCGGAGCCAAAGCAGCATGCCGTTAGTCGGAGCGGCAGAATAGGTGAATGTCGCCTGGTTGGATGTGCCGATGGGATTGCCGGGGACATCGCGGACGCCGGTGACCGTGAGGGTGTAGGTGGCGGAGTCCAGGCCCGTGACGGTAAGGAGCACGGTCGAGGGATCTGCCTGGCGCACAGCAGCAGAGACGGCGAGGCCTGGGACGGCATAGTTTCCTGCGAGATTTGCAGTGGCGGCAGTGATTTCCTCGCTAAATGTGACGAGAACCTGCGTCGCGGAGGTCGCGGCAGCGGAGGAAACGATGGGGGCGGTGGTATCGGTATTCGCATCCGTGGCAGCCGATGCGGTGGCAGAGAACGTCGAATCAATGCCCGACCGGGTGGCGGCGACACGGTAGAAGTAGGTGGTGCCGGCGACCAAAGCGCTGTCGGTGTAAGAGGTCGCGCCAGCGGCAGTCGTTGTGACGGAAGTCCACGGCCCAGAGGCGGACTCGCTGCGCTCGACTTTGAAACCAGACTCATTCAGGGAATTATCCACCCATGTGAGGCTGATGGCCGTTTGTGAGTCGGTTATAGCCGAAAGGCCAGAGGGTGCCGTAGGAAGCGTGAGGGCCGCAGTGGTGGCTTGAACGGCAGATGAGTAGGAGGAGCTACCCGTCAAGTTGTAGGCGTAGACCCGGTAGAAGTAAGAAGTGGAAGGGGTGAGGCTACTGTCGACAAACGAGTTCGCCCCGACGGGAAGCATGGCAATCTGAGCCCATCCGGTGGAGCCATCTGCGGACCGCTCAACTTTAAAGCCGTTTTCGTTGGTGGAATTATCTGTCCAGGCGAGCGCGATGGCGGTTCCTGTCGCCGCAGTAGAGGCAAGGTTTGCTGGCGCGCCAGGAAGCGCCAGGGCAACGACGCCGGTCTTAATGAGCTGGAGAGAATCGAGCCACGCGCTACCGGCAGTAACATTCGCCCACAGGCGCAGGTAAATTGTAGGCGGCGTCGTTGCGCCAGTAGTAAAATCGGCAGAGATTTTCTGCCATGTTGCAGAGTTTTTAACCGCCCAGCCTGTATCTGTCAGATTCGTGTATTGCAGAGTGAGCTTGACTCCCGATCCGACAATATCGGATGAGGACAATACATAGCCTTCAAGATGATAGGAAGAATTCGGGTCAAGTTTCGTCTGCGTTCCGCCCCAGAGATTGCAGTTCGCATAAGCACTAGCCGGAGCATTTGATAACATCACAGACCTTGTCCCATTATTAGACACAGTGGAGTTTTCTGTCAGCCACGATTGCGTCCCCCAGTAGGTGGGAGTAACTGGCGAGGTCTCGAAGGAAGGATTTTGAATGAGATTGGGATTAGTGGAAGGGGTGGTGACAGCCACAGTGGAGGTATATGCGGACGAGCCACCTATATTTGTCGCGCAGACGCGATACCAATAGTTCGTATTGCCAGAGAGGCCGCCATCCGTAAAAGCGAGGCCATTGGCTGCGGCCGTGCCCACTTGAATAAATGGCCCTGTGGCGGAGGCCGTCGATCGTTCAATCTTAAAATAGGTCTCGTTGTAGGAGTTGTCCGTCCACGCGAGGCTCGCAAGATTGGTAGAAGCCGAACTGACCGTAAGAGCGGAAGGGGCAGCGGGAGCAGACGGCGCATCGGTCGTGACGCTTACGGAGTTGGAATAGCCGGAGATTCAGAGGTCCTGATCTCGCCGGAAAGTGATTTGGCACGTTTGTGACGTTTGCGGTTTATTTTAGGAGATCAGACGAGTTGGTAGATAAATCGATGGCCGGTCTCCGGGTGGCGGAAGTTCGCGTTG
>Ga0194058_10001397_pt1 | contig 12016 bp, 11 predicted proteins | sample SepL4417m_MetaG_FD_155490 | JGI IMG/M metagenome (GOLD analysis project Ga0194058, IMG submission 155490) | Anoxic zone freshwater microbial communities from boreal shield lake in IISD Experimental Lakes Area, Ontario, Canada - Sep2016-L442-17m | ecosystem: Environmental > Aquatic > Freshwater... | reverse complement strand
AAAAATGAAATCATCGAGGCCCGGCCGAACTGGTTTTTTATTCGAGAGCAAAATTCCATGCGAGTGAGCAAAACCGACACGTTCATTCCCAAGGGGAAAAAGCCCCGCGACATCCCCATAACCGACGTCTTCTCGCACTTCATGCGGGAGTTTCTCGCCGACCACGAGGGGATGTGGTGTATCGCTCCTGAAGTGGGCCGAGGGGTGAGCAAATACCGCTATGTCCAGTCGCATCCCTGCCTTCCTGGCGGCGATCCATGAGCAACAGCCAAGCTCTCAAGCACGTCCTTCGATAAAAAACTTTCACGCTTTTCCATTCTTTGTCATGACCTAACCCACGAGCGGCACATTCCTTCCAAGCGGTCTGCTTTTCCTGCCGGCAGGCGCCGATTGCACCCCCTCCACGCACCCGGCACGCCTGCCTCCCAGCCCCGCTCGAACTCCTGCCAAACTCACGCAGAATACACGGCCACGGAAAAATCAGATGAAACGGCTCTGATTCCTGGATTTGAGGTGACTTCTATTGCATTGACAACACCCTTCGGGTTATGTGTGCCTGGGCGACCTACGAGACACAGACACTTTCCATCGATTTATGCCTTTGCATAACACGCTCAACAGCTTCCGCTTCTGCGAGGAGGCTGCAGGCTGTTGCAGGGAGGGATTTTTTCGGGAAGCTGATCCGCATTTGCGGAAAATCCTCCGAGGAGGCGCTTGCGATCATGGGGGTCGGAGCGGGCGGACTGACCGCAGAGCAGGCGGAGAAAGCCGCCGGGGAATTCGGCCCCAATGATCTTTCGCGACGGAAAGAAAAGGGGGTTTTTGGAGAGATTCTCCATCGGTGCCGCAACCCGCTCGTCATCCAGCTTCTGATCATCTGCATCGTTTCGTTTAGCATGGGAGATCTCCGCTCGGCCGTCGTGGTATCCATGTCGTCCTCCGATCTTCGGCGCACTTCCAGCCGGATCGCATGCTCCACGATTGCATTTGCTACTCCCAACCTGGCTCCAGCACGACCGACTTACCGGGACGCAAGGCAGGCTCTAAATAGAAAGCCCAATTCGGGAAGCTTGAGTTGTTGGCTGGGTCTATTTCCAAGGATCCAATTTTCCCGATCAGGCCGGCTGGAACGAAGGGAGCGGGGTGACTTCGCGAAGAATGCGTGAACCTTTCTCACGCTCGGCAACACGGCGGTCGTGAAACGACTGCAAACCGAGCCAGAATTCCACGCTCGCGCCACTCCATCGCGCCAAGCGAAGAGCCATTTCCGGAGAGACATTGCGCTTGCCGCGAGCCAGAAGGCTGACGGTGATGGGAGCCACCCCCAACCCTTTGGCTACGGCGCAGGCCGAAAGGCCAAGCGGCTTCATGAAGTCCTCGCGCAGCACGTCCCCCGGATGTGGGATCGGGAGCAAATTGTTTGTGGATTGTGGTTTCATGTCGTTTTTAGTGGTAGTCGGCAATCTCCACTTCTGCCGGACCGTCCTTCGTCCAGCGGAAGCAGACCCGCCATTGTTGGTTGATTCGGATGGAATGGTGTCCAGAACGGTCCCCCGTATGGGACAGGCCGGTCGTGGTATCTCGGGGACCAATAGGTGGCCCCGTAGAGCGACGTCTTGGTGCGGGCTCACGACTTTTTTTGAACCTTGCCTGTCAGGGGGGGAAGGCAACTTCCTTGGATGACCAACCGGATTTTACAAAAATCTATTGCTGCGTCGGCATGTGGCAAACTGCTCGATTCCGAGCCTCACAAGCCGCTCCCACGCCTTTTGAGGCTGAGAGCGATCAAAAAGCGTCAGGCGTTTTCCCTGAACGCCGGCCTGGATCCATCCCGCCCATCGCATCTGTAACAAAATGTTGCCGCGATTTGTTCTTTGAAACGCTCAAAGCGCGACTCAGGTGAGGGTGAGTGGCGCTGGCACCTCACTCGATGTTTTGGGGCAGAACGATGGATGACTCGGCTCCGGATTCGGTTTTGACAAGATACTTTCCATGGAACCCCCGGAACCGGAAACAGCCATCCTCCCCGGTTGCTCCCGACGCCTCCGTGCGCCATTCGCGGTGCAGCAAGTCCTTCAGGGCATGGTAGGCGGGCTTCGGGCTCAGGTCGTCGTGCAGCAAGCCGGAGAAGACGTTGTCCTCGCCCGGCGCGGCCCCTCCGTCCGGGACGTTCCACCAGGTGATCCCATCGACGGCGCGATGGCTGAACCACAGGCGGTAGTAGTTGCGGGCGACCTCGGCCTGCGCGCGCAGCCCCTCGTCCGAATTTCCTGGCGAAGTGAGCGTGATTTCGCTGATGTGGATCGGTCGGTCCAATGCTCCGCAGCGGTCGAGGGCATCCAATAGCTTCCCTGGCGGGTAGAGCTCGCCGGCCAGGACCCGCCGCATATCCTCATCCGCAAACAGGTGGAATTGCAGCCCGACCCCCCCGATGCGCGCCTTGTCGTCCAGCAGCCGCGTGACCAGGCCGCAGTAGGCATCCAGATCCTTCTCCCAAGCATCCACCGTCTCGTTGATGTCCAGCCGCGCATCGGCAGGAAAATATTTTTCCGCCCAGGCGAACGCCTTCCGCTCGTAATCCTCGGGCATCGGAAACCCGCCCGATGGCCGCCAGGTGCCGGCAACCGCCTCGTTCACGACATCCCAGCGCCCGATCCGGCGGCCGTACCGGCCTCCGATTTCCCTGACGCGGTTTTCCCAGATCGGCTCGCTTGCTGCGGGGTCGGCCGGGAGCCATTCCGGGATCGACCATTTGATGAAATCCCAGACGAGATAGTGGCCGTGCATCCTGATGCCTCGGCTTTCGCAGAACGCGATCACGACATCCGGCGGCGGGCGGCGGGCGAAGGGAGCGCTGTCGGCGGAGTATCTCGGCCGGCCCTGTTCCGGCTCCAGCCCGCGCCAATAAAATGGGACCGTCGCCCCATTGAAAAGCCCGCAAAATGCCTCCTCGTATTTTCGATTCAGCTCATCGGTCGGGTATCCGCCGAGCATGAAAATGTTTGCGCCGAAGTGGAAGGCCGAATCCAGCTGCCTCACCTCGACCCTGGTTCCAGGGAGCGGCCTTCCGCCGGCATCCGTGATCCGGATGACCCCATCGCTTTTCCGGTGCCGGCTGATGCCCTCGTCGATCCGCCGCTCGAGCTCGGGATCCCCCCAGAGGCGCTTGTAGCTTTCCGTGATCAAGAAGTCGGTATTCATTTGAGATTTTTTACAGGTGAGTTGCCTTGCCGCATCCGCAGCACGAATTGCGTCTCATGGATCAAGGCTTGACGTAAAGAAGATTTTCGGGAATGTTCCCAAAACCTTCGCCCCATGACCACCATTGCCTCCATTCACCCCATGCGACTCTCCACGATCCCCCGCCTCGGACGCGCCTTCGCGGCGGCGTTGATTCTTATTTCATTTTTGGGATCTCCGCTCGCCCGGGGTGAGGATGCCGTCGAAACCCGGAAGGTTTTGGAGGATTTTTCTGCGGGCGTATGGGGCCCGTCCTCATTCGTGACGGCGCCGGGGAGCACCGAGGCGGTGGCCGAGCGGCCCTCGGATCTCTCGAGCGGGGGGAGCATGAAGGTCACGATTCCGTTTAGCGGCCAAGGCTTCGAGCATTTTACGGCATGTCCGGCCAAGCCGCTCTACATCCCCGGAGATGTCCGCCGCATCACCATGCGGGTCAAGAGGTCCGACAAGCGGGCTTCTGTGAAAGTCATTTTTGTGGATGGCTGGGGGCGCACGTCGGAGGCCCAGAAAGATCTGAAATGGGATGTCAAGCTCGACCCGAAACCGGATTGGCAGACGGTGACGTTCGATGTGCCTGCAGACTGGGTGCGTCCGGTGGCGATCTCCGGAATTGCTTCGCACAATTTTTCGTTCAAAGCCGAGAAGGCCAGCGTGGAGTATGTGCTGGGAGGGATCGAGGCGGAGACAAACCTTTCCGATGTGGATCCGGCCACCGGGCTGCTTCGCAGCTGGAAGCCGGACCCTGCGCCGGCCGATGCGGCGAAGGCGCTGAAGCAGGTGCCAGCCACCCCGCTGGTCTCGGTCAACCTTTCGACAACCGAGCAGGCCAACATTTTTGCCGGGAAGCCGCCGGCGGTTACGATCCAGATTGTGAATTGGAAGCCGGGCGCGCTCGAAGGCAAGGCGAGCTTTCGCGTAACCGATCAGAACGGCACAGAGGTGCAGGCGTGGGAGGAGGCGGTCCGTGTCGAGGCGACGATGGCCCGAACCTATCCGCTCAAGGCCGACCGCTTTGGAATCTATACCGTCGCCGTGAAGATCGCGTGCCCCGACAATCCGGGGTTGGAGAAAACCATGGCGCTGGCAAAAGTCCCGGTGCTCCCGGAGCCGACCGAGGCCCAAAAAATCGCTTCGCCCTACGGGATCAACTACCATGGGGGAGGAGCCCGGCTGTTTGATGCGTTCAAAAAAACCGGAATCTACTGGTACCGGGAGTATTCCTTTCGCCTGGACGGGATGCGCCGTGCGAAAGGTGCCGACCGGAGCTATAAGGGATGGCCGAACTACCCGGCTCTCCTCGCGGATTACGACCGGTATGGGCTCATCTGCCTCCCTGTGCTTTTCTCGCTCGAGCCCCCCGTGGTGGCCGATGGCAAGACGATCCGCCTCGGGCCCGACCGGAAGTGGACGCTCGACATCGCAGATATCCTGATCAGCTTCCCGAAGATCCGGTTCTGGGAGCTGGGCAACGAATACGACCTGAAGTATGCCATGAACGAACGGGCGGTCGGATGGGAAAACTACAACCTCTACCATAAAAAATTTGGTGAGCTGGTCGCGCTTCTCGGCGACGGCCAAATGGTCGCCGTCGAGCAGGGGAGGGCCGGGATGTACCCGGTCTTTGTCGAGCAGGCGGTGAAAAGCGGAGCGTTCGATCACATTAGCGTCGCCAACTCGCACCACTATACCGGCACGGAGCCGCCCGAGACGAACGCCGACAACTTCAACAGCGGCGAGCGGCTTCCCGAGGGCCGGCGTCCCGGCTCGTTCTTTGACACCCTGCGCGCGGCCAAGCGTGCCGCCTGCTCCGACGGCAAGCCGCGCGAGCATTGGCTCACCGAGTTTGGCTGGGATACCCTGGCCGGCCCGATCGTCACCCCCGCCCAGCAGGCCGCATACCTCCAGCGCGGGTTCCTCCTCTCGTTCGCCGCAGGCACAGACAAGGCGTTCTGGTTTTTCAATTTTGATGTGGATGAGGTCAAGGCGGCGCACTTTTTCGACGGCTGCGGGCTGATCAACTACCGGCACGAGCCCAAGCTCTCGTTTGCAGCGATGGCCGGGCTCTCGTCGATCCTGCCCCGCCCGGTCTATGTCGGCAGCATCAATGCCGGGCCAAATACCGCAGGATACGTCTTCGAAAATGACGGGAAGCTGGTCGCCGGGCTGTGGGTCGTCACCGGAGAAAAAGGCCCGGGCGTCAGCTTCCAAGCCGACGCGATCTACGACTTTCTCGGCAACAAGCTCGAGGGCCTGTCCGCGCCGCTGCAGTCGTTCCCGCTCTACGCCGTGGGGCTCAAGAAAAGCGACCCTTTCTACGCGCAGACTGCCTACGGGATCGAGTCGAACCACGCGATCGTCGCCTGCTCGGACGATGCCGTGGAAGTTGCCGTGCGGGTCACGAATAACCGCGACAAGCCGCTCGATGGCACGGCCGCCATCGTTCCTCCTGCGGGATGGCCGCTCATCCAGGGTGACTCCTCCTACTCGGTCCCGCCCGGCGAGGTCCGGGATCTCGTGCTGAAGTTCTCCGTGCCCGCCAAGCAGGAGGTCGGCAAGGTTGCGGGAGTCGTGAATTTCCAGGAGGCCGGGCGCGTCGTCAAGGCGATGCCAATCGACATCGTTGTGCAAAAACAGTTTTTGCTTGAGATCATGCCGCTGGAGGGCCAGCCGGGCCAGACCACTGTGGACGTGAAAATCGAGAACCGATCCGCGCAGGTTCAGGACGGGATCCTTTCTTGGAAGCTTCCCTCCACCTGGCAGGCCGCAACGTCCGAGATTCCGGTCGCAGCCCTGAAGCCGGGCGAGCGGCGCACGCTGAAAATTGATCTCACCTGGAGCGCGGACTGGAAGCTTGGCGAGAGCGCTCTCGCGACTTTCAAATCCTCCAAGGGCACCTCCCTGCAGGCACCAATCATCCCCAACCGCTTTTCGCTCCAGCGTGCGAAGAACCTGAAGCTCGACGGCAACCTCGGCGAGTGGGGGAAAGAAATGAATATTCCTGATTGGATGCTCGGCTCGACTCGCGGAGATGCCGATGCCCGGCTCTGGCTCGCCTGGGCACCCGAGGGGCTCTATGGCGCGGCGGAAGTTAAGAACTCCAAAGGCCACGTGAAGAATCCGCGCGAGTTCTGGGACGGCGATGCCCTCGAGCTCTTCCTCTCAACCGGCCCCTCGAAAAAAATCAACGAGTTTGAAAACGGGGACCACCAGTTCTGGCTGGTTCCGAACTTTGACGAAAACCGGGTTTTTCTCGGGCAGTGGAAAGCGAAGGATGAGATCCCGGGAAACCGGTATGACATCCCGGGAGTCAAAAGCGCGGCCCGCCGGACCGCCGATGGCTACGTCATGGAATTTCTCATTCCCGCAGCGGCATTCCAGCAATTCTCGCCTCGGGCGGGCGAGGAATTTGGAGTTGCAGCCAGCCTCTCCGTGCGCGGCACGGACTCCGCCCGCGAGGTCTTCTGGCCGCGGAAAAAAGACGCCAACGTCCGCACGATGCCGATGACCTGGGGGAAAATGAAGCTGGTCGAGTAGCAGCGACTCAAGGCAGACACCCTGCGAGGAAAGCTGGTGAGACGGAAAACCCCAAGTGGGTTGGCTTGCCGACCCTGGCATCAGGATCAGGAATCTCAGAATTCCACGAGGCGCGGGTGCGGTGTTCGGAGCTCCTAATAATTTGGTTTCAAGCCGTGAAGATCATGTAAACCCCGCCGAGGATAACCAGAATGCCGCAGAGACTTTTCACGATGGATACGCCCATGGAATCCTCGTTCCAGTTCAGAAAATGCTGAACGAGCTCCGTTGACGTTCCTGCCGCAACGATGACTGCGCAGTGGCCGATTCCGTAGGCCAAGAGGAGAATCGCTCCGTAAAAAAAGCTGGTGGAGCCAACCTTAAAGGCCACGGCCAGCACGGGGGCCATGTAGGCGAACGTGCAGGGTCCAAGCGCGATGCCGAATACCAGTCCAAGAATGAAGGCCGCTATCAACCCCTTGCGTTTCATTCCCACCTGTCCGGCCCCGGACCATGGCATGGGGATGACTCCAAGCAGGTGTAGACCGACGACAAAGAAGATCAGGGCGACGAAGTAGTTTCCGTAGCGCCCCACATCACCCATCATGCGACCGGCTGCTGCCGTGATGGCTCCGATAGCGGCAATCGTCACCAAAATGCCTGCGGCAAAAAGCGTGGAGATCGCGAACGCGCGCCGCGTTGGCACAGACCCCTGCTCGCTGATAACCCCCACAATGAGCGGGATGCTCGCGAGATGGCAGGGGCTCAGGATGATACTCAGCACTCCCCAAGCAAATGCTGCTGACAAGGCCCATGCCGGCGAGCCATCAACAGCACGCGAGAGCGTGATAAAAAGCTGTTCCATGATTGCGTGAATTCCAATGGCTGATTCACGCCAGAAGTTCAGCTCCCTTGCTCGCGATGAGGCGGATATGCTCGTCCGTGACCGCGCTGGAACCTTTGAGAAGGCCGAGGCTGGCCAGCTTCAAGTGTTGGAACCCGGCGAAACCGGCCTGCTCCAATGTCTTGCGGGCACATTCTTGCGGGCAGCCGTCAATCACCAGCACTTTCGTGGCAGCACTGGTTGTTTCCATGATGCCTGGAACACGACCGCCGATGCCGGCGAGGCAATACATCTTGCCCGCTTGGTCGATGGTCATTTGCCGGGCGGCACGGTCGGAAAGGCCGCCGACATCGGCTGCGCCCGAGCAGGCAAAAATGAGTTTATCTGCGGGCGGGCATGTGCATTGAGGATTCGAGTTCATGATTTTAATGGTTATTTGTGTGTTGAAGTAATGTCCACGCTCAGTTCCTTCCACTTTGCCAGGATGTCTTCCTTTGCGAAGAACCCCTCATGGCGGAAGATTTCTTTTCCGCCAGCGTTATAGAAGATTTGGGTGGGGATCATCCGGACACCGTATTGCTTTCCGGCCTCGGGAGTTTGCCAAACGTCGATAAATTCGACGAGCATCCGCCCTGCGTATTCCTTTTTCAGCTCTTCCAAGATGGGGGCCATCATTTTGCACGGCACACATTTTGAGGCCCCAAGGTCTACGAGGAGTGGCAGCGTTTGAGTGGTGGCTTTTGCGGAATCGGAAGTGCCGCCGCTCGGGCTGGAAGATTTCTCTTCTGCCACTGCAAGTCCGGAGAAGGCCAGGATAATGGTGATGATGAGAGGTGTTTTTTTCATGGACTGGTTTTACTTCGTTGCGCTCAGGAGCGCTTTGAGTTCGGTGTGGTTCGGGACTTTTCCGGCGACTTTCACGGCACCGTCTACGGCCAGGGCGGGAGTCGTCATCACTCCGAAGGCCATGATTTCTTTGATGTCGGTAACTTTTCCGAGTTCGTATTCGAGGCCGAGTTCGTCAGCAGCTTTCTTCGTGGCTTCCGTAAGAGCTTTGCACTTTGTGCAGCCGGTTCCGAGGATTTGTAGTTTTTTCATATTTGATGGTGGTTGAAATCGAAAAGAAGGGTCACATCAGGAAATTAAACAGGTAGCCGACCAGCATAATGCTCAGCGCCACGATGCCAAAGAACGTGGCGATGAGACGGGGTTTGAGCACTTTCCGAAGAATGATTGCCTCGGGCAGGGAGAGCGCGATCACGGACATCATAAACGCCAGAACCGTGCCAAGCGCAGCCCCTTTGCCAAGTAGCGCCTGCACAACAGGAATGATGCCCGCCGCATTGGAATACATCGGAACCCCGAGGAGCACGGCCAGCGGCACCGACCACCACGCGCCTTTGCCCATGATTGATGCCATGAAGTTTTCTGGAACGAAGCCGTGAATGCCCGCCCCCACGGCTATGCCGAGCAAAACATACAGCCAGACCTGGCCGACGATTTCTTTCACGGCATCCCAGCCAAGGCGGACGCGGGCGGACCAATCTAGGGAATCATCCTCCGTGCCATTACCGGGCTTGGTTTCAAACACCCAATCTTCGACGTGCTTTTCCATGTGCAACCGCCCGATCACCCATCCGGCAATGGTGGCGATGAGAAGGCCAGTGCCCAAATACAGCCCGGCAACTTTCCATCCGAACATCCCGAACAGCAGCACGAGCGCCACCTCGTTCACCATCGGCGCTGAGATGAGAAAGGAAAACGTGACGCCCAGCGGAACGCCCGTCGTTACAAAGCCGATAAAAAGCGGAACCGCCGAACACGAACAAAATGGCGTAACGATGCCCAGCAGGGCCGCCAGGACATTGCCGGCCGATTCGCGTTTCCCTGAGAGTATCCGACGTGTTCTTTCCGGCGTGAAGAACGTCCGAACGATTCCTACTCCAAATACGACCAGCGCAAGCAACAGCAACACCTTGGGGGCCTCATAGACGAAAAACTCGACGCTCGCACCCAGATGGGTGTCCCGCTTGAAAGGCAGGACGGTGTAGGTCAACCACTGCGAGAACAGCGCGAGATTTCTGTATGCCAGCCACCAAAACAACACTCCGACGCTGCCCATCGCAATAAAGCGAAAAAGGCGGGCGGGAGTTTTTTTCGCCCCATAGGCTGTCTGGCCGGTCGGCGAGGCGCAGCAGCAGGCTGCCGGTTTGGATAAGTCAACCTTGTTGGGTTGGTTCATATTTCGTAATATTGCGAATCAGTTTGGCAAAAAAAGTTACGTGCAGCAGGCAGCTTTTTTAAGGCCCGGGTAGCGGTCAGGGTGCTCAAGGCAGTCAATGAAACGAGACACACATTGAAGCGTGAGGCGATAAAACACTTGCAGCCCACGTTTTTCGTCGGCAATCACGCCTGCCTCGCGAAGGACCGAGAGGTGTCGAGATACCGTGGACCATCCCAACTCGCAGACATTTACCAACTCGCAAACGCACTTCTCTTCGCCCCCGCTCAATTCTCTCACGATTGTCACACGGGCAGGGTGCGCCAATGCCCGGAAAACCTTGTGGGCGGATCCGGTCGCTTTCATGGGTTGCATTATTTCGGCATTTCGCGAAATAAGCAAGCATTCGTTTTCCCGTAGCGATTTCGTCTCGGGGGCAGGACAGGAGCTCCTGCCCGATGGGGATCCTGCCGCCGCGCTGAGGCGTGGCTTTTGAAGGCCAGCCGCTCAGCGCGTGGGGCAGGGGATAGGGTTGCTTCTGGGGGCCGCGAGGGCGGCCGATTAGCCGAGCATGTCGGCGACCATCGCGCGCTCGTCTGTGAGCTCCTTGTTGGTGGCCGCGAGTTTCGATTTTGCGAAGGTGTCCATCTCAAATCCGGTGAGGACTTCAAATGCGCCGGGGGCGGTCGTCTTGACCGGCAGGCCGGCCCAGACTTCCGGATCAAACCCGTAGTGGCCATTGGACTTCACGGCGACTGAGTGGATGGCTCCCGGGGTCGAGAGATCGCGCACGTGGTCGACCAGCGAGCTGGCGGCCGAGGCGGCCGACGAGGCGCCGCGCGCCGCAATGATCGCCGCGCCACGCTTGCCCACGATGTCGCAGAACGGCCCCTGTAGCCAGGCCGCATCGGCGATGACTTCCGCAGCCGGCTTCCCGGAAATCTTCGCCTGCGCGAAGGCTGGGAACATCGAGGGGCTGTGGTTGCCGTAGATGAAAATATCCTTCACATCCGTTGTCGGGACGCCAGCTTTCTGTGCCAGCTGGCTCTGCGCGCGGTTCTGGTCGAGGCGGACCATCGCAGTGAACCGATCGGGGGTCAGGCGGCGGGCTTTGCTGGCGGCGATCATGCAGTTCGTGTTCGCCGGGTTGCCGACGACCGCAACCCGTGCGTTCTCGGCCGAAACCTCGTCAATGATCCCCCCCTGCAAGGTGAAAATCTTTCCGTTTTCCTTGAGGAGGTCGGCGCGCTCCATCCCGGGTCCGCGCGGCCGCGCCCCGACAAGAAGGCACCAGTTGGCGCCTGCAAACCCGACTTTCGGGTCATCGGTGAGGACCATCCCACGAAGGAGAGGAAACGCGCAATCGTCGAGCTCCATGGCAACCCCCTCGAGCGCCTTCATCGCTTTCTCGAAGGGCACCTCCAAGAGCTGAAGCACAACAGGCTGGTCGGGACCGAACATCGCGCCGGAGGCAATGCGGGGCAAAAGGGCGTATCCAATCTGACCGGCAGCGCCGGTCACAGCAACTTTGATAGGTGTTTTCATGACGTTAGCCTAACTAATAGATCCTCGCGGCATGGCCAAGAAAATTCGGCACCCGGATCGGATTCGATGGGGAATTGTTTTCACGGTTCCCTGCCGAGAAAAATTTCCCCCGATCTCCTCCTCGCGTGGAGGCGTCCGGGCAGGCTGATTTTGGCCGGGCCGGTTGCGGGGTCGAGCAGGGTGAGGACCCGGCGGACCTCGGCGAACCCGGGCTCTGGCACGCCGGATTTTTGGAGCCAGCGGAGGGCCGTGCGGTGGCGGAGGGCGTCGGGAAGCTCGCGCAGATCCTTGCAGGAAAGCCTGGCGGAAAAGCGAGGGACGCAGGCCTCGGCCCATGCGTCCTCCATGCGGAAAATCTCTGCGGCGCGGAGGATTGCGGCGCGGAAGCTATCTCCGAATGCGTCCCGGATCGCGGGGATCACGGCATGGCGGATCCGGTTCCGCGTGTGGGCGGCCGCGGCATTCGATCGGTCCTCGCGGAACCGGATCTTCTTTTCCGCGACGTAGAGGTCGATCTCCTCGCGCGTGACCCCGAGCATCGGGCGGATGACCGTGAGCCCGTCGCGGGAGCTCACCGGCTTCATCCCCGCAAGCCCGGCGGCCCCGGATCCCCGCAGAAAGTGAAACAGGCACGTCTCGACCTGGTCGTCGGC